>Ga0213881_10000029_pt1 | contig 149863 bp, 138 predicted proteins | sample BarmaccoBMER_R08_FD_160104 | JGI IMG/M metagenome (GOLD analysis project Ga0213881, IMG submission 160104) | Barbacenia macrantha exposed rock microbial communities from rupestrian grasslands, the National Park of Serra do Cipo, Brazil - ER_R08 ...
CGAAACTTCTGCATTCTCCGGCCCTGTAGCCACGTCGCCCGGTTCATTGATTCGCCTCCACCCGGAGGCACAAAACCGGACAACTCGTGTGCTACCTAACCCGGACAACTCATGTGCTTACGACACGACTCTAGCGACCGCTTGTCGAGCCTATCACCTAGTGCCACACTGGCGCCGATCAACCCCGGGAAATCGCAATGATCAAGCACTTCCATGTCCTTTACGTCGGCCAGATCGAACTCGACAACATCGGGCTCAACGGCACGCCCGCGAACGACCGGCGCTACTCCAAGGACCGGCTCAACGAAGTATTCGCGAGTTCGCTCGACGTCGCCAAGACCATGGACGAACTCGGGTTCCACACGTTGTGGACGGCCGAGCATCACTTCCAGCACGAAGGCTACGAGTGTCTGCCCAATTTGATCCAGCTCGGGCTGTGGCTCGCCACGCAGACCAAGCGCCTCAAGTTCGGCTGCGCCTTCAACGTGCTGCCCATGTGGCACCCGATACGCTTGGCCGAGGACTATGCCATGGCCGACATCGTCACCGACGGCCGCGTGGTGATGGGCGTCGGGCGCGGTTATCACACGCGCGAGGTCGAAACATTCGGGGCGCCGCTGCTTGACGCCAACGCCAACCGCGAATTTTTCGAGGAGCAACTCGAACTGCTGCTCAAATGCTTCAACGAGGAATCCTTCAGCCACAAGGGCAAGTACTACACGTGCCCGCCCGAAGTTCCCTACCGCGGCTACACGCTGAAAGAGATCACCTGCATTCCGCGGCCAAAATATTTGCCGGTCGAAATCTGGATGCCGATCGCGAGCGGCAAGACCATCGACATGATGGCGAAATACGGCCTCAAGGCGATGGTGACGCTCAACGGTGAGAAGATCCTCGACGACGTGATACGCGCGTTCCACGACGCCTGCCATAAGCACGGCCGGCCGATCGCGCTCGGCGAGGACATGATCTGGGGCGCCGGCGTCTACCTCGCCGACACCGAGGAAGAGGCGATCCGCAAGGTCGAGCCGTCGCACGACGAGCGCTACAAATGGTTCGCGCCGTTCGGCTTCGTGCGCTACGCCGACGAGCAGGGCCGCACCTGGGGAACGCCGGGCGCGCCGTCGCGGGTGCCTTCGTTGCGCGACGGCGTGCAGCAGAAGGCGTGGTTCTGCGGCCCGCCGTCGCACGTGATCGAAGGCATCAAGTCGATCGAGGCGAAATACCCCGGCCTCGAGCACTTCATGGTCCACTGGGCCGAAGGCCTCTCGCCGCGCGAGTTCAAGGAGCAGCTGCGCTGGTTCGCGCGCGAGGTGATGCCGGCGTTCGGCGGCGCCCAGGTGCAGATCCGCGCGGCGGAGTGATCAGCGGCTGAATAACGGGCGAATTGCCGGCGGTTGAGCTACTACGGCCCTATTTTAGCGCCGTTCGCGTCAGCGTTCCGTTATCGGCTTGCCAGCTTTCCGCGAATAGCGCGGTGGCGTCGAGGTCGAAGTAGTCGGCGTTTATCAGATTGTCGCGCACGGGTTACTCGGGTGAAGCCGTTGCATCCGACCTGCTGTTTGGCGGCGGGCGAACGGGGCGTCGGCGGAAGTGCCTGCTTCTGCAAAAACGACAATAAAGGCGAGGCGGCGGATCGCGGAAATCCTGGAGATCTTTGCGCCGGGCAGGCTGCCCCTGATGCATGCTCATTGTTGGCTGCCTCCAAAATCGCTTCAATCAAGGGTGCAATCCGGCCGCCACCGCCTTGTGCGGATGAGCGGCGAGCCAAGCATCGATTTGCGGCACGCGCAGCGAGATCACTTTGAGCCGGTACTCCAAGTCGGCGTAGTATCTTTCGAGTTGTTTGCGCGGACCCTCGGGGACGGCATCAATGTAGCGCCTGAGATCGGCGAGGCGCTTGGAACTCGTCGCCGTCGCGGCAAGCGATGGAACGAAGCTATAGTGCTGCATGGCATCCAACCATGGATCCAGTACCTTGACGTTGTCCAGCGCGAATTGCCAGGCGAGATCCGGATTATCGATGGCGACACGACTGATCATTATCAGGCCAGTGCTTGGCACAGGCTCGCCATTGATGGCAATCTTGAGCGAGCTGTTTGCCCGCACCGGATCGCGGGCGGAGGCGAGCGAAACAAACAGTTGATCCTTGTCGACCGGATCGGTCGCCTTTGCCGCGAGAGAGTGCAGGGTGTCATAAAGGTCCTGGTCGGCCCAAAGCCCGGTGATTCTCAGGGTGGGAAGCCGAATAGCCGCGGGAAGACTCTTCGGATCCTTGACGAAGGCCTGGAAACGGCGGCGCGCCTCCGCGACGACGTCCGGGTCGCCAAATTGTCCGAGCCCGTACAGCAGGTCCTCGCGCAACACGGCAACGTTGTCGGGCTCGCCGGCGCTCGCATCCCAACCGACGCGCTCGAATTTGGGAGCGAGGGTGGCACGCGCGAAGTCGCGGAACACCGCGCGTGCGGGCAATCCGGCGTAGAGCCTGTCGATATATTGGAGCGTTTCGATGACTTGCGCCCAGACGCTGGTATCGGCCTTGAGCGGCACGTTTTGGGTCGACTCGAGGTATCCCTCGACCGGTGCCGCGCCCGCTTCGCCGAGTGCCCAGGTGTCGTAGAGCAGACCTAGTTGATCGGCCGGCTCAAGCGACGCGAAACGAGCCGCGATGGCATCGAGCACCTGCGGGGCGTATTGGCTCCTGTAATAGGCGGTCTGGCCGATATTGATCTTGATCGGGGGCGATCCCCCGACGGGAAGCGTGGCGGAACCCGGACCCTTGACGATCTCGACCGCTGTAGGCGTCGCCGATCCCGCCGGTGCCGCAGAAACCGGCACGCGCCACGTGAGGACGTCGTTGGCGCTATCGTCCACCGCGAAGCGTCCTTGCCGCAGCTTGAGCGTCGCTTGGCTGCCGGTCGCTTCCTCGGCGTCGACCGCGATCAGCGGCACGCCGGGCTGCAAGGTGAAATCATCCGCAATCGGCTTGATTTCTTTCTTTGCAGACTTCTCCAGCTCGGCCCACAAATTATCGCTGACGGTGTTTTGATATTGGTAGCGTTGCATGTATGTGCGAACACCGTCCCGGAAAGCGACTTCTCCGACATAGTTCTCCAGCATCCGGATGACCGCCTCTCCCTTTTTGTAGGTAATGCGGTCAAATTGCTGGTTGGGATCGCCGCTCGTCACCGGCACGACCACCGGGTGCGTCGTGCGTTTCGCGTCCTGACGCATCGCTTCCTGCCGCGCCGACTCCGACTGAAGCCAGATCATCCAATCGCGATGGAAGTTTTCGGTTGCCTTGTTCTCCATCCACGAGGCAAAGCCCTCGTTGAGCCAAAGATTATCCCACCACTCCATGGTCACGAGATTGCCAAACCACTGGTGCGCCATCTCGTGGGCTACAACCACGAACACGCGCTGTCGGGCGGATTCCGGCGACAAGGCAGGGTCCACCAGCAGCACGGTCTCGAAATAAAGAATCGCACCCCAATTCTCCATGGCGGAAAATCCGCCCGCGCCCGGCGCCGCGATCAGATCAAGTTTCGGGAGCGGATAAGGCACGCCGAAGTAGTCATTATAAAACTTCAGCAGCTGAACACTGCTTTCCAGGGCGAACTTGCCTTTGTCGACGCTGCCGCGCCGCGCGACGACCGCAACCTTGGTTGAGCCGACCGTCGTCTCCAGGCGTTCCAAATCGCCCATGCCGAGGAACAGCAGATAAGAGGACATTTTCGGGCTTTCTTGAAAGCGCACGTGCCGGAGCCCGTCCTCCAACGCGGATTCGCTCTCGATCGGCATATTGGAGATGACCAAGTCGCCTTTCGGAGCAGCGACCGAAACCGAGAAGGTGGCCTTGAACGCCGGTTCATCCCAGCACGGAAGGAAACGCCGCGCGGCGATCGCCTCGAACTGGGTCAGAAGCATTCGTTTCTGGCCGTCGGGGGTATCGTAGCGCGAAACAAACAATCCCTCTGGGGCGCTGTCCGTGATCGCGCCCTCATAGTCTATCAAAAGGTAATGTGTTCCCCGCTCGATATTTCCGCCAAACTTCAGGGTCGCGGTTTGGTCTGTATCGTTGTAGACGATATCCGTCGCCTTCTGCGCGTTCGGATCCAATACCGCACGGTGCAGCTTCAGGTGTGAGGTATGCAGGATGATTTCCTGTATCGGTTCGCGCACGTCCAGGCGGATTTTGACCGAGCCGTCGAAGCGCAGTTTGTCGAGGTCGGGCTTTACGAACAGATCGTAATGATCAGGGATCACGTTGGTCGGTAGCCGCATTGCTTCCTCCCGTAATGACTGGTATTTTCGATACGCCACCGCTTAAAAGCGAAGCAATATTGGAAGAAATTCAGTCGTTGCACAAGCGCGCGGATCGACACATCGAACGGCCGAAGGTGATAGGATTTTTGCTGGTGGGCGCGGCTGGGATCGAACCAGCGACCCCTACGATGTCAACGTAGTGCTCTCCCGCTGAGCTACGCGCCCGACCGGCTCGCAAGGGATTATTGGTCTTATCGGCTCACCAGGGGCGAGGCAAGCGCGCTCGTTCGTAGGCCGGATGAGCGAAGCGAAATCCGGGGAATACGGCCCCGCGTGTCGCTTCGATCATGCGGGCTACGCCGCCAGCATCTTCTGCACCTCGTTGACGAGGTCGCGCAGGTGGAAGGGCTTCGAGAGCACCTTGGCTTCCTTGGGCGCCTGGGAATCCGGATTGAGCGCCACCGCGGCGAAGCCGGTGATGAACATGATCTTGATATCGGGGTCGAGTTCGGCGGCGCGACGGGCAAGCTCGATGCCGTCCATCTCCGGCATCACGATGTCGGTGAGGAGGAGTTCGAACGGCTCCTCGCGCAGGCGCCGGTAGGCCGAGAGCCCGTTGTCGTAGTCGATGACGTCGTAGCCGGCGTTCTGCAGCGCCTTGACGAGGAAACGACGCATGTCGTTGTCGTCCTCGGCCAGGAGAATTTTCGGCATCGGTTCGGTCATGACCCGCACGTCCCCCGGAATTACTTCCATAAGCCCCAGCGCCGGTAAATATGGGGTGAACCCTGGTGCGAACTTCGGGCTCGCGGCATCAGTGACCTTGGCAGAGCGCCTCGCAACATGGACAATGGGGGCGCCGCACCACATCTAACCGGCGGCACCCCGGACCCGCGGAAGACTAAACCGAATTGCCATGGCTGATAATCTCGTTGCCGAGCTCGACCCGCCGTTCGAGGTTCTCGAGCCGGCCGAATGGCGCGGGCCGATCGTGTTCAACTCGCCGCACAGCGGGCGCGTCTATCCGGCGGGATTCCTGGCCGCGGCTCGCCTCGACATTTCCACTCTGCGCCGGTCCGAGGATTCCTTCGTCGATGAGCTCATCGTCGGCACGGTGCGGCGCGGTCACCCTGTGATGCGGGCGCATTTTCCCCGCTGCTACGTCGACGTGAACCGCGAGCCCTACGAGCTCGACCCGCGCATGTTCGATGGCCGGCTGCCCTCGTTTGCCAATACGCGGTCGATGCGGGTCGCCGGCGGCCTCGGCACCGTGGCGCGAGTCGTGGGCGATTCCCAGGAAATCTATGACCAGCGCATCCCGGTCGAGGACGCGTTGCGCCGGATCGAGAACCTCTACAAGCCTTACCACCGCGCGTTACGCCGCCTGCTCACCCGCGTGCATCGGGATTTCGGCGCTGCTGTCCTGGTCGATTGCCACTCGATGCCGTCGAGCGCAGGCAGCAAGGACGAGCGCCATCGCGCCGACATCGTGCTGGGCGACCGCTACGGCACCAGCTGCGTCGGCATCGTATCGGAGACGATCGAGACGACGTTGCGCGGGCTTGGGTACGCGGTGAGCCGCAACAAGCCCTACGCTGGGGGATTCATCACCGAGCACTACGGCAATCCGGCCGCCGGCGTGCATTCGATCCAGCTGGAGATCAACCGCGCGCTCTATATGGACGAGCGGCGCTACGAGCGGTCCTCGACGTTTGCGCGGCTCGCCGGCGACCTCATCGCCATGGCGGACGAGTTGGCGGCGCTCCCGATCGACGAGCTGCGGCCGTACCGCGCCGCCGCCGAATAATTTCGCATATCAGCATTGCATCGGGCGCTGTTCTCGGGTAGAGAGCCGCACCCGCCGCATGAATGCAGCGCACAAAAAAAGGGGCCGCTCGCGGGTGCAAGCGGCCCAAGTCTAGGGAGGAAACGCCCAAGGAGGGCGGCGGGAACGCGACGAGGTCGCGTTACCGCGCTGCAGCAATATGCCACCGCGCCGCACAAAAGGCAAGGGTCACTGACGTAATTCCAGTGGCTGTCCGGCGGCCGGTTGCCGCAGGGCTGATGGCTTGGCTTTCCCTATTCCGGCTCGTGTTCTGCATCGCCTCAAAATCGGGGCGCCCGGGCTCTAGTGCCCCGATTCCGAAGTTCGCATCCTTTGGCGGCACGTTCGTTTGCGAACTTCGGAATCGAAGGGCATTAGCAACTCTATGATTCTAGTGCCGCTTTGAACCCGAAGTTCGCAATCGGACTCGCGGCAATTATGATGCGAACTTCGGGTTCGCGGCACTAGTGTAGGGGTTACATTCCATTCCAAACCCTCGGGCGGGCGGGACATGACGGCAGTCGATTTTTCCGCATTCGTGGATGAGCTTGCGGCCGTTTCGGGCGACACCATCCTGCCCTTCTTCCGCACCGCGCTGAGCGTTGAGGACAAGAGCCGCGGCGTCAGCTTCGATCCGGTCACGGCGGCGGACCGCGCGGCGGAGACGGCCATGCGCTCGCTCATCCGCCGCAGCTTCCCGGCCCACGGCATTATCGGCGAGGAGTTCGGCGAAGACAGCGCCGACGCCGAATACGTCTGGGTGCTCGACCCGATTGACGGCACCAAGTCCTTCATCGCGGGCATGCCGGCCTGGGGCACGTTGATCGGCCTCACCCACTTCGGCGCGCCGGTGTTCGGCATGATGCATCAGCCGTTCACGCGCGAGCGGTTCAGCGGCGATGGCGGTGCGGCGCGCTACCGCGGTCCGGCGGGCGATCGCGTGCTCCAGACGCGCCGGTGCGAAGCGCTCAAGGAGGCGGTGCTGTTCACCACCAGCCCGCGGCTGATGAAGGAAGGCGACCGGCGCGCCTTCGCCAAGATCGAGGAGACGGTGCGGCTCTCGCGGTACGGCGGCGACTGCTACGCCTATTGCATGCTGGCGGCGGGCCACGTCGATCTCGTGGTCGAGACCGAACTCAACCCGCACGACATCATTCCGCTCATTCCGATCATTACCGGCGCCGGCGGCGTCGTCACCACCTGGGAAGGGTCCGCGCCGGAAGGCGGCGGGCGCATCATTGCAGCGGCTGACGAACGCCTGCACGCGGCCGCGCGCGCAATCCTCGCCGGCTAGAGCATGATCCCGAAAAGTGGGTACCGGTTTCCCGCCTGCGCGAAGCCCTTGGCACACCTCGTCGTTTGGCCTGACGCTTCGGCGGGCGAAGGCAGGTCTGAAAAGATCATGCTCAATCAAAAACAGAGACGAGAAAGGGGGATGACGATTCGAAGAAGCGTCATCGCCCTTTAACGGCGATGGGCGGCCCGGAGCCGGCTCTCTTCGATGACGCGTTCCGCCGGCGCCTGCGCGATCTCTTCGTGTGGCGCCGCGACGTGCGCCGGTTTCGCCGCGACCCGCTGCCGCCGGGCACAATCGAGCGGCTGATCGAAACCGCCTGCCTCTCGCCGTCGGTCGGGCTGAGCCAGCCCTGGCGCTTCGTCATCGTGGAGGACGCAGAGCGACGCCATGCTGTCATGGAGAATTTCAAGAATTGCAACAGCGAGGCATCGCGCGCGTACGCGGGCGATGCTGCTGAGCGTTACGCGGCGCTCAAGCTCGCGGGACTGCAGGAAGCGCCGTGCCACGTCGCGGTGTTTGCCGACCGCGCGACCGAGGCCGGCGCCGGTCTCGGCCGGCGCACGATGCCGGAAATGGCCGAGTATTCCGTGGTCGGCGCCGTGTGCACGTTATGGCTTGCGGCGCGTGCCGAGGGCGTCGGTCTGGGCTGGGTCTCGATTCTCGATCCACGCCGCATCAGCACTATTCTCGCCGTGCCCGATGACTGGATCTTCATCGGTTATCTCTGCCTCGGCTATCCGCAACACGAAGACGACACGCCGGAACTCGAGCGCGCGCGGTGGGAACGGCGCCAGCCGGCGGAATGTTTTGTGCTGAAGCGGTAGACAGACAACGGACGACAGACGACGGAAGTTCTCTCTTATCTGTCCTCCGTCCTCCGTCCTCCGGTTATCCGAACAACGGCGATCCCGGCACGAACGCATCGAAGGCCGCCCAGAACTGCGAGCGGAAGCGGTCGCGCTCCATCAGAATTTCATGCCGCGAGCCGGAGATCACGAGGTTTGCGCCTGCGCGGAGTCGCTGCGCGAATTCCCCGATCGCCGGCGTCGAGACGAGGTCGTCCTGGCCGGCGGTGAGAATCAGCATCGGTTGGCGAATGGCCGTCGGGTATCGCGGGTCGGCGAAATCGGCCATCGTCCGGAACGCCGCGTCGACCCAGGCGATGGTCGGGGCCGCCAAGCCCAGATCGGGCTCCGCCTCGACCACGGCGGCAGTGCGCGCATAGCGCACCGGGTCGGACGTGACCGGGTTGCCGATGAACGGCCGCGCGGCAACCGGCGTTCCGCCGCCGCCCGGCACATACGCACCGCCGAGCCCCAGGTAGCGTAAGGTGCGCGCCGTCAACTTGGCGCTGCGCGAGGCGGCGCGTCCGGTGAGCGCGATCATAGGTGCGGAGAGCACCATGCGATCGAACCAGCGCCGGCCGCGATAGGCGGCGCGCAGCAGCACCGTGCCGCCCATGGAATGGCCGAGCGCAAACAAGGGCGGCGGGCAGTCGGGCAGCACGACTTCTTTGATGAAAGTTTCGAGGTCGATTTCATAATCCGAGAAGCTGCGCACGTAGCCTTTGTTGTGGTCGGGAAGCGCGTGTTGGGAGAGTCCCTGGCCGCGCCAATCGATCATGGCGACCGCAAAGCCGCGCTCGCGCGCGTCGTTGACCACCTCGAAATACTTCTCGATGAACTCGGCGCGGCCGGGGAAAATGCAAACGGTTCCCTTGCGGCCCGGCGGCGGGTCCCAGCGGGCGAACCGTATGCCGACCCCGTCCGGCGTGCGCAGCATGCCGACGGTAACGCCTTCGGGCGCAGGATTGGCGGGGATAGAGATGAGGTCTATCGGGCGGGCGACCGCGGGCGGGGAGGCGCGCGCTGTAGCGGCCGCCGAAGGCTGTTCAACGCGCTGTTCACCCACGACGATCTGCGATTCCACGGCCTCTTGCACGGCCAAATTCCCTTCCTACATTTTCTTCGCGCAGGCCATCAGGCTGCGCACAACCGGGGTCCGACCACACGGTGGACCGCCGCATGTCGCTCACAGGAGGATATGCCATGCGTACATTCGATCTCACTCCCCTCTATCGTTCGACCGTCGGTTTCGACCGGCTGTTTTCGCTGCTCGACCAGGGTCCTGGCTTGGAGTCGGCGCCCACCTACCCGCCCTATAATATCGAGCGGACCGGCGAGAACGCTTACCGCATTACTGTCGCGGTAGCCGGCTTTGCCGAGCCCGAACTGTCGATCGAGGTCAAGGAAAACACCCTGACCATCCGCGGCGAGAAGCAGACCAAGCAGGACGAGAAAAACGGCGAGGTGCTCTATCAGGGCATCGCGGCCCGCGCGTTCGAGCGGCGCTTCCAGCTTGCCGACCATGTCGTGGTGAAGGGCGCGGCCCTGGAAAACGGGCTGCTCCATGTCGACCTCGTGCGTGAAATCCCCGAGGCCATGAAGCCGCGCACGATCCCGATCGGCAACGGCTCGGCCAAGGTGATCGACGCCAAGAAGGCGGCGTAACTGCGGACAGCCTCGCGATCCGAGAGGTGGAGCGCCCCGATTTTCGGGGCGCTTTCTTTTTACCCGTCGCATGGCTGATTTTTTGTGTTATTTGCTGTTCTCTCGACGGAATAATCCTCGCGAAGGTCGACGTCATGATCGGTCCCGCCTACGTTCAATGCATGGCCCGCTATAATCGCTGGCAAAACGAAAACCTCTATGGCGCCGCCGAACGGTTGTCGCCAGAGGAGCGGGAGAAGGAGCGCGGCGCCTTTTTCGGCTCGATCCACAAGACGCTGAGCCATTTGCTGTGGGCGGATCGCGTCTGGATGGGCCGTTTTACCGACCAGCCAAGGCCGCCGGGAGGTATTCCCGATTCCGTCGCGCTCTATCCCGATTGGCGCGCTTTATCAGAGGAGCGAGCCCAATTCGATCAATCGATCATCGCCTGGGCCGATGGCGTCGACGAGAGTTGGCTTGCGCAAGACCAGACCTATTACTCGGGAGGCACCGGGCGAACTCTGACGCGGCCGCGGTCGCTGCTCGTGACCCATTTGTTCAATCATCAGACCCACCATCGCGGTCAGGTCCACTGCATGCTCACGCAGGCAGGCGCAAAACCGCACGACACCGATCTGCCGCTCACGCCGATCTAATAAAGGTTCACTCGAGGGGCGTGACCGGCGGCATGGCCGGCGTAGTCGACGGTGGATTAGCGGCCGCCGGCGCGGGAGCCGATGGCTGTGCCGGCGTGGACGGGGGAGAATCGGAACTCGCCGCCCCTGCCGGCGGAGTTTCTGGAGGGGCTGCTGGAGCGACTGCGGCCGTGGCGGGTTTTGCGGCTGGTTTCGGCCGCGGGATCGGCGGCTTTGCGGGCGCAAGCGCGGCGGCGTGCCCAGGCGACGGACCCATTCCTGGATACGGCGGATAACCACCAATCGCTGCCGTCGGTAGGTCGTCCTCATAGCCGGGAGGCGGCCCATGCGGCCGCGGGCCATATGCGCCCGGCGGCACCACGGCGATCGGGCGCACCATCAGAATATCGCCGTAGCGGGCATCGATCGCGACGCGCACCTGGAATCCGCGCCGATCGATGGCGCGCACCTGATAGGCCTCGCCGTTTCGCACCGGCGTGGCCTGCGGCACGAGGCCGTTCACGCGCAGGATTTTGCTGATTTCGTGGGGCGGCATGATCGGCCCGAGCCCGGCGACGGGACCAGCCGGCAGCGGAGCGGGCTGCGCCAGGGCAGCACCCGAGGCGAGACAGATCGCGATCGCACAGACAGCGGATTTGATGAACAAGGCTTCCCCCAATGATCGCGCCGCCCCCGCGCTGCCGCCAACAATTAGCGCGGAATGCGGCGGAGCTTGGGCATTCGTCAGCCGCCGTGCGCAATTGTGACGAACTGGTCGACTTCAGCTTCGGTCGTGGAAAACGACGTCACGAGCCGCATAAGCGTGGCACCCGGCGGAATGGCAAAGCCGGCCGGGAGGCTGCCCACGTACCACGGATGATAGAGCGCCCCGGCTGCCTTGAGCCGCCGGTCGGCCGCCGCGCTCAGCGGCACAAACACTTCGTTTGCTTCGACCGGCCACGCGGGCTTGATGCCGCCGGCCCGCAGACCTTCTGCCAGACGGTCGGCCATGCGGTTCGCGTGGCGGGCAAGGTCGAGCCACAGATCGTCGGCCAGATAGGCGTCGAGTTGCGCGGCGATGAAGCGATGCTTCGAGAGAAGATGGCCGGCGCGCTTGCGCCGCTCAGGCATTCCTTTTGTCCGTGCCGGATCGAAGAAAATAACCGCTTCGGCGGCAAGCGCGCCGCCTTTGGTCGCGCCGAACGAGAGCACGTCGATTCCAGCGCGCCAGGTCAGCTCCGCCGGGGTCGCGTTGGTGCGAACGAGCGCGTTGGCAAAGCGCGCGCCGTCGACGTGAACCGCAACGTTACGTGCACGTGCGATTTCCGCCAGCTGCCGGAGTTCCGACGGCCGGTAGATCGTGCCGGCCTCCGTTGCCTGCGACACCGACAGCGCCGCGGGCGAGACGTGGTGCGGGCCGCCCCAAGGACCGCGGTCGAGCGCCTCCTGCAGCGTCGCCGGCGCGAGCTTGCAGCCTTGGCCGGGAAGCGTGACGAGTTTGATGCCGCCGCCGAAAAATTCCGGAGCGCCGCACTCGTCTGTCGCAATGTGACTTTCCACGTGGCACAGCACCGCGCCCCCCGGAGGCGTGAGCTGCGCGAGCGCCAGCGCATTGGCGGCGGTCCCGGTTGGCACCAGGTACACGGCGACGTCGTGCTCGAACAGCTCGGCGAGACGCCGCTCGACTCGCGCAGTCAGCTCGTCGTCGCCGTAGCTGGGCGCATAACCGCCGTTGGCGCGTGTGATCGCTTCAAGGATTGCGGGCGCCACCCCGGCGGTATTATCGCTCGCAAAGTTCACGGCGCCCTCTCCCTTTCGGCCGCACGGGCGTTACCTACACGTATGGCCCGCTGCACGCACGCAAATGACGTTGCGTAGAACGGGTCATTCGTGGTCCTCTTGTCATGCCCCGTGAGCCGCCGGGGCGACAAAGGCGAAATTTCCCGGGCGCAAACGCGCGCGACGCTTGTGTTGCGGGGCAGAATTTGGCATGGTCACATAGGACAGTAATACTGTCCCAATTGCGATGCCGCGTTCCCGGACCGGGAAACCGGCCGATGAGGCGGAGCGGCGCTTCGCAAAATGGAGCGCAGCCGAGGCTATCCGGCGGTTGCGGCGCCGCAGGGCGAACGAGCGGCGCCACAACAAGCCGCCATTTCACGAGACTGCCGGTTGCTCGCGTGCGAGGTGCCGAATGGCGCCGCGGGCGCGAAGGGTGCGCCGGCCCGGGGTCCGGGCCGGAAAGGGATCGAGAGGCTGGTCATGAGCGCGACGAAGGGCATTGAACGCGAGGCTTCGCGGACGCTGCGGGCGAGCGACGCGGCTTGGCCCATGGCGCGCGGTCTATTCGATCCGTCGCTAGAGAAGGACTCGTGCGGGGTCGGGTTCGTCGCCGATATCAAGGGTCGCAAGTCGCACAAGATCATTGAGGACGGGCTGCAGATCCTGCTCAACCTCGAACACCGCGGCGCCGTCGGTGCCGACCCGCGTGCGGGCGACGGCGCCGGCATCCTGGTGCAGACGCCGCACCGGTTTTTCAAGCGCAAGGCCGCGGAACTGGGCATCGGGCTGCCGGAGGAGGGCCAATACGCGGTCGGTTACGTGTTCATGCCGCACGATCCGGAGTGGCGGCAGGTGATCATGGACATTTACGCGGACGTCATTCCGCGCGAAGGCCTCGAGCTGCTTGGCTGGCGCGAGGTGCCGACCGACAATGCCTCGCTCGGCTATTCGGTCAAGCCGACTGAACCGTTCCACATGCAGGTGTTCATCGGCCGCGGCGAAGACATCGAGGACGACGATGATTTCGAGCGCCGGCTCTACATCCTGCGCAAAGTCATTTCCAATGTCGTCTACAACAAGCGCGAACGGCGCTTGGCGAACTACTACGTGGTGTCGCTCTCGTTCCGTACCATCGTCTACAAGGGCATGTTCCTCGCCGACCAGCTCGGCAAGTACTACCCCGACCTGCACGAAGAGGATTTCGAGTCGGGGCTGGCGCTGGTGCATCAGCGCTTCTCGACCAACACGTTTCCCAGCTGGTCGCTCGCGCATCCCTACCGGATGATCTGCCACAACGGCGAGATCAACACGTTGCGCGGCAACGTCAATTGGATGGCGGCGCGTCAGGCGTCGGTATCGTCCGAGCTGTTCGGCAGCGACATCAGCAAGCTGTGGCCGATCTCCTACGAGGGCCAGTCCGACACGGCGTGTTTCGACAACGCGCTCGAGTTCCTGGTGCAGGGCGGCTATTCGCTCGCGCATGCGGCGATGATGCTCATTCCGGAGGCGTGGGCAGGCAACCCGCTGATGGATGAGGAGCGCAAGGCGTTCTACGAGTATCACGCATCGCTCATGGAGCCGTGGGACGGACCGGCCGCGATCGCCTTCACCGACGGGCGGCAGATCGGCGCGACCCTTGACCGCAACGGTTTGCGCCCGGCGCGCTGGTTCGTCACTTCCGACGATCTCGTGATCATGGCCTCGGAGGCCGGCGTGCTGCCGGTCCCGCAGGAAAAGATCGTGCGCAAGTGGCGCCTGCAGCCGGGCAAGATGCTGCTCGTCGATCTCCTCGAGGGCCGCATCATTTCCGACGATGAGCTCAAGGCCGATCTCGCGCGCAAGCATCCTTACGGCAAGTGGCTCAAGCGCACCCAGATCGTGCTCGAGGACCTGCCGCCGGTGCAGGCGCGCAAGCCGCGCACAAACATTTCGTTGCTCGATCGGCAGCAGGCGTTCGGCTACAGCCAGGAAGATCTACAGATCCTGCTCGAGCCGATGGCGACCACCGGCCAGGAAGCGGTCGGCTCCATGGGCAACGACACGCCGATCTCCGCGCTCTCCGACAAGCCGAAGCTGCTCTACACCTATTTCAAGCAGAACTTCGCCCAGGTCACCAACCCGCCGATCGACCCGATCCGCGAGGAATTGGTGATGTCGCTCGTGTCCTTCATCGGGCCGCGGCCCAACCTGTTCGATCTGAAGGGCCTCGCCAACAAAAAACGACTCGAAGTGCGCCAGCCGATCCTCACCAACGAGGATCTCGAGAAGATCCGCTCCATCAGCCACATGGAGGGGCAGTTCGACACGCGCACCCTCGACGTCACCTATGCGGCCGAGGAAGGCGCCGCCGGCATGAAGCCCGCGCTCGAGCGGCTGTGTGAAAGCGCCGAGGCCGCGGTGCGCGGCGGTTACAACATCATCATCATCTCGGACCGGCGTGCCGGCCCCGATCGGATTCCGATCCCGGCGCTACTCGCGACGGCTGCAGTGCACCATCACCTGATCCGCCAGGGCCTGCGCACCGCGGTCGGGATCGTGGTGGAGACCGGCGAAGCGCGCGAGGTGCATCACTTCTGCTGCCTTGCCGGCTACGGCGCAGAGGCCATCAATCCGTATCTCGCGTTCGAAACCCTGACCGCGCTCAAGGACGATCTGCCCGAGAAGATCGACGAGAAGGAAATTATCAAGCGCTACATCAAATCGGTCGACAAGGGCATCCTCAAGGTGATGTCCAAGATGGGCATCTCGACTTATCAATCGTACTGCGGCGCGCAGATTTTCGACGCGGTCGGACTCAAGGGCGACTTTGTCGAGCGCTTTTTCTTCGGCACCGCGAGCCGGATCGAGGGCGCCGGCCTCGACGAGGTCGCCGAGGAGACGGCGCGGCGGCACCGCGAGGCGTTCGGCGATTCGCCCGTGCTGCGCCACGCGCTCGAAGTGGGCGGCGAATATCTCTTCCGCATGCGCGGCGAAGCGCACGCCTGGTCGCCCGAGACCGTCGCTTTGCTCCAGCACGCGGTGCGCGGCAATTCGTTGGACAAGTACCGCGCGTTCGCGGCGGTTGTGAACGAACAGTCCGAGAAGCTCCTCACCATCCGCGGCCTGTTCCGTATCAAGACGGCCGAGGATGAGGGCCGCGCGCCGGTGCCGCTCGACGAGGTCGAGCCGGCCAAGGAGATCGTGAAGCGGTTTGCGACCGGCGCCATGTCGTTCGGCTCGATCAGTCGCGAGGCGCATACCACGCTCGCCATTGCCATGAACCGCATCGGCGGCAAATCAAATACCGGCGAAGGCGGCGAGGAGTCGGACCGGTTCAAGCGGCTGCCCAACGGCGACTCCATGCGCTCGGCGATTAAACAGGTCGCCTCGGGCCGGTTCGGCGTCACCACCGAGTATCTCGTCAACTCCGACGTGATGCAGATCAAAATGGCGCAGGGCGCCAAGCCCGGCGAGGGCGGTCAGCTGCCGGGCCACAAGGTCGATGCCGTGATCGCCAAAGTGCGCCACTCGACGCCCGGCGTCGGCCTGATCTCGCCGCCGCCGCATCACGACATTTATTCGATCGAAGACCTCGCGCAGCTCATCTTCGATCTCAAGAACGTCAATCCGGCGGGCGACGTGTCGGTGAAGCTCGTGTCCGAGGTCGGGGTCGGTACCGTGGCGGCGGGCGTATCGAAGGCGCGCTCCGACCATGTGACGATCGCCGGTTTCGAGGGCGGCACCGGCGCCTCGCCGCTAACCTCGATCAAGCATGCGGGCAGTCCCTGGGAAATCGGGCTCGCTGAAACGCACCAGACGCTGGTCGCTAATCGCCTGCGCGGACGGATCGCCGTGCAGGTCGACGGCGGCCTGCGCACGGGGCGGGACGTGGTCGTGGGCGCGCTGCTCGGGGCCGACGAGTTCGGCTTCTCGACCGCGCCGCTGATCGCCGCCGGCTGCATCATGATGCGGGTCTGCCACCTCAACACCTGTCCGGTCGGCGTCGCCACCCAGGACCCGGTGCTGCGCAAGCGTTTCAAGGGCCTGCCGGAGCACGTCATCAACTATTTCTTCTTCGTCGCCGAGGAAGTGCGCGAGATGATGGCCGCGATGGGCTATCGCACCTTCAACGAGATGATCGGGCAGATGCAAATGCTCGATAAGATGAAGCTGGTTGCGCACTGGAAAGCGCGAGGCCTCGACTTCTCGCGCATCTTCGAAAAGCCCGAGGCCCCTGCGGGCGTCAATGTCTACAAGTGCGAGCCGCAGGACCACATGATCGAGCGGATCATCGATCGCAAGCTGATCGCGGAGGCGCGCGCCGCAATCGATCGCGGCGCGCCGGTGCGCCTCGAGACGACCATCCGCAACACCGATCGCACCACCGGCGCGATGCTCTCAGGCGAGATCGCCAAAATATACGGCCACGCCGGGCTCCCCGACGACACCGTTCACGTCAAGCTTCTCGGCACCGCCGGCCAGAGCTTCGGCGCTTGGCTCGCGCGCGGCGTCACCTTCGAATTGGAAGGCGAGGCCAACGACTACGTCGGCAAGGGCCTCTCGGGTGGGCGCATCGTCATCTATCCACCGCGCGAAGCCGGGGTGGTGCCCGAGCAGTCGATCATCGTCGGCAACACCGTGCTCTACGGCGCGATCGAAGGCGAGTGTTACTTCCGCGGCATTGCCGGCGAGCGCTTCGCGGTGCGCAACTCCGGCGCGGTCGCCGTGATCGAAGGCGCGGGCGACCATTGCTGCGAATACATGACCGGCGGCGTCGTGGTCGTCCTCGGCTATACCGGGCGCAACTTCGCGGCCGGCATGTCGGGCGGCATCGCCTACGTGCTCGATGAGGACGGCAGCTTTGAAACGCGCTGCAACCTATCCATGGTCGATCTCGAGCCGGTGCTGGCGGAAGAGGAGGCCATTGCCCGCCTCTATCACCAGGCGGGTGACCTCGACTCGCACGGGCGCGTCGACGTGATGGCCGACATGAGCCGGTTCGACGCCGAGCGCCTGCATCAACTCGTCGCCAACCATGCGAGCTACACCGGTTCGCTCCGCGCGCGCGAAATCCTCGCCAACTGGAGCCACTATTTGCCGAAGTTCCGCAAAGTGATGCCGGTCGAGTACCGGCGCGCGCTCGCCGAACTCAAGGCGCGCGAAGCCGCCGTTCCGCCGCTCGCCGCCGCCGGCGCCTGAGGAGCGGATGGGCAAGGTCACGGGTTTCCTGGAGATCGATCGGCAAGACCGGCGTTACGCGCCGGCCTCCGATCGGATTCGTCATTTCCGGGAGTTCGTGCGGCCGTTGTCCGAGGAGGCGACGCGGGACCAGGCGGCGCGCTGCATGAACTGCGGCATCCCCTATTGTCACAACGGCTGCCCCGTCAACAATCAGATCCCCGACTGGAACGATCTCGTCTATCGCGGCGACTGGCATCACGCCTGCATCAATCTGCACTCGACCAATAATTTCCCCGAGTTCACAGGACGGCTTTGCCCGGCGCCATGCGAGGCGGCCTGCGTGCTCAACCTCGAGGATGTTCCGGTCACCATCAAGACGATCGAATGCGCCATCGTCGATCGCGGCTGGAAGGAGGGCTGGATTACGCCCGAGCCGCCGGCGACGAAGACCGGCAAGAAGGTCGCCGTCGTGGGCTCCGGCCCGGCGGGGCTCGCAGCCGCGCAGCAGCTCGCGCGTGCGGGCCACGACGTGCACGTATTCGAGCGCCATGCCAGGGCCGGCGGCCTGTTGACCTACGGCATTCCCGACTTCAAGATGGAGAAGCATCACGTCGAGCGCCGCATCAAACAAATGGAAGCCGAGGGCGTCGTCTTCCATTACGGCGCGCATGTCGGCGTGAGCATGCCGGTCGAGCGCTTGACCGAGGGCTTCGATGCGATCGTGCTCGCGGGCGGCGCCGAGCAATCGCGCGACCTGCCGATTCCCGGACGCGAGCTTTACGGCATCCACTTCGCCATGGATTTTCTGCCGCAGCAGAATCGCCGCATCGGCGGCGAGCCGCTCGGCGAGCTGCCGCCAATCCTTGCGGGCGGCAAGCACGTCGTCGTCATCGGCGGCGGCGACACCGGCTCCGACTGCATCGGCACGGCGATCCGGCAGGGCGCGCTCTCGGTCACCAATCTCGAGCTGCTGCCGCGGCCGCCCGACAAAGAGAACAAGCTCGTTACCTGGCCCAGCTGGCCGCTCAAGATGCGCACGTCATCGAGTCACGAAGAGGGCGCCGAGCGCGACTTCGCGGTGATGACCCAGCGCTTCAGCGGCCAGCACGGCCAGGTCAAGACGCTGCACTGCGCCCGTGTCGACGACAAGCTCAAGCCGATCGCCGGTACCGAGTTCGAAATCAAAGCCGACCTCGTGCTGCTCGCCATGGGCTTCGTCCATCCCGTGCACGAGGGCATGATCAAGACGCTCGGGCTCGCGCTCGACCCGCGCGGTAACGTCAAAGCCGACGTGACGAACTATCAGACGTCGCTGCCCAACGTATTTGCGGCCGGCGATATGCGGCGCGGCCAGTCGCTCATCGTGTGGGCGATCCGCGAAGGCCGTCAGGCGGCGTCGGCGGTCGATACGTTCCTGATGGGATCGACGAGTCTGCCGCGGTAGAGCATGATCCCGAAAAGTGGGAACCGGTTTTCGGAAAAGATCATGCTCCAAGAAGAAGAAGTTAGAGGGCGATGACGACTCGAAGAAAGGTCATCACGCTCTCACGCAAAGCGCTCACCGCCCGCCGTTCCACCATCCGCCATTGTTGTTGTTGGAACGCGGCACGGATCCGGGCGGGCGCGGCTGCTCGTCGCGGCCCCCGAACAGGCTGAATGGTTGTTGCTGCGGGGCGCGCGCGATCGGGCGCTTGGGGGTCTGCTTCGCAGGCGCGGGCGGCGCAGCGGGCTTCGCGTCTCCGGTGCCGGGCACTGCCGCCGCGGCAGCAGGCGTGGCGGGTTCCGGCGGCTCGTTCGTTGACGTCGAGGCCGGCATGGAATCCGGACGTGGCCAGGCGAAATTGTCGGCGCGGCCGGCGGGCGGCGTAACTGGATCGCCTTTCACCAGCACGTGGTTCGCCACCGGGTCCGCGCTCGTGGTGCGCGCGGGGCCGCCACCGAGCAGGCCATCGGCGCCGGCCGCCACCGGTCCGGTCAGCGGCACTACCGGTCCCGCGACGGGCCGGCTCGGTGCCCCGGGCTTCCCGGGAGCTGCCGGCGCTTCTTTCTCGGTCGGAATGGGCATCGCAACCGGCGCACCGCGTGCAAGCATGATGCGGCGGATTTCGCGCTCGACATAGTGGGCGAGTTTGCGCGCACCTGATTTGGTGAAGTGCACGCCGTCGCCAGCGCGCAGGCGGCGAATCTGGCCTTCGAAGTCCGGCCCCTGGGTTACGTAGTTGCCGTTCTCGTCGACAAAGCCGTCCCAGATATCGACATAGATGATGCCGGCCTTGCCGGCGCGATCGCGATAGAGGTCGTTGAGATAGACCAGATCGGCGGTCGATTTGGTCCCGCGAATTGCAGGCAGTCCGACCCACAGCACCGGCACGCCTTTCGATTTGAGTGCCGCGATCGTCTCATCGATCCGCTTGGCGTAAAGCTCAGCCCATTTGTCGGAACGGAACGGGTGGGTGATCGAACCCGAACCCGACTGTGCCGGCTCCGGCGTTGGCGCGATGATCGCGGGATCCTCGCCTCCGGCCTCGGCATCGCTGGGTGGCGCCGCCGGCGACTGCTCAGCCGGCGGTGTAGCTGCTTGCTGCGGGGGATGTGCCTGCCCGGGGGCTTGCTTCGTGGCGGGCGCCCCGGCGGCTTGCTTGCCCGCGGGGGTCTGGGCGGGTTTCGGCTTGTCGCGGATCGATGTGCGATCGGCGAGGCCGGTCATCATGACGATGTAGTCCGGTTTCTCGCCAGCTAGGATTTCGTGCACGGCGGCAACGGCATCATAGCCCTCGCGGCCCTCGGTCTTGATCAGGCCGCGGTTGGCGCGCGGCTTGCGGATCACGCCGATTTCCGGGGTTTCCGCAAACGCCTCTTCGAGACCGTAGCCGAGCCAGTCGGCCATCGAGTCGCCAAGCACCAGCACGTTGGTGGTGGCCGGCGCTTCGCGTTTGTGCGGTGGCGGCGCGCGGGAATAATCGGCCGGCGCCTCGCGGCGCGGCTCGTGGTGCTGCCAGGGCCAGCCGAACGAGTTCTGCCGGCGCTGCGGTTGGCCGAACCACTGCTGAAAGCCCCCCCATTGGGCCTCGGCCGGAACGGTTGCGGCACCAAACAGCGCGCCGGCAGCGAAGATTTCGATCGCCACCAGCACGGCCGGGCCGGCAAGCCGGCGCATTATCCCTGCTTTATCCCGCATCGCTCCTGTCCGGGCCGCTCAAAAACGGCTGCGGCCGCCCACGGTTCGGGCGCCGAATCCTAGCATAGCGAAAGTGTCGAACTGAAGGTCCGCGGCTAGTGCCGCGAACCCGAAGTTCGCACTACCCCGCTGCGAGTCCGGTTGCGAACCTCGGGTTCAAAGCGGCACTAGAATGATAAAGTTGCTAGTGTCCTTCGATTCCGAAGTTCGCCTCGGTCGTACTGCAAAGTTTGGCGAACTTCGGAATCGGGACACTAACCGTGGGTTTTTAGTGCGCCCGCAGGCGTTCGAGGACGGCCACGGTGGCAAAGCCGTCTGGGATCAGACCCGCGCGGGCCTGGAAATCGCGCAGTGCCGCTCGGGATTTGGCGCCGTATCGGCCGTTGGGCTCGCCGGCATCAAAGCCGTGCGCGCCCAGCCGTTGTTGCAGCTCGTAGACCTCCGCTCGGGTAAGCACGCGCTCCTCGCGCGGCCACGGCTGCATGATCGGGCCGGCGCCGCGCATCCGGTCGGCGAGGTGGCCGATCGCGAGCGCGTAAGCCTCGGCCGGGTTGTACTTCATGATGACGCGGAAATTGTTGAGCATCAGGAAACCCGGCCCGCGCACGCCCGCGGGGACGAGCAGATAGGCGCGCTCGCCCGGCCGCGCGAACGGCTGGTTGCCCACGCGATGCACGCCCAGGCGTTCCCATTCGGCGAGCGTCAACTGGCGCGACCGGTCGGCGAGCAAATAGTTGAACCCCTTGGGGACGACGACCTCGTAGCCCCAGGTCTGGCCGGCAACCCAGCCGTCCTTGCGCAGGTTGTTGGCGGTCGAGGCGATGACGTCGGGCACCGAATCGACCACGTCGCGGCGGCCGTCGCCGTCGAAATCCACGGCGTACCGCTTGAACGAAGTCGGCATGAACTGGGTGGGCCCGAACGCCCCCGCCCAGGATCCCTTGAGCCGGTCGGGCGCTACATCGCCGCGTTGGAGGATTTCCAAGGTCGCGAGGAACTCATCGCGGAAGTAGGCCTGCCGCCGGCCGATACAGGCGAGCGTCGCGGTCGAGCGGATCACCGGCCGCTCGCCGATGGCGACGCCAAATTTCGATTCGATGCCCCAGATCGCCGCAACGATGTGGCGATCGACGCCGTAGGCCTTCTCGACCGCATCGAAGGTCGCGCGATTGGCGGCGAGCACCTCGCGGCCCTTGGCGATGCGCTCATCGCTCACCAGGAGGTCGAGGTAGTCCCAGAACGACTTGGTGAACTCCGGCTGGGCATCGAGCAAATCCATGATGCGCAGATCGGGCTCGAGACCGGCGATGTTCGTCTCAAACGTCTGGCGCGACACTCCGCGCCTTGCAGCGGCGGGCCATTGGCTTTCCAGGCAGTTGTGGAAATTGGCGGCGGCGGCACGGATCGCGTCGGGCATCATCGAAGGATCGCCGGACGATCCGGGCTCGCCGCTCCAGCCAGAGTTCGCCGGTGTGTAGGCTGCCCGCGAGACGCTGCCGGTGACCCCGGTGTCGAAACGGTCGTCCTGCGCCTGCAGCACCGCCGGGGCGGCGAACACAAGCGCCGCCACGGCCACCGCGCAGGCGACGCGGCCTGAACCGATCAATGAACGAACCGATGCGCTCATGCGTTGCGTCCGCGCAATGGATTTCTCCCCGGATGCCCCCCGATCGGATATCACTAATGGCCAGCCGCTTAACGGCTCATTAACCGGAGTTTGCCCCCCGATGTCCCGTTTCGCCGTCCGCCGCCGGGATTCCAAAACGCCATCATTGTGGTGGAACCGCGGCGCGAGCGGTTGAGTCGCGCTTTTACCGCCCGTCATCCGGATCAAGCCAATGAAAATCCGCAAAGCCGTTTTCCCGGTCGCCGGTCTCGGCACCCGGTTCCTGCCCGCCACCAAGGCGATGCCGAAGGAGATGCTCACGGTCGTCGACCGGCCGCTCATCCAGCACGTGGTCGATGAGGCGCGCGAGGCGGGGATCGAGCACCTCATCTTCGTGACCGGCCGCAACAAGGGCGTGATCGAGGATCACTTCGACCGCCAGTTCGAACTGGAGCTGACGTTGGATGAGCGCGGCAAGCGCGAGGAGCTCGATTCCCTCTCCGAGGATTTGCCCGGCCCCGGCACCACAAGCTTCACGCGCCAGCAGTCTCCGCTTGGACTCGGCCACGCGGTGTGGTGCGCGCGCGAATTGGTCGGGCGTGAGCCGTTCGCACTGGTCTTACCTGATGTGCTGGTGCAGGCGCCGCGTGGCTGCCTCGCGCAGATGATCGACGCCTGCGGCGAACTGGGCGACCGCGCGAACGTGATCGCGGTCGAGGAAGTGACGCCCGACCGCACGCATATGTACGGCATCGTCGGGGTTGGGGCCGCGAAAGGGAAGGCATTCGCCATAACGCAGATGGTCGAGAAGCCGCCGCGCGGCACGGCGCCCTCCAACCTCATCATCACCGGCCGTTACATTCTCCAGCCGGAGATTTTCGATGTGCTCGAAACGCAGGAGCACGGCACCGGCGGCGAAATCCAGATCACCGACGCGATGATCCGCCTGGCGGAAAGGATGCCGTTCTACGGGCTCAAATTCGAGGGCCGGACGTTCGACTGCGGCTCCAAGATCGGGTTCCTCACTGCCAACGTCGCTTATGCGCTCGCGCGCGAGGACATCGCATCGGCATTCCGTGCGGAAATCGAGGAGCTGCTAAACAGATAACCGGACGACGGACGACGGACGACTGACGACAGAAGAGATAGCTCTTATCCGTCGTCCGTCGTCTGTCCTCCGTCCTCAGCGTTGCAGTCGTAAGCCGATCAGTGCGATCGTCGCCGCGTAATTCGAGTTCGGGATATTCGAGATCAGCCACTCCTCGCGCAGCTCTCCCTTTACCCAGAGATCGCGGTTGAGCTTGTAGAGCATACTCAGCGAAGCAAGGTAGCGGTGATCCTGGCGCAGCGAGCCGATGTAGTCGTCGATTTCATAACCGAATTTGGCGGTCGCGATCAGCCAGCGGCGAAACGCATGGGACACTTCAAGGCCGTTGCCGTGGACGAGCACGCCTGACACGTCGGTCAATACCGACTCGTTCACGTTGGTCGTGCCGACGTATTTAATGGTGGTCAGCGCACTCATCGCCCAGGTCAGCGACGCATCCAACAGAGGCGCGTGGATATTGGGCAGATGGGGATCCTGATAATAGCGATTGAGATAGCCGGCGGAGATTTCGCCGGTTAGCGTGCGGGTGAACTCGAACGCGGTGCCGAGTTTCATCGCCACGCCGTCGGAATCGCGGTCGGCACCGGTGCGGTCGATCGTCAGATAATGAACGCGGGTGTCGACATCGACTTCGGCGAACGGTTTGAGGCCCGGCGAGACTTCGTAGCTGCCGCGCAGTATCCCGCCGTATTGATTGTAATTGCGGTCGGCGTTGCTCTGATGGACACCATTGGTGAGCAGCGAGTCCTCCCATTCGATGCGATCGACCGTCCCTTTGAGCGAAACGTCGAGTCGATTGAATCGCTGCCCGACCCCCAACGTCGTGCCGACATCGGTGTAGATCGGCAGCTTGGCAAAATCGGCGGCGATATTGGGGCTGCCGGGGTAATCGGTCGCCAGCAAATAGCGACCCTGGACGTCGATGCGGGTATCCTTGGTCACATCGATGCGCCCATCCGCCCGGGCGTCGAGGTTGGGCCGGTCGGCGAGCCGCACGTCGGGATAGTAATAATAGGCGCCCTTGATCGCGACATCGAGCTGATGACGCTCCCAGTCTGAGTGCGCCAACAGCTCGGGCGCGACGGTGAGCTCTGTCGAACCTTTCGGGTTCGTGACGGAGCGCGCTGGATTGGTATCGTAACCGGTCATCACTTCGAGCGAGGGGCGGAGAAAGAAAGTTCCCGCGTGAATGCCGGTCGGCCCGAACGGATCCTCATCCGGTGGCACCGGCCGCGGCCGCTGCGGGACGACGACTGGCGTCGGCAGGACGACCGCGTCAGTCGGCGGCACGACGCCGGTTGCCTCGGCCGGCGTCGCTGCGCCCGGTTGCGCGGCTTGCGCGAGGGGTGGCTTGGGCGGCTGTGCGACGGCGGCGGTCGGCGGCCTGCGGCTGCGCGGCGCGTTTGAAGGAGGTGGAGGCGGCGGCGGCAAGCCGGGAGGTTTCGCGGCGGCCTTTGCCCTCGGCTCCCCTGATGGTGAGTCCGCGCCGGCGTTGTTACTGGGACCGGGAACCGCGTCGCGCGAACGCGAGCGGCGGATCGGAGCATTCGTCGAATTGAAGCCGGTCTTGCCGGCGCCCCATCCGGGGCCGTTGCCGAATTTCTCAATGAGACCGGGTGGCAACGTCTGCGAACGGCGTGCCTTCTTCTCCGGTTTCCATGGTGCCTCTTTATTGGTGTCGTCGATGGCTGGGCGCAATAAATTCGATGGCGCGGGCGTCGTCTGCGCCCACAGCGACGCGCCGCATAATCCAGCCAGCGTTGCGCCGATCGGCACGGCAAAACGGAATGAGGAATGACGCGGCACGTGCGATGCCCTCGAGGCCGGCGCACGGCCAGCCTTTGGTTAATGGATGTAAAACGGGTATGGTTAATGGCGGGTTGAACGCGCGCATTCGCGTGTGCGGCTCATCCGTGCTATTCCCCGCGCCACAAGTGTTACGAAAGTGTTGCGATGGCAAAGCCGCACACCTCGAGCCAACACCACGCGAGCGAACGCGCCGAACGCATGATCGCCTCGGCGTTGCGCACGCTCGAAGCGGAAACGGGCGGCATCGCCGCGCTCGCCGCTGACATTCGCGATGGTCTAGGGGCGGCATTCGTCGCGGCAGTCGAGCTGATCCATGGCGCTAAGGGCCGTCTCATCGTCACCGGCATGGGCAAGTCCGGCCACATCGGCCGCAAGATTGCCGCGACTTTCGCGTCGACCGGCGCGCCGGCATTCTTCGTGCATCCGGGCGAGGCGAGCCACGGCGACCTCGGCATGATCACCGCCGACGATCTCATCATGGCGCTCTCATGGTCGGGCGAGACGGTCGAGCTCAAGGATCTCATCGATTACTCGCGCCGGTTCCGTATCGGCCTTATCGGCATCACCGCCAACGGCGAGAGCACCCTCGCCAAGTCTGCCGACGTCGCTCTCGTGCTCCCGAAGGCGCGCGAAGCCTGCCCGCACAATCTCGCACCCACGACCTCCTCGCTGATGCAGCTTGCGCTCGGCGATGCGCTCGCGGTGGCGCTGCTCGAGAGCCGCGGGTTCACGGCGCTCGATTTCCGCGCACTGCATCCCGGCGGCCGGCTCGGCGCGCAACTCAAGTTCGTGGCCGACATCATGCGCAAGGGCGCCAACGTGCCGCTCGTTGCGCGCGGCACCCCGATGGCCGACGCGATCGTCGAAATGTCGAGCAAGAGCGTGGGCTGCGTCGGAATCACGGACGCCGGGCGGCTCGTCGGCATCATCACCGACGGCGACCTGCGCCGGCACATGCGCGCCGACCTGCTCGACGCGCGCGTCGAAGAGATCATGACGCCGCGGCCGAAGACCGTGCGTCCCGATCAGCTGGCGAGCGAGGCGCTCGAACTGCTCAACGCGTCGAAGATCACGGCGCTCATGGTGGTGGACGCCGAAAAACCGGTCGGCATCGTGCACTTCCACGATTTGCTGCGCGCAGGCGTCGCTTAAGCCCGCTCTACGAACAACGTCGCGCCCTCGGCGCGCGCGATCTTGACGCGGCTGCCGGCTGCGCAATCAGGACCGGTCACGCGCCAGATGGTGTCGCCGATGCGCACCGTGCCGGAACCGTCGACGATCGGCTTTTCCAGCGTGAACACGCGGCCGACGAAGCCCTGCGCCCGGCGATTGAGGAACGGCTGATCGCTCTCGTCGAGTTCGTGCCGATCGCGCCGGCCGAAGCGCCACCACAGCACGACAGAAGCGACCGCCAGGATTGCGAAGGCGATGCCCTGCTCCTCCCAGGCCCAGTCGATCGCGAACGAGATTGCGCCGACCAGGATTGCCGAGATACCGAGCCACATGAAGAATGTGCCCGGCGCCATCACCTCGATCGCGAGCAGGATGCCGCCGAGAATGATCCAGCTCCACGCGCCGAGCGAACTGATGAGTTCGATCATGGCGCGTCACGCCGACGGCGGGGTGACGGTCGGGCCGGTCGGACTCGACGGCCGGCGCGGGGGCCCGGATGAGGCAGGGCCGCGTCCATCGAGCCCGCCAAAAGTCTCACGCGCAATCTCGACGATGCCGCCGAGCGACGCCAGCACGCCGGTCGCTTCGATCGGCAGCATGAGGATTTTCTGATTGGGCGCCTCGGCGAATTGGCCGAGCGCCTTGAGGTACTGCTGGGCGACGAAATAGTTGAGCGCCGAGACGTTGCCGGCAGCGACCGCCTGGCTCACCATCTCGGTCGCCTTCGCCTCTGCCTGAGCGAGGCGCTCGCGCGCCTCGGCATCGCGGAACGCCGCCTCGCGGCGGCCCTCGGCTTCGAGAATCTGCGACTGCTTTTGGCCTTCGGCGCGCAGGATCGCCGACTGGCGCTGGCCCTCGGCAGTGAGAATCTCGGCGCGCTTCTCGCGCTCCGCTTTCATCTGCCGGCCCATCGACTGCACCAAATCGGCGGGCGGCACGATGTCCTTGATCTCGATGCGGTTGACCTTCACGCCCCATGGCGAGACCGCAGCGTCCACCACGCGCAGCAGCCGTTCATTGATCTCGTCGCGGTGCGAAAGCATCTGGTCGAGGTCCATCGAGCCCATGACCGATCGGATGTTGGTCATGGTGAGCTTGATGATCGCCTGGTCGAGATAGGTGACCTCGTAGCTCGCCTTGGCGGCGTCGAACACCTGGTAGAACGCGACCCCGTCGACCGTGACGGTGGCGTTGTCCTTCGAGATCACGTCCTGCTGGGGTACGTCGACCACTTGCTCCATCATGTTCATCTTGCGGCCGATGCGGTCGAAATACGGCACGATCAGGTTGAGCCCGGGCGTGAGCGTGCGGGTGTAGCGGCCGAAGCGCTCGACGGTCCAGTTGTAGCCCTGCGAGACCGTCTTCACGCCGGCAAACAGCGTGAGCACGGCGAGCAGAACGAGGATGATGACGAAGATGGTATAGCCGGATGGCATGGCGAATCTCCCCCGTTACAGGCGTGCATTGTGGGCGCCGCGTGGGCAGGGAGCAACTGTCAGGCGCAGCTTCCCGTCGTTATGGCCGGGCGCATTGTTTGTCGCCGGATGTGCCCCCGAGGTTCATGCGGGCGCCCTCGTGAAGGGGCTGGTAGGGAGTCGGAACCGGCAGTAAATTGGATTCCTGGGTGAGTTTATCCAATGCGGACCTGGAGGCGGACACGTGCCCGAATTTGACCGTATCACCCAAGAGCCGGGCGTAATGGGTGGAAAGGCGTGCATCCGCGGGATGCGCGTGACCGTAGGAATGATCGTCGGTCAGATTGGCTCGGGTCGAAGCATAGAAGAACTTCTTGCCGAGTATCCTTATTTGGAGCGTGAGGACATCCTGCAGGCGCTACGTTATGCGGCGTGGCGTACCGAAGAGCGTGAGATCGTTCTTCCAGGAGCAGGAAGCTCCTGCTGGATATGAACCTATCGCCTCGATGGGTTGAACTGCTCAACAAAGCAGGATTCGAAGCCGTCCACTGGTCGACAATTGGACCAGGCAGTGCCAGCGACCTGGAGATTATGATGTTCGCGCGACGCCACGGCTACGTTTTACTGACGCACGATTTGGACTTCGGCGCAATATTGGCCGCCACCCGGGGCCAGAAGCCGAGTGTTATTCAACTCCGCTCTGAGAACCTGAGTATCGAGGCTATTGGCCAATTGGTGATTGCCGCATTGCACGAGGTCGCCACTGATCTGGAGCACGGTGCGCTCGTCACCATCGATCCCGGGCGCACCCGCGTGCGCGTTCTCCCGTTAAGCCGCGACGATTGACGCGGAGCCAGAGTTTTTCAGGTAAAAAACGAGCGGCGGATCAAATCCAGCCCTGCAGCTCGCGTTCGGCGAGGTGGCGGAGCATGGCCATGCCAGGCTCGCTGTCGTTGAGGCACGTCAGCGCGGCGAAGTTTTCGCCGCCGTTGTGGCGGAAGATTTCCGCATTCTCGTGCCCGATTTCGTCGAGCGTTTCGAGACAGTCGGCGGCGAAGCCGGGCATTACCACCGCGAGATTTTTGACGCCGCGGCGGGCGAGATTGCGCACGGTTTCGTCGGTGTAGGGTTTGAGCCACTCGGCCGAGCCGAACCGTGACTGGAACGTCAGGCTGAAGCGCGCCTCATCGAGCCCGAGCCGCTCGCGCAGAAGCCGCGCGGTCTTGGCGCACTGGCAATGGTAGGGATCGCCCTTTGTGAGATACTCCTCCGGCATGCCGTGAAACGAAGCCAGGATGATGTCGGGCGCGAACGGTAGCTTTGCGAGGTCGCTCCTGATCGAAGTCGCGAGCGCGTCGATATAGACCGGATCGTCATAATAAGGTGGCAGAACGCGGACGGCCGGCTGCCAGCGCATCGTCGCCAACGTTTCGAACGCCTTGTCGCAAACGGTCGCAGTGGTCGCCGCCGCGTACTGCGGATAGAGCGGCATGATGAGAATGCGCTCGCAGCCGCGTTCTTGGAGGGAATTGAGCCCTGTGGCGATCGACGGATTGCCGTAGCGCATCGCCCAGTCGACGACGATCCGCGCGTCGCGCGCCGCAAGCGCGAGCGCGAGCTTCTCGGCCTGCGCGCGGGTGATGGTCTTGAGCGGCGACTCGTTCTGCTCACGATTCCAGATGCGTTGGTAATCGCGCCCGCGCCGCCGCGGCCGCACGCTGAGAATGATCAGGTTGAGCACCAGCCACCACTTGAGCCGGTTCTCCTCGATCACCCGGGGGTCGGACAGGAACTCGGCGAGGTAGCGCCGCATCGACCAGTAGTCGGTCGCGTCGGGAGTGCCGAGATTGACGAGCAAAACGCCGATGCGGCCGGCGGTCACCGGCGGGTGGTCGGGTGGAGCGTGCGCCGGTCGGGTGGAGGGTGTTTTGACCTCGCTCATACGCACATACTACGCCGCCGCACTCGCCTCAGCCGATCGGTCGCTCGTCGGCGATCACCTTGCCATCGTTGGGCAGGCTGCCGGGCTGAACCAAGCTCACGCGCCCCTTGAGTTTGGTGACCGATTGCAGGCTTGTGGCGATGGCGTCGCTCAGTCCCTCGGCGGCGCCCGCGCATTCGGCATAAAGCGTCATCACGTCCTGCTCGGATTCGCGCGTCACCGCGAGGCGCACGCGGCCCAGCTCGGGATGGCGGCGCGCCACCTGCGCCACCTGCGACGGATGCACGAACATGCCCTTGACCTTGGTGGTCTGGTCGGCGCGCCCCATCCAGCCTTTGATGCGCGTGTTGGTGCGCCCGCACGGCGATTGGCCGGCGAGCACGGCGGAGAGGTCGCCGGTCGCGAGCCGGATCATCGGGTAATCGGGATTAAACGAGGTGCCGACGACCTCGCCCACTTCGCCCTCGGCGACCGGATCGCCGGTACCCGGCCGCACGATTTCGAGGATGAAGTTCTCGCTCGCGATCAGGCCTTCGCGCGCATCGCTCTCGTAGGCGATGATGCCGAGTTCGGCGGTGGCGTAGGCTTGCAACACGTCAACGCCGCGGCCGGACAACTCGTTGCGCAGCGATGACGGCAGCGCCGCGCCCGACACAAGCCCGCGCTTGAGCGACGATGCGTCCTTGCCGGCCTTTGCCGCGGCATCGAGCAGTATTTTTAGAAAGTCGGGCGTGCCGGCGTAGCCGGACGGTTTAAGGTGCGCGATCGCTTCGACCTGCTGCTCCGTGTTGCCGACGCCGGCGGGGATCACCGCGCAGCCGAGCGCCTGGGCGCCGGAGTCCATGATGTGGCCGCCCGGCGTGAGGTGATAGGAGAACGTGTTGAGCACGATGTCGCCGGGACGGAAGCCGGCGGCGTAGAGGGCGCGCGCGGCGCCCCACGCGTCCTTGTCGTGGCCTTCCGGCTCGAAGATGGGGCCGGGCGACATGAGCAGACGCTTGAGTTTGCCGGGCGGGGTCACCGCCAATCCACCGAACGGCGGCATCGCCTTCTGCAGCGCCGGCAGGTCGGATTTGCGCAGCACCGGAAGCTTGGCGAGCGCCGCGCGCGAAGTCACTGATTTGGGATCGATGCCCTTGAGATGCTCGGCCCAGCCGGGCGCGCCCATCGCCCGCGCCAGTGCCTCCGGCAGCCGAGCAAATGTTTCCTTCTCCCGCGCCGCGGGATCGCGGGTCTCGAGCGCATCGTAGAACTCCGACATGGCCGACACCCCATTCACGCGAGCCAGCGCTTGCGGCGCTTGTAGTGTTTGGCGTTGCGGAACGATTTGCGCTTGCCTTCGGCGATGCCGAGGTAGAACTCTTTCACGTCCTCGTTCTCGCGCAGCGCCTTGGCCTCGCCGTCCATGACGATACGGCCGTTTTCGAGGATGTAGCCGTAGCGCGCGTATTTGAGCGCCATGTTGGCGTTTTGCTCGGCGAGCAGGAACGACACGCCTTCCTTCTCGTTGAGCCGGTGCACGATCTCGAAAATCTCCTCGACGATCTGCGGCGCTAGCCCCATGGACGGCTCGTCGAGCAGGATCATCTTCGGCCGCGACATCAGCGCGCGGCCGAGCGCGCACATCTGCTGCTCGCCGCCCGAGGTATAGCCGGCGAGCGCGTTGCGTCGCTCGTTCAGGCGCGGGAAATAGGAATAGACGAGGTCGAGGTCGCGCCGGATGCCGGCGGCGCCGTCCCGTCGCGTGTAGGCGCCGGTCAGCAAATTTTCCTCGACGGTGAGATGCTCGAAGCAGTGGCGGCCTTCCATCACCTGGATGCAGCCGCTCCGCACCAGTTCGTTGGGGGCGCGCGCCTTGACCTCCTCGCCGTCGAACACGATCGAGCCCTTGGTGACCTCGCCGCGTTCCGCATGCAGCAAATTCGAGATCGCCTTGAGCGTGGTCGATTTGCCGGCACCATTGGCGCCGAGCAGCGCCACGATCCCGCCCCGCGCGACGTCGAGCGAGACGCCTTTGAGCACGAGAATGACGTGATCGTACACGACCTCGACGTTGTTGAGCGTGAGGATGCGCGCGGCGGCGGCGGCGACCTCCGGTTTAACCTCGAGTTCGGTAACGAGGGTCATGCGATCAACGTGCAACACGCGCGCTTACCTCCCCCTGGAGGGGAGAGGTCGACGCCGGAGCGAAGCGGAAGCGTCGGTGGGGTGACTGCCTCAACAGCAAATGCGTCGCTTTGTTTGTTCCACCCCACCCCGGTTCTCCCGGGCAAGCCCGGGAGAACCGACCCTCCCCCTCCAGGGGAGGGTAAGAAGCATCACGAGGACTTGTCGCAGGGCTCGGTGCGCGCCGGCCACGGCTGGTTCTTCGCCACGTAGTCCTTGGCCGCCTCTTCGAGCAACGGGCGCACCTTGTCCTTCATGGGCGCAATCCAGTCGGACACCTTGACCCATTTGGTGCCGTCCCACTGCTGCATGTAGGCGCTGTGGTGGCCGTTGTGGTCGCTGCACGAGACCTTGTCGATCGGCGCGGCGAAGTCCGGCAGGCCGAGCTCCTTCCAGCGGGCTTCCGATATTTTCAGCGCCTCGAACCCGCGCCGCACGTCCTCGCCGGTGACCTCTTTCTTGCCGGTGATGTGTTGCGCGTTGCGGATCGCCTCGGCGACCAGCACCGAGTTATAGACGCCGCGGTCGTAGAAGTTCTCGCCGACGCGGTCCTTGGAATCGACCTGGCTCTTACCCTTGTCGACCACGTATTTCATGATTTCCTGGATGGCCGGGTAGCTGGCGCCAAGGCCGTTGAGGTTGAGCGCGAGATAGCCCTTGCCGTCGTGGCCGGCCGGCCGCGCGTCGTCGTCGCTGCCCGACCACCACACGCCGATGAAGTGATCGAGCGGATAGTTGATCTTGGCGGCTTCCTTGATGGCGGTCGGGTTCATGGCGCCCCAGCCCCACATGATCATCCAGGCGGGACGGTCGCGACGCACGTTGAGCCACAGGCCCGACTGATTCTGCATTTCGGCGGCCGGCACCGGGTACTGCTTCGCGGTGAAGCCGTAATCCTTGGCGAACTGCTCGAGCAGCGGGATCGGCTCGCGGCCGTAGCCGCCGTCGAAGAAGATGTACCCGATGGTCTTGCCCTTGAGCTTGTCGAGGCCGCCCTCCTTGTCGCCGATGTATTTGAAGATCATCGACAGGCCGTCCCAATAGGTGGCCGGCGGATTGAAGATCCACGGGAAGGTGTTGCCGTCGGCGGACGCCGAGAGGCCGTAGGCCATGGAGAGGATCGGAATCTTGTCGACTGCCGCCTTCGGGATCAGCTGAAGCGTGATGCCGGTCGAGTACGGATTGACCACCACCGGGTGCTTCGACTTGATCTGCTCGTAACACTCGACGCCTTTCTTGGTGTCGTAGCCGGTCTCGCATTCTTCGATGATCAGCTTCGCGCCGCCGATGCCGCCATCGCGTTCGTTGAGCATCGTCAGATAGTCGTGCATGCCGTTCGCGATCGGAATGCCTGAGCCGGCGAACGGCCCCGTCCGATAGGTGAGCAGCGGAACGTAGATGCCCTCTTCCGCCGCGGCCGGCACGGCCAGGATGCCCATGCCCAGCGTCGCCGCAGCCATGGCGCAGAGGACGAGTTGCTTCGCGCGCATTGCGCTTCCTCCTTTGTTGGCCGGCGCGGGCCGGCTGTCACCCCTCTTCGCCCGGAACGCCGGGCGGTGGTCGATCCCAGCCGGGACCCGGCGGGAATTACGTGAAATGTGCACCATCAATAAGGAAACGGCCACACCCTGAGCTTCTGTTTGCCAATCTGCCACAGCCGGGCGAGCCCGTTCGGCTCGACGATCAGAAACAGGATGATGAGCGCGCCAACGATCATGAACTGGAGGTGCTCGACCGTTGCCGAGTTGAGCGGCACGCCCAGGCTGCCGGGAAGCGTCCGCAGCACGATCGGGAGCCCGAGGATGAGCACCGAGCCCAAATAAGAGCCGAGCAGACTGCCGAGCCCGCCGATGATGACCATGAACAGCACGAGGAACGACGCGTTGATGTCGAAGCTGTCGGCCTCCGAAGCGCCGAGCCACAGAAACACCAGCATGGCGCCGGCAACCCCCGCGTAAAACGACGACACGGCAAAGGCCAGGAGCTTGGTGCGGTAGAGCCGGATGCCGATCAGTTCGGCTGCGATGTCCATATCGCGCACCGCCATCCACATGCGGCCGATGCGGCCGTGCACGAGGTTCGAGGCAAGCCACGTCATCGCGACCACGACCGCCAGCACGACGAGATAGCGCGTTGTCGCCGTGGCGTTGGGCCCGGTAATGGGAATACCGAAGAACGTGCGGGTGGGCACTTCGATCGCGCCCGAGACATTGTAGTTCACGAGCCACGGCACGCGCACGAAGCACCATGAGAGAAAGAACTGCGAGGCGAGCGTCGCCACCGCGAGATAGAAACCCTTGATGCGCAGCGACGGCAGGCCGAACACGACCCCGACCGCCGCGGAAAAAAATCCGGACAAAAGGATAGGAACGAGAATGTTCACCTGCGGAAAGGCGGTCGCGAGCTTGTAGCAGCCATAGGCGCCCACCCCCATGAAGCCCCCGGTGCCGAGCGAAATGAGGCCGGCGTAGCCGGTGAGCAGATTGAGCCCGATTGCCGCCAGCGCGAAAATCAGGATCGGGATCAGCATCGAGTTGACCACGAAGTCGGACGCGGTGAACGGCACAAACAAGAATGCGATTGCGAGGATCACCGCGATGCCGATGCGGTCCTGCAGCAGCGGAAAGATCGCGTGGTCCGCTTCGTACGTGGTCTTGTATTGGCCGACTTCGCGGTAGAGCATCGCGATTTCTCACACGCGCTCGATGATCTTTTCGCCGAAGAGGCCCTGCGGCCGGAACAGCAGGAAAGCGAGCGCGATCATATAGGCGAGCCAGCTTTCGATGCCGCTGCCGAGCAACGGGCCCCAGTAAAACTCGCCGAGCTTCTCGCCCACGCCGATGATGACGCCGCCGACGATGGCGCCGGGGATCGAGGTGAAGCCGCCGAGGATGAGCACCGGGAGCGCCTTGAGCGCGATGATCTGCAGCGAGAACTCGACCTGCGAGCGCGCGCCCCACATGATCCCGGTGACGATCGCGACGATCCCGGCGGCGAACCACACGATCACCCAGATCTGCTCGAGCGAAATGCCGACCGAGAGCGCGGCACGGTGGCTGTCGGCAACCGCGCGCAGGGCGCGGCCGATGCGTGTCTTTTGGAAGAACACCGCCAGTGCCGCCACCATGAGCGAAGCGATGACCGTCGCCGCAATGTCGATCTTCTGCAGCGAGACGAAACCGCCCAGCATCTTGATGTCGTAGGCGCCGCGCGGAAGAAAAAGCTGGTCGGCGATCATCACCTTGGGCTCGCCGCCGAACACCAGCTCGCCGAAGCCGATTAGAAAATACGTCAACCCGAAGGTCGCCATGAACAGGATGATGTCGGGCTGGTTGACGAGCGGGCGCAACACCAGCCGCTCGACTCCCCAGGCGAGCGCCAGCATGATCGCAAAGGTGAGCGCGAGGGCGACGAACGCCGGAATGCCGAGGCCGTACAAGGAGACGAGACTCATGGCCGCGAACACCACCATGATGCCCTGCGCGAAGTTGAACACGCCCGACGCCTTGAAGATGAGCACGAACCCGAGCGCGATCAGCGAATAGAGCACGCCGCCGACAAGCCCTTCCCACAGCGTCTGCACGAGCAAGTCGGGCGCCGTGCCCATCTGCACGAACGGATCGATGAATATTTGGTAGAGCAGATCCATCGGGCTCAGTGGGCTACGCCGAGATACGCGTCGATCACGTTGCGGTCGGCTTTCACCTCGTCGGGCGTGCCGTCGGCGATCTTGCGGCCGTAGTCGAGCACGAGCACGCGGTTCGACAGATCCATCACCACGCCCATGTCGTGCTCGATCAGCGCAATTGTCGTGCCGTAGTGATTGTTCACATCGAGGACGAAGCGCGACATGTCCTCCTTTTCCTCGAGGTTCATGCCGGCCATCGGCTCGTCGAGCAGCAGCAGGTCTGGCTCCATGGCGAGGGCGCGGCCGAGTTCGACCCGCTTCTGCAGGCCGTAGGGCAGGCGGCCGACCTGCACGCGGCGGATCGCATTGATCTCGAGAAAATCGATGATCTCCTCGACCCGGCGCCGGTGCTCGACCTCTTCGGCCAGCGCCGGGCCGTGGCGCAGCAACTGCCAGACAAAGCCGCGGTTCATCTTGAGGCTGCGCCCGGTCATGATGTTGTCGAGCGCGCTCATCCCCTTGAACAGCGCGACGTTCTGGAACGTGCGCGCGATGCCGCCGCGCGCCGCCGCGTAGGGCCGCATCTTCTCGCGCGTCTCGCCGCGGAAGGTGATGCGGCCTTCCTGCGGCTGGTAGAAGCCGTTGATGACATTGAGCAGCGACGTCTTGCCGGCGCCGTTCGGGCCGATGATGGCGCGGATTTCGCCCTTGCGGATGTCGAAGGAAACGTCGCGGATCGCCTTCACGCCGCCGAAGGAGAGCGAGACGTTCTCGACCGAGAGCAGCACCTGCCCGGCCAGCACCTCGCTCGACGGCGCCCTCACGCCGCCTTCTCCAACGCGGCGGCGACCGGCGCGACCTTCACGTCGCGGATCTTCAGGCGCGCCGAGATCGTGCCCTTACGTCCGTCCTCGAACGTGACTTCGGTCGCGATCGCGGCTTCAGTCGCGCCCTCGTAAAGCGCCTTGATCAGCGGCGCGTAGCGCTCGCCGATGAGCCCGCGGCGCACCTTCATCGTGCGGGTGAGTTCGCCGTCGTCGGCGTCGAGTTCCTTGTGCAGGACGAGGAAGCGTTTGATCTGCGCGCCCGCCATGACTCCTTCCTCGACCAGCGCGCGGTTCACCTCCTCGATGTGCCGCTCGATCATCTCGTAGACGCGCGGATTGGCGGCGAGTTCCTGATAGGAGCCGTAGACCACGTTGTTGCGCTCGGCCCAGCTGCCGACCGCGACGATGTCGATGTTGATCATCGCGGTGACGAAGTCGCGCTTGTCGCCGAACGCCACCGCCTCGCGGATGTTGGGAAAAAACTTGAGCTTGTTCTCAATGTATTTGGGCGCGAACAGCGTGCCGTCGATCAGTCGGCCCACGTCCTTGGCGCGGTCGATGATTTTCAGATGCCCGGTCTTCGGATCGATGAAGCCGGCGTCGCCCGTGTGCACCCAACCGTCCGGGGTCTTGGTCTCGGCGGTCTTCTCCGGGTCTTTGTAGTAGCCGACGAAGACGCCGGGCGAGCGGAACAGCACTTCGCCGTTCTCGGCGATCCGGATCTCGACGTCCTGGTTGGGCTTGCCGACCGTGTCGGGAAAGCTCTCGCCGTCAGGCTGCGCCGCGATGTAGACCGAGGCTTCGGTCTGCCCGTAGAGCTGTTTCAAATTGATGCCGAGCGCGCGGAAGAAGCTGAAGATTTCCGGGCCGATCGCCTCGCCCGCCGTATAGCTGACGCGGATGCGCGAGAGGCCGAAGCGGTTCTTCAGCGGCGCGTAGACCAGGAAGTCGCCGAGCCCGTAGAGCAGCCGCGCGTGCAGCGGCACTTTCTCGCCATTGAGGATTTTCTCGCCCCAGCGCCGCGCCACGCCAATGAAATAATGGAACATGCGGCGCTTGATCGCGCTCGCGTCCTCCATCCGCACCATGGTGGTGGTCAAGAGGTTCTCATAAACGCGCGGCGGCGCGAAGGCGTAGGTGGTGCCGATCTCGCGCCGGTCCTCGACCACTGTCTCGCCGGTCTCCGGGCAATTGACGCAATAGCCCGCCACATAGGACTGAGCGTAGGAGAAGATGTGGTCGCCGATCCAGGCGAGCGGCAGATAAGCGATCACCTCTTCGCTCTCGCCGAGGCGATCGTAGGTGTTGCCGTTCTGCGCCGAGATCAGGACGTTGTCGTAGGTGAGCATCACGCCCTTGGCGCGGCCGGTCGTGCCCGAGGTGTAGAGCATCACCGAGAGGTCGCTGCCCTTGCCTTGCGCGACCGATTGCTGCCAGCGCGCGCGACGACCGGCGTCGGCGGCGAGCGCCTGCCGGCCGATGCGCTGCACTTCGTCGATCGACTTGAGCCGGGCGTGGTCGTAGTCGCGCAGGCCGCGCGGCTCGTCGTAGAACACCTGGAGAAGCTTCGGCAGCCGCTCGGAGACCGCGAGCACCTTATCGAACTGCTCCTGGTCCTCGACCACCGCGAGCGTCGCCTCGGCGTGATCGAGCACGTAGGCCATCTCGTCGGCAACGGAATCCGCGTAGACCGGCACCGGCACCGCGCCCAGCGCCTGGCCGGCGCACATCGCCCAATAGAGCCGCGGACGGTTCGCCCCGATCACCGCGAACTTGTCGCCGCGCCTGAGGCCGAGTTCATCAAGCCCGACCGAGAAGGCGAGCACCTCGTCGAGCACCTGCGCCCAGGTCCAGGTCTGCCAGATGCCAAAATCCTTGTGCCGGATCGCTGGCCGGAGCCCGCGCACCTGCGCGTTGCGGATCAGGAGTTTCGGGAACGTATCGGCCTCGGCGGTGCCATCGGCCATGGCGCCGTCTCCTCCCGGTTTGCGCGGGTCGCTTACCCGCAGCGGCTGCCCTCTGATGCCGGTTGACCGGCGGTATTCTTATCGCATTTCGTATGAAATGGCCGGTGCGGCAGGTCAAGCCTTGGCACCGCAACGAGTCGTGAACGTCTGGCGCTTGGTTACGGGCCGCGTCAGCGCCCTCCGCGGACCATCTGTCCTCTATCGTCAGTCCTCTGACCTCTGAATCAGCAACGATCTGCAAGCAACGATCGGTTATAAACACCGGCATCCCTCCGGTCCCGGGCGTAAAAGTTCCCGGGGGTCTTGTTCGGCATTGTTGATCGGTTGTTTTCGTATTGTTTCCGCTCCGACCCCGTGTTGCACCGCGTCATGCGGGCCCGTCCGTTTAGACTTTTGGATTCAATGGCTTGCCAAAGTGGCCAGCTTCGTTCGTTCTCGCTGCTCTCTGTTTTGCCATTGTATTTTCATTGTTGTTTACAATGGCGCGCTGCATTGCAACAAAAACTGACCTTCTCTCTCTACTCGCACGCAACCGTTGCCTCTTCCATCTCGATCGCGAACCCCTCCACTCTCATGGCCGGCTTCTCTGTCGAATTAACAGGGATTTACAGGCAACGCTTGGTTATAAAGACTGGCGTTGTGCCAATGCTGGCTCGGGGGTGGTTATTTCATGGCCCTCGCATTGCCATCATTTCCCGCGGCGCCCTTCCTCCCGAAAGGCACGCAGTCACCGTTAGTTTTGCCGCCGGTGGACGCCCTCGTTTGGGCCCCTACGCGACGACTAAAACGGCCGCCAGGGTATGTACCACACGACCCCGCAAGTTCCCAATCACAACGTTGTCATCCGAATTCTATAGTTGTGCCGGCGCCCGGCGCACCCTCCGGGCTACCGCAATCCTATCGTGCGCATGGCCAGCGCCGCCGCCGAGGTGCGGTTCTCGACCCCGAGCTTGGCGTAGATCTGTTCCAGGTGCTTGTTCACCGTGCGTGGGCTCAAGCTCAGGATTTCCGCGATATCGCGATTGGACTTGCCGCGCGCGATCCACAACAACACTTCCGCTTCGCGTTCGGTCACCAGCAGCTTCTGCTTGAGCACGGTCTGCTCGTCGACCTGTTCGCCGTCGATCAGCCGCAGCAGGTTCTCGTCGGGCCCGATCGCGCCGACGTAAACGAGCCGGAGTTTTGTCGGCGCTCGGTCGGCCGTGAGGTCGATAGAGTCCGGCATCGAGGCCGCGTCCGCCGCGGCGCATTGATGAAGCCAGACCTGGACATCTGCCGGCAACAGGTAATCTTCCGTATCGAAATCCTTGAATGCCGTTCCCAGGAGCTTGCTGGCCTGCGGTGTGCACCACAGGACGCGGCCGGTGAGGCTCGCAGCCAGGAGGAAGCGGCCGAAGGCGTCGAGCGCGGTGCGGGCGCTGTGCGCCATGCGCGCGTTGGCGCGATGGACGCGGATGCGCGCCAAGAGTTCCCCGGGCACGATCGGCTTGGTGATGTAATCGACGCCGCCCGCTTCCAGTCCCTCGATGATGTGCTCGGTGTCGCTCAGGCCGGTCATGAAGATCACCGGGACATGCGCCAGTGCCTTGCTTTGCTTGAGCCGCCGGCAGGTGGCGAAACCGTCAGTGCCGGGCATTACCGCATCCATGAGGATTACGTCGGGCGTGACCTTTTCCACGATCGCAAGCGCGTGTTCGCCCTCCCGCGCGACCAGCACGGTCATGCCCGCGTCCTCGATCGCGTCGGTGAGGACGCTGAGCGTGTCGGGCGAATCGTCGACGATGAGGACGATGTCGCGGGCGTCATATCTGCGCATGATTGCTCCGCACGGCCTCCAGCGCGGCGAGATAGCGCTTCAGGTCGAAGGCTCCGATCAGCGTCCGCATTTGGGCGACAAAGGCGGCATGCTCAGGGGAGCCGATTTCGATGGCCGCAAGCTTGTCTTGGATCCCCCGGATATGGCCGATCTGGCCCAAACCGATCAGTTCCTCGATCTCGTGGTCTGGCGGAGTGCTGCTCGCCGCCGCCTCCGCGGGGAGGGGAGAAGCGTCGCATTCGGGCGCGTAAACCCACTCGATGTTCAAGAGCGCGTGGACGGTCTTGAGCAGCTGGCGCAGGTCGACCGGCTTGATCAGATAATCGTCGTGCAGCCGCTCGGTGTCGCTGAGCCGGCTCGGGTCGATCGGGTTGGCAGACAACATGACGATCGCCGCCCGCTCACGGGACGATTCGCGCAGGCGCCGCGCCACCTGCCAACCGTCCATGTCCGGCATGGCGATGTCGAGAAGGACAAGATTCGGGTTGCGTTGCGCGGCGATCGCAAGCCCCTCCGCGCCGGTCGTGGCGCTGAGAACATCGAAGCCGAGCGGACCGAGTAGGTCGCGCACGAGCCCGCACTGCACCTCGTTATCGTCGACGGCCAGGATGATCTGGCGCGGGCCGATGTAGCCGCGCACCCGGTCTTCCCGGGTCGACACGATGCGCGGTCGCGACACTTCCGAGAGCAGAAGCTTGACGCGGAATGCGCTGCCTTTGCCGACCGCGCTCGTCACCGTGATGTTACCGCCCATGACGTTGATGAGCAGCTTGGTGATGGTAAGACCGAGGCCGGTGCCGATCGTCGCCTTGGCGAGGGCCGTGCGCGCACGCTCGAAGGGATGGAAGATGCGCTCAATGTCCTCCTTGTGGATACCAACGCCGGTGTCCTCGATCTCGAACGTCGCCACCTGATGCCGATAGCCGACCCGGAACGTTACGTGACCCCGGTCGGTGAATTTGACCGCGTTCGACAGCAGATTGAGCAGGATTTGCCGCAATCGATTTTCGTCGGTGTGGGCCGCGGCCGGCAGGCGCTCGGACGGGACGTAGTGGAATGCGATGCCCTTGGCCGACGCCTGCAGACGGAACATGTCGGCGAGCTGGCCCAGGAACTCGGCGGTATGAACTTCGTTGCGGTTGAGATGAAAGCGCCCTGCTTCGATCTTCGAAATGTCGAGGAGCCCGTCGATAAGACCTGACAGATGCTCGGCGCTCCGCCGCACCACCTTGATGGCGTCGCGCCGGCGCGGCGGCAGCGCGGGATCGCGCTCGAGCAATTGGGAATAGCCGAGGATCGCGTTAAGGGGCGTGCGCAATTCGTGGCTCAGGCCCACGACGTGCCGGCTCTTGGCCTTGCTGGCGGCTTCGGCTGCTTCCTTGGCTTTCTGCAGTTTCGCGTCGGTGCGCTTATGCGCCTCGATCTCGTTCATCAGCAGGTCGGTCTGCCGCCTGGTTTCCTCCTCCGCGACACGGCGACTGTCCTGGGCGAGCACAAACAGCCATGCTGCGACGCCGGCGATGATGGTGAGGATGAAAAAAACGGTCCACAGGGTCGACTTCAGCACGTCCCTGAGGCCCTCGGGGCCGAGCGACACCTGGAAATAGACCAGCGCCAGCACCGATCCGATGACACTCGCGAATAACAGCAGCAGACCGACGTAGCGACCCACGTCGGTCTTGAGCGGGCGGATCAGGTGATCCGGCAGAATCCTGTCGGCGAGCGCAAGTGCCTGCGTAGGAAGGCGCGCGTGCGGCTTGCAAAAGTCGCGGCAGCGGGTTTCGAGCGAACAGCACAGCGAGCAGATCGGACCGGAATAAGCGGGACAATGCGCCATGTCCTCGGCCTCGAACGGGTGTTCGCAAATAGAGCAATTGATGGCCGCCTGCCCGCTCCAGTCCTGGCGCGGCCGGCGCGCCAGGTAGAACCTGCCCTTGGTCGCAAAAGCGATCGCCGGCGCCATCACGAAGGCCACCGCCAGCGCGACGAAAGCCGAGAGTGACTGCAGCGCGACGCCGAGCGCGCCCGAGAACGCGACGATTCCCGCCAAGCTGGCGGCGAACATGGCGCCGACGCCCACCGGGTTGATGTCGTAAAGGTGCGCGCGCTTGAACTCGATCCCGGCGGGGCTCAGCCCGAGCGGCTTGTTGATCGCCAGATCGGCGACGAGCGCGCCGACCCAAGCGACCGCCACCAGGGAATAGAGGCCGAGGATGTGCTCGAGCATCTTGAAAATGCCGAGCTCCATCAGCATCAGGGCGATCGCCACGTTGAAAACGAGCCATACTACCCGACCGGGATGGCTGTGCGTGAGACGCGAGAAGAAGTTGGACCACGCGATCGAGCCCGCGTAGGCGTTGGTCACGTTGATCTTGATCTGCGAAATGATCACAAAAGCGCCGGTGAAGGCGAGCGCGAGCTGCGGCGAGGAAAACACATATCGGAAGCCGACGAGATACATTTGCGTCGGCTCGGCCGCCTTCTGCAGCGAAACCAGATGCTCGATTGCCAGAAACGTGAGAAAGGATCCGGCCAGGAGCTTGAGCACACCGGGCACGATCCAGCCGGGTCCGGCGGCGAGATATGCGGCCCACCAGTTCGCACGCGTGCCATCCTCGCGCGGCGGAAGGAAGCGCAGGAAATCGACTTGCTCGCCGATCTGCGCGATCAGCGAAAACACCACTGTCGAGGCAGTGCCGAACAAGACAAGGTTGAACGACTGTCCGCCGGCATCGGCGAGCCCCGAGAAGCCGCTCCAGCGCTGGAACGAGTCCGGATCGATCGCGGCGATGAACACGAACGGCAGAAGATGCAGGCCGATCCATACCGGCTGCGTCCACAGCTGGAGGCGGCCGATGAAGGTGATGCCGTGAGTCACCAGCGGAATCACGATCAATGAACTGAATACGTAGCCGATGAACAGCGGAACGCCGAAGCATAGTTCGAGCGCCAGCGACATGATCGCCGCTTCGATGGCGAAGAACAGAAAAGTGAACGATGCGTAGATGAGCGACGTGACGGTCGAGCCGATATAGCCGAAGCCGGCGCCGCGGGTGAGCAGATCGATGTCAACTCCGTAGGTCGACGCGTAGTAGGCGATGGGGATGCAGGTGAGGAAGATCAATACCCCGACGGTGAGGATGGCGGCGGTGGCGTTGAGGAAGCCGTAGTTGACTGTGATGGAGCCGCCGATCGCTTCGAGCGCCAGGAACGAGACCGCGCCGATCGCCGTGTTTGCCACCCGCAGGCTCGACCATCGACGCGCGCTCTTGGCGGTGAAGCGCAGCGCGTAGTCCTCCAGGGTCTGGTTGGCGACCCATTGATTGTAGCTGCGGCGGACGCGGACGATGCGTTGTTGCGCTGTCATGGGCCGCTTTGCCTGCCTGTCCGCTCTCGCTCGTTCTCCTCGTGCTTTCCTGTCCCTAGCGCCCTGCCGGCCGGCTTGTTTTGGCTTGTCCCCGCGATTCTACCGCGCCCGACGCGCCTGCGTATGGCGAAAAACCAAATAATGCACCGAGAGCATGACTCCCGATCTTGCGACAATGCGCAGGATTCCCCCGTTTCATCGCACTTTGCTACGACATTTGCCGTAGGCATATACGTCAATCGACGTATGCTGCGGCGCAGCAAATTCGCCCAATCTCAGTGCCAGGCGAGCACACTCGCCAGCCATCAAACACTCTGGGATAGAGGCGTCGCATGTCACCCCGAAAGCCACCCTTCCGCCTTGCCACCCCTAGCCGCCGCCAACTTCTCGCCGGCGCTGCCGCGTTGTCCGCCGCGGCGTTCCTGCCGCAGCGGGCGCTCGCCGACTTTCCCACCGCCCAGGTCAACACCACCGGCTTGGCGGTGACCGACGCCGACGTCACCGTCGGCATTCTGCATTCGGTGACGGGCACCATGGCGATCAGCGAGACCGGCTCGGTCGAGGCGGAGAAGCTCGCCATCGAGCAGATTAACGCGCAGGGCGGCGTGCTCGGCCGCAAGGTCAAGTTCATCCAGGAGGACGGCGCCAGCGATTGGCCGACTTTCGCCGAGAAGGCGAAGAAGCTCCTCGTCAACGACAAGGTCGCCTCGGTCATGGGCTGCTGGACCTCGGCCTCGCGCAAGGCCGTGCTGCCGGTATTCGAGCAATACAATGGCATGCTCTACTACCCGACGTTCTACGAGGGCCTGGAAGCCTCCAAGAACGTCATCTACACCGGCCAGGAAGCGACCCAGCAGATCATCGCCGGACTCAACTGGGTGCAGAAGGAGAAAAACGCCAAGACCTTCTATCTGCTCGGCTCCGACTACATCTGGCCGCGCACGTCGAACAAGATCGCGCGCAAGCATATCGAGAACTTCCTCAAGCTGAAGGTGGTCGGCGAGGAGTATTTCCCGCTCGGCCACACGCAATTCAACTCGGTCATCAACAAGATGAAGTTGACCAAGCCGGACGTGATCTACGCGATCATCGTCGGCGGTTCCAACGTCGCTTTCTATAAGCAGCTCAAGGCTGCCGGCGTCGACCTCACCAAGCAGACCCTGATGACGATCTCAGTGACCGAGGACGAGATTCTCGGCATCGGCGGCGAGAATATCGTCGGCGGTTACGCCTGCATGAAATACTTCGAGTCGCTCGACAACACGAACAACAAGTCGTTCGTAGCGGCGTTCAAGAAGATGTGGGGCGACAACATCGTCATCGGCGACGTCACCCAGGCGGCCTATCTCGGCCCCTGGCTGTGGAAGCTTACGGTCGAGAAGGCAGGGTCTTTCGACATCGACAAGGTCTCGGGTGCTTCGCCCGGCGTCGAGTTCAAGGGCGCGCCCGAAGGCTACGTCCGCATCCACGAGAATCATCATCTGTGGAGCAAGACGCGGGTCGGTCGCGCCCGCGCCGACGGACAGTACGATTTGATCTACGAAACCGCCGATCTGATGGAGCCCGATCCTTTCCCGAAGGGCTATCAGTAGCGCGGCGTTCCGGAACCCCGGCTCCGCGGACGCCTCCGTCCCCCGACACCAATCGGCCCACGCCTCGCACGGAGCAACACGATGTTCGGCGAATATTCGCTCGGCGAGCTTGGGTCGATCCTGGTGATGCAGGGTTTTGCCGGCCTCATCCTGTTCTCGGTGTTCCTGCTGATGGCGCTCGGCCTTGCCATCATCTTCGGCCAGATGGGGGTGATCAACATGGCGCACGGGGAGTTCATGATCCTCGGCGCGTACATGACTTATCTGTGCTCGCATTTGTTCGAGGCTTATCTCCCAAGTCTCTACGGCGGCTATTTCTTCGCGGCGATGATCATCGCATTCCTCGCCGCCGGCGCACTCGGTCTGCTCGTCGAATGGGCGCTGGTGCGCCGTCTCTACGCCCGTCCGCTCGACACTTTGCTCGCGACCTGGGGGCTGAGCCTGATCATGCAGCAGGCGTTCCGGTCGACCTTCGGCGCCCGCGAGGTCGGCGTCGAACTGCCGCAATGGATGATGGGCTCGCTCAACGTCACCGGATCGATCGAGGTGCAGATCAACGGCCTGTTCGTGATGGGGCTCACCCTTCTCATCACGGCGGCGGTCGCAGTTCTGCTGTTCAAGTCGAAATGGGGCTTGCAGGTGCGCGCCGTGGTAGCGAACCGGACAATGAGCGGGGCGGTCGGCATCGATACGCGCCGAATCGACCGCCTGACCTTCGGGCTCGGCTGCGGCATCGCGGGCGTCGCCGGCAGCGCCTTCACCATGATCGGCTCGACCGGCCCGACCGCCGGCCAGCTCTACATCGTCGACACGTTTCTTGTGGTCGTGTTCGGCGGCGCCCAGAGCCTGCTCGGGACGGTCGCGTCGGCACTGAGCATCTCTCAGTCGCAGTCGGCCCTCGAGTTCTTCCTCACCGGCTCCATGGCGAAGGTGCTCACCCTGTTGATGGTCATCGGCCTGCTCATGCTGCGGCCGCAAGGACTGTTCGTCCTCAAGGTCAGAAGGTGACGCCCATGGCGGCCACGCGCACCGACTCCCGTTCCCTCGAGCTGATCGGTTTCGCGCTCATCGCGCTGCTGATCATGGTCGTGCTGCCGTTGATGCTCGACATCTTCCGTCTCAACCTGGTCGGCAAGTATCTGACCTACGCGTTCGTCGCCGTCGGCCTCGTGCTGTGTTGGGGGCACACCGGCATCCTCAGCCTGGGGCAGGGCGTATTCTTCGGCCTCGGCGGCTACTGCATGGCCGCCTTCCTCAAGCTCGAGGCTTCGTCCGTCGAAAACACCCGCATCCAGTCGACGCCCGGCATCCCCGACTTCATGGACTGGAACCAGCTTACCGAACTCCCGTTCTTCTGGGTCCCATTCAAGTCCCTGCCGTTCGCGCTCATCGCGGTCGTCGCGGTGCCGGCGATCGCCGCCTTCATCCTCGGCGCCGCCATGTTCAAGCGGCGCGTCGGCGGCGTCTACTTCGCCATCATCACCCAGGCGCTGGCCTCGGTGCTGACGATCCTGATCATTGGCCGGCAAGGCTACACCGGCGGCATCAACGGCATCACCGACCTGCGCACGCTGCTCGGATGGGATATCCGCACCGACAACGCCAAATACATCCTCTATTTCGTCTGCTGTTTTCTGCTGCTCGGCATCATGCTGCTGGCGCGCTTCGTGCTGGCGAGCAAGCTCGGCCGCATTCTGGTAGCGACCCGCGACCAGGAGGACCGAGTTCGCTTCTCCGGCTACGACGTCGCCAACTTCAAGATTTTCGTGTTCTGCCTGGCGTCGGCGATGGCGGCGATCGGCGGGGCCATGTTCGCGCTGCAGGTCGGCTTCATGTCGCCCTCCTTCGTCGGGATCGTGCCCTCGATCGAGATGGTGATTTTCTGCGCCGTCGGCGGCCGGCATTCCCTGGTCGGCGCCGTGGTCGGGACGCTCGTCGTCAACTGGGGCAAGACCCTGTTCTCGGAATCTTTCCCGGAGCTGTGGCTGTTCGCCATGGGCGGACTGTTCATCGCCGTGGTGCTCGCGTTCCCGCGCGGGCTCGCCGGCCTGGTGACCGACCAACTCATTCCGCGGCTGCCCCACTGGCGCGGCTGGACGCATCGCCAGCCCAGCCCGGCGCCGGCGGAATAGCGAGGTCTCGGCCGTGGCCAGCGACACCGACTTTCTGCTTGCACTCGAAAACGTCAGCGTATCGTTCGACGGGTTCAAAGCCGTCAACGGGTTGAACCTTTATATCGACACCGGCGAGTTGCGGGTGATCATCGGGCCGAACGGCGCGGGCAAGACCACGGTGCTCGATCTGATCTGCGGACGCACCAGGGTGTCCGAGGGCTCGATCAAGTTCAAAAACCAGGAGATCACCGGCCGTAAGGAGCAGGAGATCGTGCGCCTCGGCATCGGGCGCAAGTTCCAGACTCCGACCATCTACGAAGATCTCACGGTATTTGAAAATCTGGAGCTGTCGCTGCCGCGTGGGCGCAGCGTGGTCGGCGCGTTGTTCTGGAAGCGCGCCGACGAGGTGATCCAGCGCGTGCATGAAATCGCCGCCACGGTCTTCCTCGCCGACCACGTCGACCGCCTCGCCGCGACCTTGAGTCATGGACAGAAGCAGTGGCTCGAGATCGGCATGCTGCTGATCCAGGACCCCGAATTGCTGATGCTCGACGAGCCGGTCGCGGGGATGAGCGTGTCCGAGCGCGCCAAAACCGCGGAGCTGCTCAATCAGATCATCAAGAACCGCTCGGTGGTGGTGATCGAGCACGACATGAAGTTCGTGGAAAGCATCGCCCACCGGGTGACGGTGCTGCATCAGGGCAAGGTGCTGGCGGAGGGTAACATGCAGCGTGTCCAGTCCGATCCCAAGGTCAAGGAAGTTTATCTGGGGCACTAGCGCCGCGGGGCACTAGCGCATGTCGTTCCACAGCGAAGCGTTCTGAGCGGAGGCCGAAAGGTGATTTCGCCGGACAAGACAAACGAGGGCGCACGCAAGATGTTCGAGGTCTGCAATCTTTCCGCTGCCTACGGTCAGAGCGAGGTCCTGCACGGTATCGATATCGCGGTCGCACCCGGCGAGATCGTCGCGCTCGTGGGCCGTAACGGCATGGGCAAATCGACGTTGATGAAATCGCTGATCGGCATCATGCCGGCGCGCACGGGCCAGATCGCCGTCGATGGCGTCGACGTGACCCCGCTCGCCACCCATCAACGCGTCGCGCGCGGGCTCGCCTATGTGCCCCAGGGTCGGCAGATCTTCGGCACCATGACGGTCAAGGAGAACATCGAGACCGGCCTAGTGGTTCGCGGCAAGCGCGCGATCCCGCAGGAAATCTATCAGCTCTTCCCGATCCTGGCGGAGTTCGCCAAACGTCGCGGCGGGAATCTCTCGGGCGGGCAACAGCAGCAGCTCGCGATCGCCCGCGCCCTGGCGAGCGAGCCCAAGGTGCTCCTGCTCGACGAGCCGACCGAAGGCATCCAGCCCTCGATCATCAAGGACATCGCTCGGCTGCTGCGCGAAATCCGCAACATTCGGAATCTGTGCATCGTCGTGTGCGAACAGGTGCTCAGCTTCGTTCTCGATGTTGCCGACCGCATCATCGTGATGGAGGGCGGCCGCATCGTGCACACCGATACCCGCGAGCATGTGGACGAGGCGGCGATCGCCCGCTTCCTCGCGGTCTGACCAGAGTTACGCGCAAGGAGAGAGCCATGCACCAGGTGATGAGCAAAGCCGGCGCATCCGCGTCGAAGACCCTGATCGAGGTCGATCTGTCGGAGTCGCCCTACAAGAACGAGATGATCCATAACCGCTGGCACCCCGACGTGCCGATCGTGGCGTGGGTCAAGCCGGGCGACGACTTCGTCATCCAGACGTACGACTGGACCGGCGGTTTCATCAAGAACAACGATTCGGCCGATGACGTGCGCGACATCGATCTTACCATCGTGCATTTCCTCTCCGGCCCGATCGGCGTGGAGGGCGCCGAACCCGGCGACCTGCTGGTGGTCGATCTTCTCGACGTGGGCGCGCTCCCCGAAAGCCTGTGGGGGTTCAACGGCTTCTTCTCCAAAAAGAACGGCGGCGGGTTTCTCACCGACCACTTCCCGCTGGCGCAGAAGTCGATCTGGGACATTTCCGGCGTCTACACCCATTCGCGCCATGTGCCCGGGGTGAGCTTTGCGGGCCTCATTCATCCCGGGCTGATCGGCTGCCTGCCCGACCAGAAGCTGCTCGACACCTGGAACGCGCGCGAGGCTGCGTTCATCGCTACAGATCCCGACCGTGTGCCGCCGCTCGCGGCGCCGCCGTTCGCCGCCACCGCCCATGGCGGCAGCGCCAAGGGAGCGGTCAAGGACAAGATCGCGGCCGAGGGCGCACGCACGGTCCCGCCGCGCGAGCACGGCGGCAATTGTGACATCAAAGACCTTTCGCGCGGCTCGAAAATCTACTTCCCGGTCTATGTGAAGGGCGCCGGCCTCTCCATGGGAGACCTTCATTTCAGCCAGGGTGACGGCGAGATCACCTTCTGCGGCGCCATCGAGATGGCCGGCTGGCTTCATCTCAAGGTCGACCTGATCAAAGGCGGCGTTGCCAAGTATGGGATCAAGAACCCGATCTTCAAGCCATCGCCGATCGTGCCGACCTACAACGACTATCTGATCTTCGAGGGCATCTCGGTCGACGAGCAGGGCAAGCAGCACTATCTCGACGTCCACATCGCCTATCGGCAGGCTTGCCTCAACGCGATCGAGTATTTGAGCAAGTTCGGATATTCGCGCGCCCAGGCATACGCCATCCTCGGCACCGCGCCGTGCCAAGGGCATATTTCCGGCGTGGTGGACATCCCTAACGCCTGCGCGACCCTGTGGCTGCCGACCGAAATCTTCGATTTCGACGTGATGCCGAGCGCCGCCGGCCCGGTGAAGCACGTCAAACCGGGCGTCGACATCCCGATGTCGCCGGATGTGTGAGCCCGCAGGGACGACCTAAAGCCGGCCGCCGGAACAGGAGACACTTATGCCCGTCTACGATTATCTATGTGAGGACTGCGGTCCATTCACCGACCTGCGGCCGATGGCGGAGTGCGAGCGGCCGCATCGCTGTCCCGAGTGCGGACGCCAGGCGCCGCGCGTGTTGTTGACGGCGCCGAACCTCGCCGCCATGTCGATGGGGCGGCGGCTCGCATTCGCGACCAACGAACGCAGCGCCCACGCGCCCACGGCGCTCTCCGGCTTGGTCGGCCGACACGCCGCCGGCTGCAGCTGTTGCGCGCCGTTTCCAAAACGCAAGACGGCGCGCGGGCGGAACGGCGCGAAGAGCTTCCCGAGCGCCCGGCCGTGGATGATTTCGCACTGACCCAACATGTCCTCTGAGCCGTTACCCGCGACGGCGCGCGTGGCTTCCGCGCGCAGGCTTGCGTTTGGCAGCGCCCTCGTCGCCGCGGCGGCGCTGGCGCTCTCGTTCGCCGGATCGCTTGGCACTTATTTTTGGGTCGCGGTCGGCAGCGCGCTCGGCGGCATGGCACGTTTCTGGTGCGGTGAGGTGGCGTTCCGCCTGGCCGGACCGGCCTTCCCGTGGGGCACGCTTTTTATCAACATACTCGGATCGTTCGTCATCGGGCTGTTCGGCACGCTCACCGGCCCGAACGGGCGTTTTCTCGTGGAGCCGACCGGGCGGCACTTCGTGATGGCGGGTCTGTGCGGCGGCTACACCACTTTTTCCGCCTTTAGCTGGCAGACCCTCAATCTGATCAACGACGGGGAATGGTTGCGTGCCGGCGGGAACGTCGTCGGTTCGGTCGTGCTGTGCTTGGCCGCTGTCTGGGCCGGTCACGTCCTCGCCCTCGGCCTCGACGGCATGAAGGGACCGTAATCGCCGGTTCATTTCGCTATCAAACACTCAAATCAGAATGTCCTTATCCGAATTTGTAGGCTTATAGGCAGCCGGATCAAGTCCCGATCTTGGCTCCTGGGCAAATCTCCACGTATCGTGAAAATTGCCGCGCGCGATTACATTCGGGCGGCGGCCGCGTTTGGGGCCTTTGCACCGGGAGCTGGCCATGGGCCACTTGAGGATCGAGTGGGAATCGTTCCGCACGCAACTGCTCGAACACCGGATGGAACTGGGCTTTTCCCTGCGGGTTACCATCGCCGCCGTGGTGAGCTTCACCGTTTCGCTCCTGCTCCATGTTCCGCTGCCGCTGTGGACGGTGCTGACGGCCGTCATCCTCACGCAGGTGACCTTCGGCAGCTCCGTGAAGGCGACCGTCGATTATCTGGCGGGCACGCTCGGCCGCGCCGTTTACTCGGGCGCCGTCGCTGCGCTCGTTCCCCACCCGAATGAAATCGCGCTCGCTGGCGCTCTCGCGCTCGCGGTCGCACCGTTGGCCCTGCTCGGAGCGATCAAACCCAGCTTCAGGGCCGCAACCTTCACCGGGGTGCTCGTGCTCCTGGTGCCGGGAATAGCCCACGTGGGTCCAATCGAATCGGCAGTCTATCGCGTGATCGAAGTCGCGGTCGGCGGCATCACCGCGCTCGCGGTCTCGCTGGTGTTGCCGGCGCGTGCCGGCTCATCGGCGATCGAGGCCGCCGGCCACATGCTGGTGCTGGCGGCACGCAGCTTGCCCGCATTGTTTGCGGGTTTCATGCAAACGCGCGATGCCGCGGCGAACGCGCGCATCCAGGACGGCCTCGGGCAAGCCTTTGCACGGCTGGACGCCATGGCAACCGAGGCCAGGCACGAGCGGATCGGCTTTCTCACCGCCGCGCCCGACCTGGGGCCGTTGCTGCGCACGCTGCTGCGGCTGCGCCACGATCTCGTGATGATCGGACGGGCTGCCGCCCTGCCGCTTCCCGAGACGTTCCAAGCGCGACTCGGACCCCCGCTCGCGCGCGTCGCGGAAACCGTCGAGGACTATCTGCGCCGAAGCGGAGAAGCGCTGGCCGCCCGGCGTGCTTCGCCGCCGCTCGCCGAGGCCGAGGCGTCCTTCGACGATTACGCCCAGGCGCTTGCCGGCATTCGCCGCGACGGCCTCACGGTCGATTTGCCGGTCGACACGGTCGAACGCATCTTCACAGTCGGCTTCGCGCTCGAGCAGATACACCAGCACCTTCGCGATCTCGAACGCTGCGTGCGCGGAGTCGCACGCCGGCGATGAGCAATGTGGATGAAGCCATCATTGGAGCAAGCGTTCGGCCGCGCGGCGAAAATACTAAAAGGCGGAGAGCCTCGGACCCTTCCGGACGGGGGACAAGAACTGCTCCATCCGGGCGACCTCGTTGTCGAACGCCTGCCGGAAATCCCGTTCCCTGGGCTTGCCGGCAACAAAGCCCGGCCGCACCTGCAAGCGTTCGTCGGTGCCGGTGCAGTTCACCCATCCGATCACGCGATCCATCCATAACAACGGCATGGCGTAGTAGCCCCGGCGGCGGTTGCGCTCCGGCACATAGGCCTCGAAACGGTAGGCCCATCCCCAAAGATGTTCGAAGCGCCGGCGATCCCACACGATCGGATCGAACGGAGCGAGAAAGCGCACCTCGCGCGGCGCATCGGTGAGCCGGGCGAGCCCATCGGCCGGCCAAAAATATTTCACCCCGTCGACAACGCCGGCTTCGAGCCGCCCCGCTGTAAGCAGCTGTTCGATCGCGCCGATGCGGCTGCGCGACTGCGGCGCAATATGCGCAAACCGACTGAAAACCGCGCGCAACGTCGCCTCGGGTACCGGCGCGAGCACGCGCGTGACCAGCAAGATGAGTTCGCGCAGCCGGCGCGCGGGATCGATCGATTCCTCGTCTGCCGGCGCAGCCTCGTATATGCGCACGCCACGCTCGCGTCGCTGCACGCGCAACAGCCCATGGTAATGAAGTTGCTGCAGCACGCGCGTGGAAGCGGTCGAGAAACCGCCCCACCCGTTGATGGCGCGCTCGCGCCCGAATTGCGTGGCGAGAACCGCGGGGTGCGTGGGCCCGCGCTCGCTGACAAACGCAAGGACGTCCGCGGCCAGTCCGGTCGGCACAAACGGGCTGCCCGGCCTGTTCCGATCAAAGCGCGGATACAGCAATTTGCGGACACGGCGCGGCACGAAACCGTAGGCGTAGAGAAAATCCTCCTCCACGGCGAGCGAGGAATAACGCCGCTCCAGATCGCCGGCCCGATAGTCCGCGACGCGATGGCGAAGGATCAAATCCTGAGCCCGGGCCGGAGAGCGAATGGGATCCGACTGAATGAACTCGATTTGCGCAATCGCGCGCGCAAGCGTGCGCGGCGCCTGCGTCGTGACATGCACGGCCTGCCGGCGCAGGTGTTCCAGCGTCAAGGTTGGCATAGGTTGCCTCCCGGCCTGCCTCCCAAATCGGCCGTGTGCTATACTATCGAGCCATGTCACAGGAGCGGAGCCAGACCAAGGACTGGGTCACCTGTTCGCGCACTATCGCGGCCAGTGGGTCGCGCTTGCCGACGATGAGGTGACCGTGGTGGCGGCTGGAGCTACGGCCAAGGAAGCGCTTGCGGCAAGTGCCGCGAGAGGCTCGCCGGAGCCGCTCCTGTATCGGGTCCCGAATGGAGTGATCGAGCTGGGCGATGTTTTGCCGGTCGATAGCTAATCGCACCGTCGCCCAGAGAAGAACCCCGGTAGACCGGAAAAAAGGCCAATGAACACGAAGCGAGGTAACGAAGCAGCCAGCGACAACGTGTTTGCCGATATCGGACTGCCGAATGCGCAGCAGCACTTGGTCAAGGCCCAACTCGTCCACAAGATCGACGGCCTGATTGAGGAAAGCGGCCTGAAGCAGGTATCCGCGGCGAAGCTCTTCGGCGTCAAGCAACCCGATGTTTCCAAGATGCTTCGCGGAAATTTCCGTCAGTTTTCGGTGGAGCGCCTCATGAAATTTCTTGTGGCGCTCGGCCAGGACGTGGAAATCGTCGTCAAGCCGCATCGTGGCACGCGCACGGCGCCACAGTTGCGCGTTGCCGACGAAACCGAATTTCAGCGCCTCGAGCGCGAGGAAAAGGAGATTCGCAAACGTATTCGCGCGTTTCGAGGAGGCGATCGCCTGTCGCGCGAGGAAGTCCACGAGCGCGGGACATAGTCTTATTCCGCGTTCCCGCGCGCACCATCCCGAAAATTGCGGAATGTGATCGAGTAGCGCAGTTCCGTCACGGCCGGGATGCTGTGCTCCCACTCGGTGCGCGCCGGGCCGTGCAGCAGATAGGCCGAGCGCGGCGCAAGCACGAGCGAACTGCGCTCCCACCGGGCGCCTGCTTTGCGGCGAAAACGGAACGTGCAGGCGGACAGGAGCGAGATGCCCATCACGTCGCCGAACACCGAGCGGTCCTTGTGCCAGCCGATCGGCGCGCCGGGTTGATATTCGGTGAGCAGGACTTGTTGCAGGTCCGTCGGGCGCAGGCCGGCAGAGATGGCCGCCCGCTCGCGCACCGGCAGGAGGAAATCCGGCATGTCATCGGTCTTCGTGAGGCCGCCGCCATTGAAATCGTAGCGCCAGCCGAACGAGACGACGCGGCGCTTGCCGACAAATCCGTGGAAGTCGAACGGCTTGAACTCGAGCCGCTGCAAATGGTCGATCAAGCGCCGTTCCTCGGCGCGCGAGATAAACTCCGCCGCGTAGCGGAAGCCGGCGGGATATTCAGACGCGGTTTCGAATAGGTCAGCTTGCTGCAGCATACAGATGACTTACGCAAGCGAGTCTTTGCTACTCCGCCGCCTTCAGCGCCGGCGCCGGCCCCGCGCGGAATTGCTCCAGCAGCGCCGCCTCCTCGGCCTTGGCGGCGGTGAGGTGCCGCGCCTTGACGTGGCCGAAGCCGCGAATTTTCTCCGGGATGCTCGCCAAGCCCACCGCGAGATGATGGTTGTCCGGCGATAGTGCGGCCAAGACCTCATCGAGCATCGTTTCGTAATCAGCGACGAGCTTGCGCTCGGTGCGCCGCTCGACCGTGTAGCCGAACGGATCGAGCGCGGTGCCGCGCAGGAATCTTAGACGCGCGAGCATGCGGTAGGCCGGCATCATCCAGGGCCCAAACGACATTTTCTTCGCCACGCCGGTGACTGGATCCTTGCGCGCGATGAGCGGCGGCGCCAGGTGGAACTCGAAGCGCAAATCCTCGCCATCGAAGGTCGACTTCACCTGCTTCAAGAACGCGCCGTCGCTGTAAAGCCGCGCGACCTCATATTCGTCCTTGTAGGCCATCAGCTTGAACAGATAACGCGCGACCGCCTCGGCAAGCCCGTTCTTGCCCGGCGCCTTGGCGGCCTCCGCCGCCTGCACGCGCGCGACCAAATCCCGGTAGCGCGCCGCATAGGCCGCGTCCTGATACGCCGTCAAAAACTCGACCCGCCGCGCGATCGTCTCGTCGAGCGACTGCGACAGCCGGCGATCCGCCGGCGGCGTGCCCGCGCGCGCAGCAATCAGCGCCTCGACCGCGGCGGCATCGACGGCGGCGCGCCGGCCCCAGCGGAACGCCGCGAGATTCATCGGCACCGCCTCGCCGTTGAGCTCGATCGCCTGCTCGATTGCGGCAGCCGAGAGCGGCAGCGCGCCGAGCTGATAGGCATAGCCGACGAGGAAAATGTTGGCGCCGATCGAATTGCCGAGAAGCGCGGTGGCGAGCCGCGTCGCGTCGACGAAGCGGCTCTTCTCGCGCCCGGCCGCCTGCATGATGGCGCGCTTGATGCGCTCGGTCGGCAGCGAGAAGTCGGCGTTGCGGGTGAAGTCGCCGGGGTAGATTTCAGCGGTGTTGACCACCATGTCGGTCGCGCCGAGCTTCACGGTCGAGAGCACCTTCTTGGTGCCGACCACCACCATGTCGCCGCCGAGCACGAGGTCGCACTCGCCCGCGGCAATGCGGATGGCGTGGATGTCGTCCGGCTTCTCGGCGATGCGGATGTGGCTGAACACGGCGCCGCCCTTCTGCGCCAGGCCCGCCATGTCGATGATGCCGACGCCCTTGCCCTCGAGATGCGCGGCCATGCCGAGCACGCCGCCGATGGTGACGATGCCGGTACCGCCGACGCCGGTGACGATGATGCCGTAGGTGTGGTCGATCGCGGGCAGCGCTGGGTCGGGCAGGGGGGCAAGGTCGGCCGGCGCCTCGATGCCCTTGCCGCGCTTGAGCTTCGCGCCATGCACGGTCACGAATGACGGGCAGAAGCCTTTGACGCAGGAGAAATCCTTGTTGCAGCTCGATTGGTCGATGGTGCGCTTGCGCCCGAACTCGGTCTCGAGCGGCTGCACCGAGACGCAGTTAGACTGCACGCCGCAGTCGCCGCAGCCCTCGCACACCAGCTCGTTGATGATCACCCGCTTGTCGGGATCGGGAAACTGGTTGCGCTTGCGCCGGCGCCGCTTCTCGGCCGCGCAGGTCTGGTCATAGAGGAGAGCGGTGACGCCGGGGATTTCCGCGAGCGACGCCTGCACCTGCATCAACTCGTCGCGATGATGGATGGTGGTGCCGGCGGGCCAGCCGATGTCGGCACCGTATTTCCACGGCTCGTCGGTGACTACGACGACCTTCTTGACGCCTTCCGCCGCGACCTGGCGCGCGATCTGATCGACCGTGAGTCCGCCCTCATGGTGCTGGCCGCCGGTCATGGCGACCGCGTCGTTGAACAAGATTTTGTAGGTAATGTTGACGCCCGAGGCGATCGCGGCGCGGATCGCCATGTAGCCGGAGTGATTGTAGGTGCCGTCGCCGATGTTCTGGAAAACGTGGTCGCGTTTTACGAACGGCGCCTCGCCGATCCAGTTCGCGCCTTCGCCGCCCATGTGGGTGTAGCCGAGCGTGTTGCGGTCCATCCACTGGGACATGAAGTGGCAGCCGATGCCGGCATAGGCGCGCATGCCTTCCGGCACCACGGTCGATGAGTTGTGCGGGCAGCCGGAGCAGAAATAGGGCGTGCGCTGGGAGGCGTCGGCCAACTCCGCAATCGCGCTCTGCGCCTGTTTGAGCCGCGCCACGCGCGCGGCGATGTCGTCGTTGTGGCCGCGCTGCAGCAGCCGCTCGCCCACCGCCACCGCGATGTTGGTCGGGTCGAGCGCCGCCTTGACCGGGAACAGCCACTCGCCGCGCTCGTCCTTCTTGCCGATGCACACCGGCTGATTTGCCGTGCCGTAAAGCTCCTCGCGTACCTGCACCTCGATGAGCGAGCGCTTCTCCTCGACCACGATGATGAGATCGAGGCCCTCGGCGAATTCCTTCAACTCCCGCTGCGACAGCGGCCACGGGCAGCCGACCTTGTAGATGCGGATGCCGAGCTGGTTGCACTTGACCTCGTCGAGATCGAGCTCGTCGAGCCCCTGGCGCACGTCGAGGTAGCTCTTGCCGACGGTGATGATGCCGATCTTGGCGTTGCGGCCGCCCGAGGTGATGTAACGGTTGATCTTGTTGGCGCGCAGGAACGCGAGCATGGCGTCGCGTTTGTAGTCGTAGAGCCGCGCCTCCATGCCGAGGAAGGTGTCGCGCAGGCGGATGTTGAGGCCGCCTTCGGGCATTGCGAAATCGTCCGGCGTGACGATGTTGACGCGGTCGAGCCGGCCATCGATCACCGCGGTCGACTCCACCGTCTCGTGCATGCACTTGAGCGCCGCCCAGGTGCCGCAGTAACGCGACATGGCGTAGCCGTACAGGCCGTAGTCGATGATCTCCTGCACCCCGGCCGGGTTGAGGATCGGGATCATCACGTCGACGAAGTGATATTCCGACTGATGCGCGGTGGTGGAGGATTCCGCGGTGTGATCGTCGCCCATGAGCGCGAGCACGCCGCCGTGCGGCGAGGTGCCGGCGAAATTCGCATGGCGGAACACGTCGCCCGTGCGGTCGACGCCCGGCCCCTTGCCGTACCACATGCCGAAGACGCCGTCGTATTTGCCTTCGCCGCGCAGCTCCGCCTGCTGCGTGCCCCACAGCGCGGTCGCGGCGAGGTCCTCGTTGATGCCGGGCTGGAACACGATGTCGTGGCGGTCGAGGAACGGCTTCGCGCGCAGGAACTGCTGGTCGAGGCCGCCGAGCGGCGAGCCGCGGTAACCCGACACATAGCCGGCGGTGTTGAGCCCGGCGCGGCGGTCGCGCTCCTTCTGCATCAGCACGAGCCGGATGAGCGCCTGGAAGCCGGTGACGAACACCCGCTCCTGGCTAAGGTCGTATTTGTCGTCGAGGGTGACTTTTCGCAGCGCCATGGAAGATTCATCCTTGGAGCATGATCTTATCCGAAAACCGGTACCCACTTTTCGGGATCATGCTCTCGTCGTCCTGGGGCCGAACGGGAACGACTGAAACGTAAATAAGGCTGACACTTCAATGCGCAACGGTCAATTTCGTTCTTCGGCACCGGTGCGAAACGAAGTATCGGCGCGCCGCCCTGTTGCGCAGTTTGGCGCAACGCCGCTGGCTGCCGGGGAAGGATTGTTGCCGAGGGCCACCGGGCGCGGCGTTTTTGCCAGCCGTCTGATTCGCTTCGATCCATCTCCGGATTGTTCACCGCGGCGCACAAAGCTATTGCTGCGGCCCCGACACCGATCCCATTTCGGCCGCTTTCCTGCTGCTATCCGAGCGGAACGCCCGCTGAGAGACGAGCCGCATGGTCATTCCGCTCTACGACCATAACCCCTTTAAATGGCCGGTGCCGCCCTACGCCACCTGGGGGCTGATCGCCGTCAACGCCATCGTGTTCGCGATCGAAGCCGCAAGTCCGGACGAGACCGTCGCCGCGATGATCGGTATGTTCGGAACCGTGCCCGCCGAAATCTTTCGTTACTCGCCCCATCCCGGCGTTCTGCCCGCCGAGGTGACGCTGGTGACCAGCAGCTTCCTGCACGGCGGGTTCGGCCACCTCTTCGGCAACATGCTGTTTCTCTTCATTTTCGGCGACGACATCGAGGAAGTGCTGGGGCCGCTGCGCTTCCTCTCGTTTTATTTCCTGTGCGCGATCGCGTCCGACCTCACTTATGCCGCCGCCAATCCGCACTCGTTGATGCCGACCATCGGCGCCTCGGGCGCCGTTGCCGGCGTGCTCGCCGCTTACCTGCTGCTTCGCCCCTGCGCAAAGGTCCTCATCGCTCTCGGATGGATTCCGATCATGCGCGTGCGGGCCTATTGGATTTTGGGAAGCTGGATCGCGCTTCAGGTCTATCACGTGCTCAACAAACCGGGCGAGGAAATCGCCTACATGGCGCACGTCGGCGGATTCGTCGCGGGCGGCGTGCTGTTCCTCGCCCTCAAGCCGTCATGGGTGGAATTGTTCGATTGCATCGAGGAGCCCGATCAAACCGCAGAGAGCTACGCAACCCACGGATCAGCGATCAGGAATCAGCAATTGGGAGGCAAGTGCCGAAGCCCCTGATGCCTGATCCCTGATCCCTGACTCCTGGAGGCGCCATGGCACCCTTCGATCCGATTTCAGCCCTCGTCGGCGGCGCGCTCATCGGACTTGCCGCCGTGCTCTTGATGCTGCTCAACGGCCGCATCGCCGGGGTGAGCGGCATCCTGGGCGAGGCGCTCACTGGCGACGATCGCGGCTGGCGGATGGCGTTCTTGATCGGCTTGGTGGCTGCGCCGCTCCTCCTTGGCGCGACCGGGCACCCGTTGCCGACGCCGTGGATGCCGTCGAGCTTTGCGATGGTCGTTGCGGCGGGGCTGCTGGTCGGCTTCGGCACGCGGCTCGGCGGCGGCTGCACTTCCGGCCACGGCGTATGCGGGATCGCGCGGGTGTCGCCGCGATCGATTACCGCGACGCTCGTGTTCATGGCGACCGCCATGGTGGTGGTCGCGATCATGCGCCATGGATTCGGAGGTTAGCCATGCCGACCCTCCTCGCCGCCCTCGTCAGCGGGCTCATCTTCGGGTTTGGGCTCGCGTTCTCCGGGATGACCCAGCCGACCAAGGTGCTGGGCTTCCTCGATGTGCTGGGCATTGGGTCCGGCACCTGGGACCCGACGCTTGCCTTCGTGATGATCGGCGCTCTCGCGGTCGCGGCGCCCGGCTACGTGCTCGCGCGCCGGCGCGAGCGACCGCTGTTTGCTGAGATTGCGGCTTGGCCGACGAACCGCGCGATCGACCGGCCGCTTGTCGCCGGCGCCGTGCTGTTCGGCCTCGGCTGGGGGCTCGTCGGCCTCTGTCCCGGTCCCGCCATCGCCAACCTCGCGACTTTGTCGTCGCGCATCGTCGCGTTCGTCATCGCCATGGCTATCGGCATGCTGGCGCTCGATGTGTGGCGACGCAGAAACTCATTAGAAAAAACTGCGTGATCGTCGTCGTTCCGGGACGCCGCGAAGCGGCGGGCCCGGAATCCATGAACACAGGTCGGGCAGAATTTAATCTGATTGGCCGTGTTCATGGGTTCCGGATCCCTCGCTGCGCTCGGGCCCCGGAATGACAGCGTCGCAGACTATCCCCGCAGCCCCGTGGATTGGCCGCCGTCGACCACGTAGGTGGCGCCGGAGATGTAGCGGCCGGCGTCCGAGGCGAGCAGCAGCAGTACGCCATCGAGGTCGCGCGCCTCGCCGAAGCGGCCGGCGGGGATGTCGCGCGTCATCTTCGCGCCCTCCGGACTCTCGAGAAATTCGCGGTTGAGCTCGGTGATGATGAACCCGGGCGCGATGGCGTTGACGCGCACGCCGCGGAAGGTGAGCTCCATCGCGAGCGATTTGGTCAGCTGGATCACGCCGGCCTTGGCGGCGCCGTAGGCGGCGATGCCCTTGTGCACGGCGAGCCCGAGGATCGAGGCGATATTGATGATCGCGCCGCGCTTGTTCGCCGCGAGCATGCGGCGCGCCGCTTCCTGCGCGCAGTAGAACACCGCATCGAGGTTGGTGCCGACGACGCGCCGCCACTCGGCCTCAGGCAAATCGACCGCGCGGCCGCCGTGCGCCACGCCCGCGTTGTTGACCAGAATCGTCACCGTGCCGAAGGCCGCCTCGGCCTCGTCGAACCCGCGCGCGATCGCGGCGCGATCGAGCACGTCGGCCGCGATCGCGACAGCGCGCCCGCCGGCGCGCTTGATCTCCGCCTTCACGGCGGCGAGGCGATCAGTGCGCCGCGCCACCAGCGCCACCGCAGCGCCGTTCCCGGCGAGCACCTGCGCAAAGCGCACGCCGAGTCCGCTCGATGCGCCCGTAACCAGCGCGACTTGCCCAGTGAGGTCGAATAATTCGGCGGATTTCATTTCGCTCATCTCCGATAAAGCGCGTTCGGCAGCGCGGTCGCAAGCCCCGGAACGAACCACAGCACGGCGAGGCAGGCGAGCTGGATCGCCACGTAGGGGATGATGCCGACGTAGATGTGCCTGGTGGTCAGCCCGGGTGGTGCGACGCCGCGCAAATAGAACAACGTTGGCCCGAGCGGCGGATGCATGAACGACGTCTGCAGGTTCACCGCCATCATCACGCCGAGCCACACCGGGTCGACGCCGTCCATGCGCAGCAGCACCGGCGCAACTATCGGCACCACCACAAATACGATTTCGAACACGTCCATCACGAAGCCGAGCAGGAACATCGCCGCCATGACGGCGAGCACGGCGCCGCCGGGGCCACCCGGCAGGTCGGCGAGCGCGCGGTGCACCATCTCGTCGCCGCCGAGCCCGCGGAACACCAGGCTGAACAAGGCCGCGCCGATCAGGATCAGGAATATCATCGCGGTGATCTGCGTGGTGCGCGCGGTCACTTGCGTGAGAATGCCGTGACGCCACACGATCCGCACCGCAACGACCGCGGCGATGGCGGTGATAGTGACGAGGGCGAGCGCGACTGTAAGCGCGATCTCATCGCCGACGCCGGCGGCGGTGCGGTTGAGGCGCACGTCGGTGAAACCGTGCAGCACCAGCGCGGCGACGATCGCTGCGAGCCCGAGCGTCACCGGCCAAGCGCGCGCTGGGTCGATCTTGCGCGCAGTGAGCGCGAGCGCCCCGAACGCACCGACGGCGGCGGATTCGGTCGGCGTCGCCAGCCCGGCGAGGATCGAGCCCAGCACCGCCACGATCAGCAGTACCGGGGCGACCATCGCCTCGACAACGCGGCGCGCGAGCGCAAACCCGCGCGGCGCGTCGGGCTCGGGCGGAATCGCGGGCGCCGCTTGCGGGCGCACCCACGCAACAATGATCAAATAAATAATGTACAGCGCGACTAGCGTGAGCGCCGGCACGATGGCGCCGGCGAAGAGATCGCCGACCGAGAGCGAGCTGGGCGCGAAAATGCCGCTCGCGAGCTGCGCCGCCTGGTAGGAGTTGTTGAGCTGATCGCCGAGCACGACCAGCACGGTCGCGGGCGGCATGATTTGCGCGAGCGTCGAGGTGGCGGCGACCGTGCCGGCGGCAAGGCGCGGGTCGTAGCCGTAGCGCAGCATGGTCGGCAGCGTGATCAGTCCCATGGTTACTGTGGTGGCGCCGACCACGCCCTTGGCGGCGGCGAGCAGCGCGCCGACGAGGGCGACGGAAATGCCGAGGCCGCCGCGCCACGAGCCGAACAGGCGCCCCATGGTTTCGAGCAGTTCCTCGGCAATGCGCGAGCGTTCGAGCATCACGCCCATGAAAATGAACAGCGGGATCGCCAGCAGCACCTCGTTGGTCATCACGCCGAAGATGCGCTGGGGCAGCGCCCCGAGCAGGCCGACGCTCATGACGCCGGCGAAATGACCGATCGCGGCGAACGCGAGCGACACGCCGGCGAGCGTGAGCGCGACCGGATAGCCGGCCATCAGCAGGCCGCACACGGCGACCACCATCAGCACGGCGATGAGTTCGGAAAGCTCCATCGCCGGATCAGCGGGCGGGCACGCGCTCGATGCCGGCGAGCACGAGCGCGGCGCGCAGCGCCTGGGCGAGGCCTTGCAGGGCGAGCAGCGCCGCGAACAGCGGGATCAGCGTTTTCAGCAGGAAAACCGCCGGCAGCCCGCTGGTCTCGCGCGAGCCTTCGAGGATCGCCCACGAGCGCGCCACGTACGGAAACGAAAGAAACATCAGCGCGAGCGCGAACGGCAGCAGCAACAACAGCGCGCCGAAGAGATCGACGATGGCTTTCGTGCGCGGCGCTGCGTCGGCATAGAAAATATCGACGCGCACGTGGGCATCGGCCGCCAGCGTCCAGGCCGCGGCGAGCATGAACAGGGCGGCATGGGCGTAGATTATCGACTCTTGCAGCCAGATCGAACCGACGCCGAGCACGTAGCGCATCAGCACCAGGGCAAATTCGGCAAGCACCATGAACAACAGGCACCAAGCGACCGTGTGGCCAATCGCGGCGCTCAGGCGATCGATGCGGTCCGCAAGTTGGCCGAGATGGGGAAGTGACATGGATGAGCCGATCGATTAGGAACAATCATGCGAGTTTATAAGGGAATTCGTTCCCCGCGTAATCGCCCTGGGCCGTCATTCCGGGGCCCGAGCGAAGCGAGGGAGCCCGGAACCCATGAACACCGACCGAGCTAATTTTGCGCAGCCTGTGTTCATGGGTTCCGGGCATAGGCGGCCTTCGGCCGCCGTTCTTCACATCAAAGAACGCCGACGCGAAACGTCGGCTATGCCTTCGGCGCGCCCCGGAATGACGCTACGGCGATTTCAACGATGAGAGATAACCGCACCCATCAGGCGGGGCATCATGCATCGACAATGCCGGGCATCCCGCGCGACGAGGGCGGGCCGGTGTTCCGCGAGCCGTGGGAGGCGCAGGCCTTTGCGCTCGCAGTCGCGCTCAACGCGCGCGGCCTGTTCACGTGGAGCGAGTGGGCGGCCGCGCTGGGCGAGGAAATCAGGCGCGCGCAGGCGGCGGGTGATCCCGACCTCGGCAACACCTATTATCGGCACTGGCTCGCGGCGGTCGAGCGCATCCTGGCGCAGAAAGGAGTCGCGAGCGCGGCGATACTGGAACGTTACCGCGATGCCTGGGACCGCGCCGCCGACCGCACGCCGCACGGCAGCCCGATCGAATTGCGGCAGGAGGATTTTGAAGCGTAGCGTCATTGCGAGGAGCGCAGCGACGAAGCAATCCAGGGCCAGATGCCGTGGCCCCTGGATTGCTTCGGCACTCTAGTGCCGCGAACCCGAAGTTCGCACTACAGTGCGGCCAAACTCGTTCGCGAACTTCGGGTTCAAAGCGGCACTAGCATTATAGATTCGCTAGTGTCCTTCGATTCCGAAGTTCGCAGTGGAGCGAGCCGCAAGTTCCGGCGAACTTCGGAATCGGGACACTAGCTGCCTCGCAATGACGACGAAAACAGGGAGCACATCATGGTCAACATCGAGCAATACGCGGCAAAGAGCGTCTGGGATCCGCCGCTCTACTCGCAGGCGGTGAAAGTCACCGGCGCGCAGACGATCCTCTACATTGCCGGGCAGGTCGCCTATGACGACAAGGGCAACGTCGCCCACCGCGGCGACTTCAAGGCGCAGGCGCGCGCGTGCCTGCAGGCCCTTAAAGCCCAGGTCGAGGCGGGCGGCGGGACTTTGCAGAACATCGTCAAGGTCAACACGTATCTCACCGATATCCGCCATCGCGCCGATTACGGCCCGGTCCGCGAGGAGTTCTTCGGCAAGAAGATGCCGGCGCACACATTGGTCGCTGTCGCCGCGCTCGCAGTGCCGGAGTTCCTGATCGAAGTGGAGGCGGTCGCGGTGATCTAGGAGCATTTTCCGGTGGTCACCGGTTTTCCGAAAGAAAATGCGACAAAATCAAGAATCAAAGCGCGCGACCGTGACGCCGGCCGCGTCAGCCGCCGCGCGCGCGGCGCGCGCGCATATTCTGCGCGACATGTCGGCGCGCGAGATCGCGGCGCTGATTTCCCGGCGCGAACTCGCCGCCGCCGAGGTGGTGGGCATTTTGCCGCCCGGCTCGGCGCCGTCAACGGCCGGCTCAACGCGGTGGCGGTCGATCTAACCGAGAGCGCGCGCAAGGCCGCGGCCGACGTCGATACGGCGCTGGCGCGCGGCGAGAAACTGGGTCCGCTTGCCGGGCTCCCGGTCACGATCAAGGAATGCTTCGACCTCGCCGGTACGGCATCGACGTTCGGGCTCCCGGCGCGGCATGACCTCATCGAGAGCGCGGATGATCCGTATGTGGCGGCGTTGCGCGCGGCCGGCGCCATCCCGCTCGCCAAGACCAACGTCCCGCAGCTGCTGATATTCACCGAAAGCGACAATCCGCTCTACGGCCGCACCAACAACCCGTGGGACGCGGAGCGTTCCTGCGGCGGCAGCAGCGGCGGCGAAGCCGCGCTGATCGCGGCCGGGGCCTCGCCGCTCGGGCTCGGCAACGATATCGGCGGATCGTTGCGCATTCCCGCCGCCTTCTGCGGCATCGCGGCGTTTCGCCCGACCGCCGGCCGCACGCCCGACCATTGCGCCCACGGCCTGCCGATCGGCCAGCGCGCGATCGTCAGCCAAGCCGGCCCGATGGCGCGCCACGTCGAGGACCTCGCGCTCGCCCTCGGCGTGCTCGACCGCGCGCGTGATCCTGTGGTCGATCCGGGGCCGGCGCTGGCCGACACCGCCACCGTCGATGTCAGCCGCCTGCGCTTTGCCAGCTTCACCGACGACGGCGAATTTCCTGCAGCACCGGCAGCGCGGCGGGCAGTCGCGGAAGCCGCGCAAATGCTCACAACCGCCGGCGCCACCGCGGCGGCGTGGGAACCGCCCGCCTTGAGCGAGGCGAGTGATCTTTTCTTCTCATGCCTTTCGGCCGACCGCGGCCGCGGCTTCCGGCGCCTGTTGCGCGGCAACAAGGTCGATCCGCGCATCCGCTCGTTGCTGATGGCCGGGAAGCTGCCCACGGGACTGCGCGGTGTTATCAGCTTCGCGCTCGCCGCCGTCGGCCAGCGGCACTCGGCCGCGCTGCTGCGCCGCTTTGCTTCCGGCAGCGCCGACGAATACTGGCGCACGGTCGAGGCGATGATGAACTGGCGGCACGATTTCATCCGCTCGCTCGATGCCGCCGAGGGCGGTCCGGTCGATCTCATTCTTTGTCCCGCCTATGCGGTGCCGGCGCAGCGCCACGGCGCCAGCCTGATGATGCCGCTGCCGGGCGCCTATTCGCTGCTCGTGCCGGTCATCGGCTTTCCGGCGGGTGTCGTGCCGGTGACGCGCGTGCGCGCCGGCGAAGAGAGCGACCGCCCGGCGACGCGCGACGCGGTCGAGCGCACCGCGTGCGAGAGCGAGCGCGGCAGCGCCGGCTTGCCTATCGCCGTGCAGGTGATCGCGCGGCCGTGGCGCGACCACGTCGCGCTCGCCGCCATGATGACGATCGAGGCCGCCGCGCGGAAGCAGCCGGATTATCCGGACTGGCCGAATTTGTGATTAATCGTAGGGTGGGCTAAGGCCGCGAAGCGGCCGTGCCCACCAACGATAGTTCGTGACGATGGATGGTGGGCACGCGCGCTGCGCGCGCTTAACCCACCCTACAAACTATTCCTTATCCTCCGGCCGGCGTGCAAGCAAAGCATCGAGCAAACCCTGCCGGTAATGGAAAGTCGTCGCTTTCAGCCGTGTGAATGCCTCGGCCAAATCGATCAGTCCGCGCCGCGCTGCCAAATCAAGTACGCCCAGCGTCCCGGTCACCAAGAAGCCTTGCGAGCGCGCAAAAGCGACACCGTCGCGGTCATCCATCAGGATCAAATCCGCGTCGATCTCACCGGCCAGGGCAATCGTCGCCCGCTCGCCTTGTTCCAAGGACGCTACTTCGGCAAGCTCAGACGAGGCATTGGGATTTGCTCTGATATCAATCCAATTCGGGAAGCTCGCTGCCCATGAGCGCACGGCTGACGGCGCACGCGGGTGCGTCAACTCATCGCGCACCGCCGCCGGCACGATAACATTGTCAAATAGTGTCGGCAGCAGCTCGACGGCGTTGATTTGCACAAGGTAATTAAGCGGGCCGGTGTCAGCGACGACAACCGGCATGGGTCTCAGAACCCGAGGCGTTGCAGATCGCGCCGGTCCCGTTCCAAATCAGCGGGAGTGTAGGAGCCGAAGACCTCGTGTGCCTTGAAGAAGGCATCGAGCTCGGCGCGTGTCGAGAATCCTAGCAGGCGGCGCAACTCGGGCTTGGTCAGCCGGCCGCGCTTGTATTCTTCAAGCGCCAGCGCTTCGAGCGCGCGACGTGATAAATCGCCGCCGGCGGCAGCGAGGCGTTCGGCGACGTCGTCGGGAATTTCAACAGTCACGTTCATGTGCGTAATCTAATGAAACAAAGGTTTCGGATCAACTGCCGGTTAATCGCATTTGGCCATCGTCCGCGTGAACACGGCCGCTCCGCGGCCTTTAGCCCACCCCACAAAACGCCGTCAGCACAGACCCACCAGCCGCTCGGTCGCGAGATAGCCGGCGAGCAGCAACAGGCCGAAGAGGATGATGAGCGCGGCGGCGCCGACTTCGATGCCGCGCATGGCGAGCGCGGCGTAGCCGGGGCGGCTCGACGCGAGCTTGGCGGCCACGCCGCGCGCGCCGACCGCGAGGGTCGCGATCGCCGCGACCGTGATGGCGGTGCCGAGACCCATGACAAAGGTGGCGGCGGCGCCGGCCCAGAACAGCCCCTGCGCCAGCGCGAACACCAGCACCAGGATGGCGCCCGAGCACGGCCGCAAGCCCACGGCGAAAATCGCCGAAAGGCCGCGGCGCCAGCCGCCCGGGCCGGATAGGCTCGCAGGATCCGGGCCGTGGTCGTGGTCGCAGGCTTCGTCGTGATGATGCGCGTGACTATGCCCATGATCGTGACCGTGATGATGGGCGTGGTCGTGACGATGATCGTGCTCGTGCCGGTCGGTCACCGCGGCGCCAACCGGTGCGGGTACCGGTTCATGGCGCCGCATGCGCAACCCGGCGAGGAAGCCGCGGCCCTTGATCCACAGCAGCCGCGCGCCGACCGCGATGATCAAACTATAACTTGCGACCTCGATGAGCCAATCGGCGGTGCACAGTGTGCTGCGCGACGCGCCGAGCAGCGCCGCCGCGATACCGACGATGCCGACGGCGACCAGCGCCTGCACCATGGCGGAGGCGAACGAAAGCACGACGCCGCGCCGCCAGGTTTCCTGGTTGGCGATCAGATAGGACGAGATCACCGCCTTGCCGTGGCCGGGGCCGGCGGCGTGAAAAATCCCGTAAATGAACGATATCGCCAACAAGCTGAATACGGCACTGCCGTCGGTCTTGGCGGCGCGGATCAGGGTGCGGAACTGAAGATAAAGCTCCGCCTGTTTGGCCAGCATCCAGCCGAGCACGCCGCCGCCGAACGGCAGCGACGGAGCTGCAGGCGGGCGCGGGCCGCCGAACGGATTGCCCTGCGCCAGCACCACATCGAACGCGCCGGCGACGAGCAGCAGGCCCGCGACCAATGCGGCCAATATTACGAGATTCGTCATGCCCCGCGAAAGCGGGGCATCCAGTAAACACCGGCCGGTGATTTGTTTGAAAAGCCTGTGGTTACTGGATCGCCCGCTTTCGCGGGCGATGACGACTGAGGGGGCATTAGCCTTCACGGACAAGTCACCGAGATTTTGTTGGCGAATTGCGCGCCCCAATTGCTCGACGCGTCGAGCGAATTGAAAAACTGTTCGTTGATCGACCCGTTCGAGGCCACGTTTGCATCGGTTGGGCGCACGACCGTGAGCTTGCATTGACCCGGTGCGCCCACGAGCTTGACCGGATCGTTCTCGGCCATGCTGAAGTCGACGAAATAGGTGGGGTCGTAGACTTCCACGTCGAGCCGCTGCGCCTTCACCGGCGCCTTGAACGGCAGCGTGAAGTGAAGCGTGAGCACCTCGTTCTTATAGTCGAGCCAGTAGTCGGCCGGCCCGTTGAACTCGGCCTTCTTCCCGTTCGCCTTGGCGTAGGTGAAATAGTCGAAGTCCTTGAGCGAATCGACGTTGACCTGGGCGAGCGGCGCGAGGTCCTCGCGGGTGAACACACCCTTCTGTTTGGTCTCAATGCCCTGGGTGGCGAAGGCGGAAAACATGTCGTCGAACGCCCAGGCGTGACGCACGCCGGTGACCGAGCCGTCGGGCGCGTAGACGAGTTCGCTCGTCGTCGTCACCCACACGTGCGGGTGCGCCTGCGCCGCACCAATTGCGGCGAGCAGAGGGACGAGGGACCACAGCAACGTGCGGAGGATTTTCATGCGCCTGTTCCGGCGGATTCGTTAGGGACCATTCTCGCGGAGTAGGGCGGAAACGTGGCCTGAGGCCAGTGATCAGTAACTAGTGCCCCGATTCCGAAGTTCGCATCATTTGGCGGCACGTTCGTTTGCGAACTTCGGAATCGAAGGGCACTAGCAACTCTATGATTCTAGTGCCGCTTTGAACCCGAAGTTCGCAATCGGACTGGCGGCAATTATGATGCGAACTTCGGGTTCGCGGCACTAGTGACCAGACCGCGTCTCTTGGTCACTGTTCACTGGCCATCCGCTCCGCCATCCGCGCGCGGGTCGTGGGCGCCTTCGAGGCTGCCGTCGGGATGCAGCACTACGGCGCCGGCGTGGCCCATCAGGTGCGAGTAGGCTTCGTCGATCATCTCGACATCGTGGCCGGCGTCGGCGAGGCGCTCGGCAAGCCCGGCATCGATGCGCGATTCGAGCCGCACGTTGGTGCGCGGCGAGCCCCAGGTGCGCCCGAGCAGCCAGCGCGGGCGATCGATCGCTTGATCGAGCGGCTCACCGAACTGCACATGCCGCGTGAACACGGCCGCCTGCGTCTGCGGCTGGCCGTCGCCGCTCATGGTGCCGTAGGCGATCACGCGGCCGTCGTTGAGCACGGCGAGCGCGGGATTGAGCGTGTGGAACGGCCGCCGTCCCGGCGCCAGCTCGTTGAGCGCACCTTTCTGCAGCGAGAAGCTCGCGCCGCGATTCTGCATCAGCACGCCGGTTCCCGGCAGCACCACGCCGGAGCCGAACTCCCAATAAAGCGACTGGATGTAGGAAACGACGAGCCCGCTCGCGTCCGCCGCGCCCATCCAGATGGTGTCGCCGGCCCCGGATGACGGCGGCCACGGCGCCGCCTTGCGGCGGTCGATGCGCGCGGCTTCGACGTCGAGAAACGCCGGCTGCAAATAGCGGTTGGGCGGATGCGCGAGCTGGTCCGGATCGGTGATGGTACGGTCGCGCACGCGGAAGGCGCGCTTGGTTGCCTCGATGAGACCGTGCACGTGGTCGAAGCTCTCGGCGGTCTTCACGTCGAGGCGGTCGAAGATGGCGAGGATCAAGAGCGACGCGAGCCCTTGCGTGGGCGGCGGCGTGTTGGCGAGCGTGCCGCTCGAAATGGCAACAGTGAGCGGCTCGGCCACGACGGCGCGATGATGCGCGAGGTCCTCGCGTGTGACCGGGCTGCCGAAACGCTCGAGATCGGCCGCAATCTCGCGCGCGACGTCGCCGCGATAGAAGTCGGCGAGCCCCGCGTGGGCGAGATGATCGAGCATGCCGGCGAGCACCGCCTGCCGCATGGTCGCCCCGGCGGCGGGCGGCTTGCCGTCGATGAGGAAGGTTTGCGCGAAGCCCGGCACGTCTTTCAGCTCGTCAAGCTTCTCGGCGGAGAAGCGCGCCTGGCTCGCGGTCGCCGTGTAGCCGTCGCGGGCGTGGCGGATCGCGGGCCCGAGCAGCAGGTCGAGCGGCGCACGCCCGCCGAACGCTTGCGCGGCTTCAAGTGCTAGCATCCAGCCGGCGACGGCGCCCGGCACGGTGAGCGCCGCGAGCGGCCCGCGCGGCGGAATCTCCTCATGCTCGCGGTAAAGCTCGGGCCGCGCGTTCGCTCCCGCCGCGCCTGGACTCATGAGCGCGCGCAAGCGGCCGCTCGGCTCGCGCAGAAGCCAGAAGCCGTCGCCGCCGACATGATTCATGTGCGGATAAACGGCGGCGATCGTCGCCGCCATGGCGACCATGGCTTCCAGCGCATTGCAGCCTTCGGCAAGCGCGAGCCGCCCGGCCTCGACCGCGGCGGCGTGGGGCGCGGCGACTACGCCACGGCGGTGACCGGCGGTGTGTAGGTCCATCAGGTCGACTCAGCTTGGAGTAAGCCGCGCTTGCGCAGCAGCGCGTCGGCGCCTGGCAGGGTGCCGCGGAAGGCGCGATAGGCTTCGGCCGGATCGCGGCTGTTGCCGGCGGCGTAGACATAGTCGTGCAGGCGGCGCGCGAGCGCGGGATCGAACACGTCGCCCGTAGCTTCGAAGGCGGCAAACGCGTCGGCGTCGAGCACTTCGGACCACAGATAGTCGTAATAGCCGGCAGCGTAGCCGCCCTCGCCCGAGAACACGTGCTGAAAGTGCGGCGGGCGGTGCCGCAGCACGATCTCCTCCGGCATTCCCATGCGGGCGCGGGTCGCCGCTTCGACCGCGCCGACATCGACGACGCCCTCGCGGCCGTCATGGAAATCGAGATCGACAAAAGCCGAACCGAGATACTCGCTCGTCATGAATCCCTGGTTGAAGTTGCGCGCGGCTATCAAGCGCGCCATCAAATCTTCGGGCATTGGTTCGCCGGTGCGATGATGCCGGGCGAAGCGCCGCAGGATTTCCGGCCGCGCCAGCCAGTGCTCGTAGAGCTGCGAGGGGAGCTCCACGAAATCCCGCGCCACGTTGGTGCCGGCGATCATCGGGTAGGTCACGTCGGAAAGCAGTCCGTGCAGCGCGTGGCCGAACTCGTGGAACAGGGTGCGCGCATCGTCGAAGCTGAGCAGCGTCGGCTCACCGTCGGGCGCCTTCGAGAAGTTCATCACGTTGACGATGAGCGGCCGCACCTCGCCCGAGAGCTTCTCTTGCTCGCGGATGCTCGTCATCCAGGCACCGCTGCGTTTGGTCGCGCGGGCGAAATAGTCGCCGAAGAACAGGCCGACGTGGCCGCGCGGGCCGCGCACTTCCCACACGCGCACCTCGGGCCGCCAGACCGGCACGTCGCTGCGCGGCAGGAAGGTGAGGCCGAATAGCCGGTTCGCCGTGAAGAACGCCGCTTCGATGATGTTGTCGAGCGCGAGGTACGGCTTGAGATCCGCCTCGTCGAGATCATGGCGCACCTTGCGCAGCTTCTCCGCGTAGTAACGCCAATCCCACGGCGCGAGACGGAAGTTTCCACCCTCGGCGTGGACCATCGACTGCAACGCGTCGCGCTCCGCAAGTGCGCGCGGCCGCGCCGCCGACCATACCGTGTCGAGCAGGCCGCGCGCCGCCGCCGGTGTCTTCGCCATGGCATCCTCGAGCGCGTAATCGGCGAAGTTCGCATAGCCGAGCAGGCGAGCACGCTCGGCGCGCAGCGCGATGATCTCGGCGATCAGGCCGTTGTTGTCGTGCGCACCGCCGTCGCCTCGCGCGATCCAGGCGGCGAACAGCTTCTCACGCAGGTCGCGCCGGGCGGAGAACTGAAGGAACGGCTCGACGCTCGACCGGCCGAGAGTCAGGGCGTGGCCTTCGCGCCCACGCTCACCGGCGGCACGCTTGGCCGACGCGCGCACGAACTCGGGAAGTCCCGCGAGATCTTCCGGCTCGAGCGGCAGCGCGTAGTCCTGCTCGTCCGCCAGCACGTTCTGACCGAATGCGGCGCCGAGCGCAGCGAGACGCTCGACGATCTGAGCGAGCCGGGTCTTGCCCGCTTCATCCAGGCCGGCGCCGGCGCGCCGGAACGCAAGATGGTAGCGCTCGAGCACGCGCGCCTGTTCGGCCGTGAGAGCAAGATCGCGGCGGCGGGCATGCAGGTCGTCGACGCGCCGGAACAGCGCGGCGTCGGTGAAGATCGTGTTGCGGTGGGCGGCGCTAAGCGGCGCCACCTCGCGTTCGATCGCCATGATGGCGTCGTCCGCATCTGCTCCAGCAACCAGCCAGAAGACGCTCTCGACCCGCGCCAGCGCGCGGCCGCTGCGCTCCATTGCCGCAATGGTGTTGTCGAAACTCGGTCGCTCGGGGTCGGCGGCGACACCCGCGAGCGCCGCGCGCTGCTCCGCCATGGCGTGATCGAAAGCCGGGCGGAAGTGCGCGGGCGCGATGTGCCCGAATGGCGGCACTTCGAACGGCCCAGGCCAGGCGGCAAGCAGCGGATTGTCAGCCATGATACCGGTACGTGGGGACTGGTTGCGGGAGTGAGCGGTCTTATCGTGGCTCCGTGGGGCCGGTGCAAGCGGGCAGCTGACTTGATCGGCCACGCGGTTTCGGGAACATTGCCGCGCGCGAAGGATTGGAAGCGAGATGAACAAACCTGTCGAGAAACCCGGCGGCCGCCGCATCGTCTGGATCAACGTACTGACCGTGCTGAGCGCCGCGATCCTGATCGGCGCGGAGGTGTTCGGCGCGGCCTTCGCTGGCGGCTGGGCGATCGCCAATCTGCTCGACCTCGGCCCGACCGGCGGCTACGTGCTACGCGGTCTCTTGTTCGTGCTCGGTCTCGTGGTCATGGGCGCCTTCATCCGCAACGCGCGCCGCGTCGAGCCGTTCACGCAGCGCTGACGCGCCGCTTCTACTCGCTTCTGAGAAAATCGGCGCCGCTAACGATTGATTAAGACCAAAACGCTTGCACCTCGCGTCTGAATCGATTATTTGAAGTGTTGCCCAATTTCGCACGTGCCTGTGGCCGTGTGTCGGTCGGTGGGCATCCGGACAAGAGGCCGGACAGCCGCCTAAGGAAGAGATCTCACTTCCTTGCTCCCGCGATCCGCCTGCGCCCAAGGCTACGGCGGATTTGGAAAAGCCCGCCCCAGCTCTCAGCAAAGGCGGGCTCCCGCGACCGGCAGCCGGAGGCGAACCGGCGCACCCCGCTCTCCACGGGGGACGCGGCTTAAAGCAACGACGGAAGGGCTTTTTTGGTAATGCCGGCGGCGACGCCGGAAGACCAGAAGGGCTTGTCCTTCTTTGCCGGGCGTGCGGATCGGGGCCTCCCCATCCGGACCAAGGCAGCAATCGACGGCGACGTTACCGAGCGCATTTTCCGCTCGCAGCGTTGCAGGAGGTTCACCTGAGGCGGCGCGCCGCCCATGCCGGATAGGGAGTAAGGTCGAAATGACCGCACGCATCCGCGACTTTCTCAAGCACCGTACCGACGAAGGACCTTGTGTCGTGGTCGACCTCGACGTGGTCCGCGACAACTACGCGACCTTCGCCAAGGCACTGCCCGACACGCGCGTGTTCTACGCGGTGAAGGCCAACCCGGCGCCGGAAATCCTCAAGCTGTTGGTCGAGCTGGGCGCCTCCTTCGACGTCGCTTCGATCGCCGAGACCGAGGCGGTGCTGGCGGCGGGGGCCGCGCCCGAGCGCATCTCCTACGGCAACACCATCAAGAAGGAGAAGGAGATCGCGAAAGCGTTCACGCTCGGCGTGACGCTGTTCGCGGTCGACTGCGAGGCCGAGGTCGAGAAAGTCGCACGCGCCGCGCCCGGCTCGCGCGTGATCTGCCGCATCCATTGCGACGGCACCGGCGCGGAATGGCCGCTGTCGCGCAAGTTCGGCTGCGAGCCGGAGTTCGCGCCCGACATCCTGGAGCAGGCGTACAAGCTCGGGCTCGTCGCGCACGGCATTTCGTTCCACGTCGGCTCGCAGCAGCACAACGTGGAATCCTGGGATCGCGCGCTCGCCTCGACCGCCGCGATCTTCCGCACCTGCGCCGAGCGCGGCATCACGCTCTCGACCGTCAACCTCGGCGGCGGCTTCCCTGCCAAATACGTGCGCAAGACGCCCAAGCTCGAATCCTACGGCAAGGCGATCTTCCGCTCGCTGCGGCGCCACTTCGGCAACGCGATCCCGGAGACGATCGTCGAGCCGGGCCGCGGCCTCGTCGGCAACGCCGGCATCATCGAAGCCGAGGTGGTGCTGATCGCCAAGCGCTCGCCCGAGGATGAGCTGCGCTGGGTCTATCTCGATATCGGCAAGTTCCACGGTCTTGCCGAGACCATCGGCGAGTCGATCCGCTATCCGATCCGAACCACCAAGGATCGCGATGAGCTGGCACCGTGCATCGTCGCCGGGCCGACCTGCGACTCGGTCGACGTGCTCTACCAGACGACGCCGTACCCGCTGCCGATCTCGCTTGCCATCGGCGACAAGGTGCTGATCGAGGCGACCGGCGCCTACACCACGACTTACTCGTCGATCGGCTTCAACGGCTTCCCGCCGCTGCGGCAGTATGTGATCTGAGCTGCGTCATCCCTCCCCCGCGTAGCGCCGCGTAGCGGGCGAGGGACTACGCCAGATCGATCACGCCGGCCTCGCCATCCTCGGTGCCGAAGGCGAGTGCGCCGCCGTCGGCGCGCCAGCCGAGCGCGGTGACCGGCGCGGCGCCGGGTTTCTTCGCCACGATTTCCGCGCCGTCCTCGATGCGCACCATCAGCAGCAGGCCGTCCGCATAGCCGACCGCCGCCACCGGCTCCTTCGGATGGCATGACACGATCACGGCGCGCGCCGGATAAGGCGCGAGCATACGCGGCGCCTTGCCCATCGGCCCGTCCTTCGACTGGAACGGCCACAGGATCAGCTGTTCGGCGCCGGCGCTCGCCAGCCACTTGCCGTCGCTGCTCCAGTCGAGCGAGCGCACCCTGGCGGAGTAGCCCGACATGCGCATGTGCTTGCGGTCGGCGAGGCGCCAGCCGTGCAGCATCGGCTCCTGCATGCTCGTGATGAGAAACTTCCCGTCCGGGCTGAAGCTCACCGACAGATGCGAGCCTTTCCATTCGAGCCGCTCGGGCTCGGCGGCGGTTTTGGGAAACCAGAGGCTCGCGCCGTTGTAATGCGCGACGGCGAGACGCACACCTTTGGGCGCGAAGGCAAGCCCGCCGGGCGTCGAGGGCAGTTCGATCGAGCGCGGCTCGCCCGCGCCGGTACGCGCGAACGCGTTCTTGCCGGCCGACCAGGCGACCGCGCCGTTGGGTCCGAGCGCGATGTTATCGATCCAGCGGTGTTTCGCGTCCTGCCCGATCGCGCTGGTCTTGCCGGCCGCATCGAGCGTCATGACTTTGCCGTCGTCGCCGCCGGTGACGAGGCGCGTCCCGTCGCCCGCGCTCGCCAGAATGCCGCCGTCGTGAACGACGATGCGCTGCTCTGGTTTGCCCTCCAACGCGAGCAGCACCGACTCCTCGCCCAGGACGAACGCCGGGACCTTTTTGAGGAAATGCGCCCCGACCACCGCGGCACCGGCCGCGACCGGGCGCGTGCGATCGATGACCGACGGGGCGTCGCGCGTGTCGCTCACGGGCGAGACCTACGCCTGACTCGTCATGCCCCGCGAAAGCGGGGCATCCAGTAAACACAGGCCACAGTTTCATTTGACAGGCCGGTGGTTACTGGATCGCCCGCTTTCGCGGGCGATGACGAACGTTGAGGATTAATCGAGACCATCCGGATCATGCGCTGCACGATTCAAAGCCCTTGCGGATCATCTCCTCGGGCAGGTTGCGGCCGATGAACACGATCCGGCTCTCGCGCTTCTCGTCGGCCGCCCACGGGCGTTGGTGGTCGCCGTCGAGGATCATGTGCACGCCCTGAAACACGAAGCGGTCGGGATCGTTCTTGAACGCGAGGATGCCCTTGGCGCGCAGGATGCTCGGGCCTTCCTTGGCGACGAGGTCCTGCACCCAGGGAAAGAATTTGTCCGGGTCGAGCGGCTTCTCGGTCTTGAGCGCCACCGACTGCACGTCCTCGTCGTGATAGTGCTTGAGCCCGTGGTGGTGGTGACCGTCGTCATGGGCGTGCGCGTGATCGTGCCCATGCTCGTGGTCGTGCCCGTCGCCGTCGGGGACGAGAAACTCCGGCTCGATGTCGAGGATGCGGTCGAGGTCAAAGGCGTTGCGGCCGAGCACCTCCGGCAGCGGTATCTGGCAGCGCTCGGTGCGGTGCAGCTTGGCGTAAGGGTTGATCGCGCGGATGCGCATCTCGACCTCGCGCAGGTCGTCGGTGCCGACGAGGTCGGTCTTGTTGATCAGGATCACGTCGGCAAAGGCGATCTGGTTCTTCGCCTCGGGCGCGTCCTTGAGGCGGTCCTTGAGCCACTTGGCGTCAGCCACGGTAACGACCGCGTCGAGCTTCGCCTTGGCGCCCACCGCGTCGTCCATGAAGAAGGTCTGCGCCACCGGCGCCGGATCGGCGAGCCCGGTGGTCTCGACGATGATCGCGTCGAACTTGCCCTTGCGCCGCATCAGCCCGCCGAGGATGCGCACCAGGTCGCCGCGCACGGTGCAGCAGATGCAGCCGTTGTTCATCTCGAAGATTTCCTCGTCGGCGCCGACCACGAGGTCGTTGTCGATGCCGATCTCGCCGAACTCGTTGACGATCACGGCGAACTTCTGCCCGTGCGGCTCGGTGAGGATGCGGTTGAGCAACGTGGTCTTGCCGGCGCCAAGGTAGCCGGTGAGCACGGTGACGGGAATTTTTGCGGCGGCCTGTTCTGGCATGCGGGAACCCCTCTTGAGCAGGGGTATATAGGCGGTCCGGCGGGAGGCTCAAAGCGGAGCAGCGTCGTTCCGGGGCGCCGCGAAGCGGCGAGCCCGGAATCCATGCACACCGCACAGCGCCGAATCCGCTCGGTCGGTGTTCATGGGCCCCGGGCTCCCTCGCTACGCATAGCCGACGCTTCGCGTCGGCGTTCTTCATCGCTAAGAACGGCGGCCGCAGGCCGCCTATGCCCCGGGGTGACGATCAAGTTTTACGCCGGGCCACGCAGCGCCTTCGCAAATTCGTGGACGTTGTGGCGCATCATGTCGATGTAGGTGGCGGCGGGGCCGGCAGGCTCGGAGAGCGCATCGGAATAGAGCTTGCCGCCGATCGCCGCGCCGGTCTCGCGCGCGATCTGCTCGATCAGCCGCGGGTCGCTCACGTTCTCCAGAAACACCGCCGGGATCTTCTGTTTCCTGATCTGGCGGATGATGCGGGCGACGTCCTTGGCGGACGGCTCGCTGTCGGTCGATACGCCCTCGGGCGCGATGAAGCTTATGCCGTAGGCGGCGCCGAAATAGCCGAAGGCGTCGTGGGTAGTGATAATCTTGCGGCGCTCGGCCGGAATGGCGGCGATCACGGTGCGCACCTCGTTCTCCACCGCGTCGAGCTTGGCGAGATAGCTTTGCGCGTTCGCCTCGTAGGCCGCCTTGCCGGTGGGATCGGCCGCAACAAGTCCGTCGCGGACGTTGGCGACATAGATTTTCGCATCGGCGATCGATTGCCAGGCGTGCGGGTCGGTCACGCTCCGGCCGGGATGCTCTTCGTCCGGCATCTTGCGCGGCGGCACCCCCGTGGTGACGACGACAACGGGCGCCTTGGTGCCGGAGGCGGTGATGAGGCGCGGCAGCCAGCCTTCGAGGCCTAGTCCGTTGACGAACACGATAGCTGCCTCGGCGATCTCCTTGGCATCGCCCGGCGTCGGCGAATAGACGTGCGCGTCGCCGTTCGGGCCGACCAGCGCTTTTACATCGATGCGGTCGCCGCCGACGTTGCGAACGAAATCGGCGAGGATCGAGGTGGAGGCGACCGCCAGCTTGCGCGGGTGTGCTTCCTCACCCGCCGCCGGCGCGGCGATCAGCGCCGCGAGCGCCGCCAGCAGAAGACGGCGTGTCATCATACTGTTTCACGCCTCGAGATGGCGCCGCGGCACCGCGAGCCATACGAGCCCGCTCACCGGCCCGAACAGCACCGAGAGCAGATAAAGCGCGCCCGCTACCAGGATGATCGCCGGACCCGACGGCAGGTTGGCGTGATAGGAAATGAGCAGGCCCGCATAGCCGGAGACCGCCGCCGCGCCGACCGCGACGCCGATCATAAGCGTGATGTCGCGCGCCCAGAAGCGCGAGATCACCGCCGGCAGCATCATGATGCCGACCGCGAGCACCGTGCCGAGCGCCTGAAACCCGCCGACGAGGTTCATGACCACCAGCGCAAGGAAAGCGATGTGGGCGGGACCGCCGGCCCGGCTCACGGAGCGCAGGTAGCCCGGATCGACGCATTCGATGACGAGCGGCCGCCAGATCAGCGCAAGAATCACGAGCGACACGCTGGTGATGCTCACGATCAGCATGAGGGTCGGATCATCAATGGCGAGCACCGAGCCGAACAGGAAGTGAAGCAGATCGACGTTGGTGCCCCTGACCGACACGATGGTCACGCCGAGCGCGAGCGAGATGAGAAAGAACGCCGCGAGCGCCGCGTCTTCTTTCAGCGCCGTGGTGCGCGCGATGATTCCGGCCCCGATGGCGATGAGGAAACCGGCGATGAGGCCGCCGCCCGCCATGGCGAACAAGCTCAAGCCCGCGAGCAGGAAGCCGATCGCCGCGCCGGGCAGAATGGCGTGCGCCATGGCGTCGCCGATCAAACTCATGCGCCGCAGCATCAGGAAGACGCCGACTGGCGGCGCGCCGAGCGCAAGCGCGAAGCTGCCGACGAGAGCGCGGCGCATGAACTCGAACTCGGCAAATGGGGCGATGAGCCAGACGTAGAGCATTCAAGCGGCGCATTCGTGCGCGTGTTCGTCGAAGGCCTCGCACATGCGGCGCGCTTTGAGGAGATTCTCGGGCGTGAGCACCTCGGCGGTCGGTCCCCAGGCGACCGGCGTGCGCGCGAGCAGCAGCGTCTGCGGGAAGCCCGCCTTCACGGTCTCGATGTCGTGCAGCGCGGCGAGCACCGTGCGGCGCTCGCGGTGCCAGCGCCGCACCAGCTCGAGCAGGTCGGCGCTGGTCTTCGCGTCGATGGCGTTGAACGGCTCGTCGAGCACGATGAGGTCGGCGTCCTGCAGCAGCAGCCGCGCGAACAACGTGCGCTGCATCTGCCCGCCGGAGAGCGTCGCGATTGCGCGGTCCTCGAAGCCGGTAAGGCCGACGGCGGCGATCGCGGTCTCGATCTCGTCGCGCGCCTTGCGGCCGATGCCGCCGAACAGGCCCGAGCGCCGCCACAGTCCCATCGACACCATGTCGTAGACGTTGATCGGGAACGTGCGGTCGATGTCGGCGATCTGCGGCAGGTAGGCGATGTCGCGCACAGTGAGGCCGCCGCGCTCGATGCCGCCGGCGAGCGGCCGCAACGCGCCCACGATCCCTTTGAACAAGGTCGATTTGCCGGCGCCGTTCGGTCCCACCACTGCCAGCAGCGAGCCCTTGCCGACCTCGCCGTCGAGGTGATGCACCGCGGGATGGCGCTCGTAGCCGAGCGTCAGGTTGGAAAAGCGCAACGCTGCCGTCATGAGATTGCCCAGTGCACCGCGGCCCACAAGAGCGCGATCAGCACCGCCGCCGCGGCGAGGCGTTCCCATGCGGAGAGACGTAAGATCGAGAGCGATACGGTCGCGGGTGCGTGCGGCGCTTCGCCGTGCGAGTGGCGGGTCACGGACATGGCCGAAATGTTATAATATAACGTTGCGGCTGTCCAGCCACGCGCGCAATGACGTCTAACGCAGCGGTCCGTCAGCGAGTTTCGCCAAGTCGAAACGGGCCACGTCTTCCAGCAATTCGACGAAGGCGCGAGCGCCGTGCGCGAGCGCCGCCTCGCCTTTGGCGGCGGTGGCTAGGGTAGCGTCGCCGATGGCGCCGGAAGGATTGAGGTCCTGACTCATCCAGCCAAAGCTGACGGGATCGCCGGCACGCAGGTGTTTGAAGTCGCGCGCCAAGGCGAGACTAGCCGGGACGAAATTCTTTGCGAGGTCGGTGCGCACCAGATCGGGCCGCACGGCGAGCATGAGCGAGGTCTCCACGTCGCCGCCGTGAATGCCGTGCGCGATTTCGTCCGCGCCGAACAGGCCATCGGGATAACCGAAGCGCGATAACGAGCACGGCACGGCAAGCATGTTAAGCCGCGTACGCAAATCGAGCGCGACCAGGTCGAGCGCTGCCACGTTGCCGCCGTGGCCGTTGGCGAACACGAGCTTGCGCAACCCGGCGCGATGCACGCTTTCCGCGATGTCGGTCGCCGCCCGTATCAGCGTCTCGGGCGAGAGCGAGAGCGTGCCGGCGAACCCGCGGTGTTCGTGCGACGTGCCGATCGCCTGCAGCGGCAGGAATGCGGCCTTGACCGCGTCCGGCAACAGTTTTCGCGCGCGAGCGAGATAGGCCTCGACGATGAATGAATCGGTGCCGAGCGGCAGGTGCGGGCCGTGCTGTTCGACCGCGGCGAGCGGCAGCACCGCGACCCAGGACGGATTCGCGTCGGCGAAATCCTCCCAGGTCATCTCGGCCCAATTCCGTTTGCACGGCATGGCTGCAGGCTAGGCGGCGGATGACCGCTGGGCAAGCGCGCGCCGCTCGCCTATTTTCCGCACGCACTAAGGAAACGAATGATGCTTCGCTTGACCAGGTCTGCAGGACTAATCGCCCTCGCGCTGATGCTCACGGCCGCAACCGCCGACGCGCAGGCGCTCGACAAGGTTCGCTTTGGCACCAACTGGGTGGCGGAGGCCGAGCACGGCGGCTTCTATCAAGCGCTCGCCGACGGCACCTACCGCAAGTACGGGCTCGACGTGACGATCGTGCCCGGCGGTCCGCAGGTGAACAATCGCATCCTGCTGCCGGTCGGCAAGATCGATTTCTTTCTCAGCGCCAATCTGCTGCAGGCGTTCGACGCGGTCGCCCAGAACATCCCGACGATCAGCGTCGCGGCGCTGTTTCAGAAAGACCCGCAGGTGCTGCTCGCGCATCCCGACCAGGGGATCGAGCGGTTCGAAGATTTAAAGAAACTCACGCTGTTCATTTCCAGCGAAGGGCGCGCGACCTTTTTCCAATGGATGAAGTCGGAGTTCGGCTTCCGCGATGAGCAGGTCAAGCCCTACACGTTCAACTCGCAGCCGTTCCTCGCCGATAAGCGCAGCGCCATGCAGGGCTACGTCACCTCGGAACCCTTCGCGGTGGAGCGCGCGGGCGGCTTCAAGCCGAAGATTTTTTTGCTCGCCGACCAGGGCTTCAACGCCTATTCGACCCTGATCGAGACGCGGCGCGACCTGGTCGACAAACAGCCCGACTTGGTGCGCCGCTTCGTCGAAGCTTCGATTATCGGTTGGATGAACTACATTTATCACGACAATTCCGCGGCGAACGCCACGATCAAGCGCGACAACCCGGAAATGACCGACGATCTCCTCGCCAATTCGGTTGCCAAGCTGAAAGAATACGGCATCGTCGATTCCGGAGACTCTTCGAAGCTCGGCGTCGGCGCCATGACGGATGAACGGGTGCAGAGCTTCTTCGACAAGATGGTCAAGGCAGGCGTGGCGAAGGCAGGAATCGACGTCCGCAGGGCCTACACGTTGCAATTCGTCAACAAAGGCGCCGGCCTGAATCTGAGGCCGAAGTAGCCGTGCCATTTGGTGCTGACGCCGCGCCCATCGTCACCTTGCGCCTCGTCGGCAAGGCGTTTGCGGCGGTCATGGCGCTCGACCGCTTCGACTTCGCGGTGCGCGAGCGCGAGTTCGTCTCGCTGCTCGGGCCGTCCGGCTGCGGCAAATCGACGGCGCTGCGGCTGATCGCCGGCCTCGCGGCGCCGACGAGTGGTTCGATCGAATGGCGCGACGGCAGGAAACCGGCGCGAGGCGCCCTCGGCTTCGTGTTTCAGGAGCCGACCCTGATGCAATGGGCGAGCGTCGCCGGCAACGTCGAACTGCCGCTCAAGCTGTTGCGTCTCGACCGCGTCACGGCGGACGAGCGTGTCACAACCGCGCTCGCCGGGGTCGGACTTACGGAATTCGCCGGCGCCTACCCGCGCGAACTCTCCGGCGGCATGAAGATGCGCGTGTCGATCGCGCGCGCCCTCGCGACCGCGCCGCAGCTGTTGCTCATGGACGAGCCGTTCGCGGCGCTCGACGAGATCACCCGCTTCCGCCTCGCCAACGATCTGCTCCGCCTGTGGCAGGCGCTCGGCAAGACCGTGGTGTTCGTCACCCACTCGGTGTTCGAGTCGGTGTTCCTGTCGAACCGCATCGTCGTGATGACCCCGCGGCCCGGGCGCGTGTTCGCGGAAATCCCAATCGACGCCCCCTATCCGCGCGACGAAAGCTTCCGCACCTCGCCGGAATACGCGGGCTCCTGCCGCCGCGTCTCGCAGGCGCTCGCGCAAGCCATGGCGGAACGCGCCGCATGAGCGTCGAACCATCGATGACACCGGAAGCGCGCGAACGCGGCCGGCGCGACACGATCCTGCGCGTCGTGTTGCCGGTCGTGGTGCTCGCGCTCGTGGTGCTCGCCTGGGACTCGGCGGTACGGCTGACCAACACGCCGGCTTACAAGGTGCCCGGTCCCGGCTTGGTGTTGACGACGCTGATTTCCGACTGGCCGATCCTCGGGGCGTCACTGGTCGTTACGCTGATGATCACGTTCGAGGCGCTCGGCCTCGCCATCCTCGGCGGCGTCGCGCTCGCGATCCTGTTCAGCCAGTCGCGGCTCGTCGAATATTCGCTCTATCCCTACGCGGTGATCCTGCAAGTGACCCCAGTCATCGCCATCGCACCGGTGCTCCTTATCTATCTGCCGTCGGAGGCGGCGGTGCTCGCCTGCGCCTGGATCGTCGCGTTCTTTCCGGTGCTCGCCAACACGGCGCTCGGGCTCGCCTCGGTCGATCGCAACCTGATCGATTTGTTTGCTCTCTACGGCGCCTCGCGCGGGCAAGTGCTGGTTCATCTGCGCCTGCCGGCCGCGCTGCCGTCGATGCTTACCGGGGTGCGCATTGCCGGCGGGCTCTCGCTCATCGGTGCCGTCGTAGCAGAAATCGCCGCCGGCTCGGCCGGCGCCGGCTCGGGCCTTGCCTATCGCATCGCCGAATCCGGCTACCGCCTGATGATCCCGCGCATGTTCGCGGCGCTGCTGCTGCTCTCGCTCGCCGGCATCGCGATCTTCTTCCTGCTGTCGCTCCTCTCGCACCTCGTGCTGCGCCGCTGGCACGAGAGCGCGCTCTCGCCCGAGCGGTGAGCGACAAGCCTCATTTTGCGCTACGATCAGGACTGGTGAGGGAGAGACGAACGATGAGCGGCATTGCAATCGCGCCCTACCGGGTCGAGGCCTACAACACGGCGCATTTTTCCGAGAACAAGATCCACGACGACGAGGTTGCGCGCCGCTACGGCTTCTCCGGCGGCCTCGTGCCGGGCGTCGATGTCTACGCCTACATGACGCACGCGGCGCTCGCGCGCTGGGGCCGCGCCTGGCTCGAGCGCGGGCGCGCCGAGTGCCGTTTCCTCAAGCCGGTGTACGAGGGCGAGATCGCGACCGTCACCGCGGTCGAGAGCGACGGCGGCCTCGCGATCGCGGTGGAGAGCCGCGGCGAGCCCTGCGCGAGCGGCGCGGCGTTCATGACCGAGGCGCCGGTCGTGCCGAAACTTGCCGACTTCGGCGAAGCGCAGCCGCCGGCAACGCGGCCGCCCGCCGACGAGCAGACGCTGGCGCCGGGAAGAACGCTCGGCATCGCGCCGTTCCGGCTCACGCCCGAATTTGCCGAACGGCATCTGCGCGACGTACGCGAGACCGATCCGATCTACGCGCGCGAGGGCCTTGCCCATCCGGGCACGATCCTGCGCCTGTGCAACTGGGTGTTGGCGCAGAACGTGGTGCTCGGCCCATGGATTCACGTGGGCAGCAATCTGCAGAATTTCGCCGCCGCACGCGTGGACGACGAACTCACCGTGCGTGCGCGGGTGACCGGCAACTACGAGCGCAAGGGCCACCGCTTCGTCGAGATCGACGCGCTGGCGGTCGCGAACGGCAGCACCGTGCTCGCGCGGATCGCTCACACGGCGATCTATCGGCCGCGCCAGGTCGAGGCGGCCGCGTAAGGGGCGGACGGTGGCGATCGTTCCCCTGGAGCGCGGCGCGCCGACAGCGGCGGCGAGTGCGGCCGATGTGCTGGCGCCCGATTGCCGCGGCCTCAATTTCTTCCGTATCGACGCGAGTCTGCGCCAACTGCTGCCGCTCTATCTTGACGCGCCGACGCTCGCTCGCCTCGAGCCGCATTTCGAACGGCTGGGCGCGCTCGCCGGCGGGCGGCTCGACGAGCTTGCTGCGATCGCCGACAAAAACCCGCCGGTGCTGCACGCGCGCGACCGCCAGGGTCGCGACGAAGACTGGATCGAATATCACCCTGCCTACCGCGAGATGGAGGCGATTGCCTTTAGCGAGTTCGAGTTCCACGTCATGAGCCATCGCGGCGTCCTCGGGTTCGATGCGCCGCTGCCGCCGGTCGCCAAATACGCGTTCCAATATTTGTTCGTGCAAGCCGAGTTCGGCCTCATGTGCCCGATCAGCGTCACCGACACCTCGATCCATCTCGTCGCCAAATACGGCAGCGAGGAACTGAAAAATCTGCTGCTGCCGCGCATGCTCTCGTCCGACCCGGCGCGGCAATGGAAGGGCACGCAGTTCATCACCGAGAAGGCGGGCGGCTCCGACGTGGGCGCACTCGAGACGGTGGCGCGGCGCGAGCGCGGGCAGTGGCGGCTCTACGGCGAGAAGTGGTTCTGCTCGCACACGGACGCCGACGTGGCGCTCATGCTGGCGCGGCCGGAAGGCGCGCCGGCCGGGACGCGCGGGCTCGCGCTCTTCGCCATGCCGCGGCGGCTCGAGGACGGACGGCGCAACGCCTACCGGATCGTGCGGCTCAAGGACAAGCTCGGCACGCGCTCGATGGCGAGCGGCGAGATCAAGCTCGAAGGCGCGGTGGCTTATCCGGTCGGCGATCTCGCCGGCGGCTTCAAACAAATGCTCGACCAGGTGAACCTCTCGCGCCTGTCGCACGGCGTGCGCGCCGCCGCGATGATGCGCCGCTGCCTCAACGAGGCGCTGGCAGCCGCGCGCGGGCGCGCCGCGTTCGGGCGGCGCGTGGTCGAGCATCCGCTCATGCGCCGGCAGCTCATGAAGCTGATGGTCCCGGCCGAGCAGGCGCTGTCGATGGCGCTGTTCACCGCCGACGCGATGGGGCGCGCGAACGCGGGATCAACCGAGCCGGAACTGCTGCTGCGCCTGCTCACCCCGCTGCTCAAGTTCCGCGCCTGCCGCGACAACATCGCGGTTGCGACCGGCGCGATGGAGGCGCGCGGCGGCAACGGGTACATCGAGGAATGGGTCACGGCGCGGCTGGTGCGCGACGCCCATATCGGTGTGCTGTGGGAAGGCACCAGCAACATCATCGCGCTCGACGTCGTGAGCCGCGCGGTCGGCAAGGCGGGCGCGCATCGTGCGCTGGCGCAGCGCCTTTCGGAGCGGCTGGCGCAGGCGAAAGGCCTGCCGAATGATCACCGCGCGCGCCTTGGGGCCGCGCTCGACCGCGCCATCGCATTGGCCGAGAGCGTCGCGCGTGATCCGAACTCCGAGTCGCTCGCGCGCAAGGCCGCGACCGCGCTCTACAACGCGGTGAGCGCCGTTCTGCTTGCGCACGAAGGCGTGCAAGACCCGCGCGATGCGCGGCGCCTGCTGCTCAGCCGCATGGTGCTGGAGCATCGGCTGGCGCCGCACGATCCGTTCGGGCACGACGCGGCGGCATGGGAAGATCGGGCGACCGATTTGCTGCTCGCCGACGCGCCAGTGCCGCTGGCCGAGGCGCAGGCGATTGTCATTTCTTGACATTGAGCGGCAAACCGTCGAAGGTCACCGCCATGCGCAGCTTCACCAAGGCGAAAGCGAAAGCCTCCAACATCCGGGGGCCGGAGACGATTCGCCTGCGTTGAACGCATCGCGCAGCTGATACCGACAGGACCCCGCCGGCTCGGACGGGGTCTTTGCATTTTTGGCTCCCTCCTCCGGCATCAACCGAGGAGAGATCGACATGCCAACGCACCAACCCATCGCCGGAGTGTGGCTGCCGCTGATCACGCCGTTCAAGGACGGCCGGCTCGACGAAACGTCGCTGGCGCGGCTAGTACGCCACTACGCGGCCGAGCCCATCGACGGCCTGATCCTCGCCGCCACCACCGGCGAAGGAATGACGCTCGACGAGGCAGAAACCGAGCGCGTGGTTGCCATCACGGCGGCGACGCGCGAGCGCGCGCTGCCGATGTATTTCGGCCTCTGCGGCGCCGACACGCGCAAGGTTGCGGCGGCGCTCGCGCGCACCGCGTCGTGGCCGATCGACGGCTATCTGATCACGTGCCCTTATTACGTGCGGCCGCCGCAGGAGGGTCTATACCGTCACTTCGAAACGCTCGCCGGCGCGACAGACAAGCCGATCATCGTCTACAACATCCCGTACCGCACCGGCGTGAACCTTGCGAATGCCACGCTGCTGCGTCTTGCCGAGCTTCCCAACATCGTCGGCGTGAAGGACTGCTGCGCCGAGCAAATGCAAACATTCGATTTGCTGCGCACGCGGCCGCAAGGTTTCGCGGTGCTCACCGGTGAAGACGCGCTGTTCTATGGTGCAGTCGCGCACGGCGCCGACGGCGGGATTCTTGCCGCCGCTCACGTCGAGACCGCGCGCTTTGCGTCGGTACGCGCCGCTCTCGTCAGCGGCCGCCGCGAGGAGGCGTTGCGCGAATGGCACAACTTGGTCGACCTCGCGCGGCTGCTGTTCGCCGAACCCAATCCGGCGCCGATCAAGCATTGGCTGTGGCGCGCGGGACTGATCGATAGCCCCGAGGTACGCCTGCCGATGATGGAGGTGAGCGACGCGCTCGCCGCGAGAATCGCCGCGGAAATGACGCGATGGACGAGGGGTGCCGTGGCCGCGTGACCCTCGCCAGCCTGCCGTCAGTTCGATAGGTTTCCGCCGCACAGCGAGGAACCATGAGCAACAACATCGATCTGAGCGGCCGGTTCGCGGTCGTGACCGGCGGCGCGCAGGGAATCGGGCGGGCGATCGTCGAGCGCTTTCTCGATTCCGGCGCCGCCGTCGCCATCTGGGACCGCGACCGCGGGCTGGCGGAGAAAACCGCGGGCGAGCTCAAAGCGCGCAACCGTGTCGCGGCTGTTGCGGTCGACGTGACCAAGCTCCTCGAGGTCGAACGCGCGCGGGAGGAGACGAAAGCCGCGTTCGGACGCATCGACATTCTCGTCAACAACGCCGGCATCGCCGGTCCGAACGTCAAAACCTGGGAATATCCGCCCGAGGCCTGGGCACAGGTGATGGCGATCAACCTCGACGGCCCGTTCAACTGCTGCCGCGCGCTGGTGCCCGGCATGCTCGCCCAGAACTACGGCCGCATCGTCAACATCGCCTCGATTGCCGGCAAGGAAGGCAATCCCAATGCGTCGGCGTATTCGGCCTCCAAGGCGGCCCTGATCGCGCTCACCAAGTCGCTCGGCAAGGAGGTGGCCGACAAAGACATCGCGGTCAACGCCATCACGCCGGCCGCCGCCAAGACCGCGATCTTCGACCAGATGACCCAAGAGCACATCGACTACATGCTGGCGAAAATCCCGCGCGGACGCTTCGTGCTGGTCGAGGAGATCGCGGCGCTCGCCGCCTTCTGCGCGTCGGCGGATTGCTCTTTCACCACCGGCGCGGTGTTCGACATTTCCGGCGGGCGGGCGACGTATTGAGGGATATTGTTAGCCTGCCCGAGGCGCGCGAGCGGCGCCAACGGCTCACCGGCATCGGCCTCATGGTCTGCGCCGTCGTGTGCTTCGCCTGCCTCGACGCCTCGGCCAAGTATCTCAACGGCTACATGGCCACCCTCGAGGTGGTGTGGGCGCGCTACACCGGCGCGTTCCTGCTCGCGTTCATGGTGTCCAATCCGGTCACGCGCCCGGGCGTGCTGACCACCCAGCGACCGCTGTTGCAGATCGGCCGTTCGACCCTGATGCTTCTTTCGACCATCCTCAACGTGTTCGCGCTCCGGTTCCTGCAGCTCGACGAGGCACTATCGATCCTGTTTTCGACCCCGTTCCTGATCGCGATCCTGTCCGGGCCCATGCTGGGCGAGTGGATCGGTTGGCGACGTTGGACGGCAGTCTTGATCGGCTTTGCCGGCGTGCTGGTGGTGACGCGGCCGGGAATCGGCGGCATGCATCCGGCCGCCCTGCTGTCGTTCGCCAGCGCGCTTTGCTACGCCTTCTATTCCATCACCACCCGCATGCTCGCCCGCACGGATTCAAACGAGACGATCCTGTTTTACTCGAATCTCGTCGGCGTGCTCGCCATGTTCCCGGTGCTGCCCTTCGCGTGGACGACGCCGCAATCGCCGCTGATCGTCGTCATGATGATCGGCATGGGCCTGTTCGGCAGCCTCGGGCACTATCTGCTGATCGCCGCGCACCGGCTCGCGCCCGCCTCGCTGCTCGCACCCTTCATCTACACCCAGCTCGTGTGGGTGATCCTGTTCGGCTACCTGGTGTTCGCCCATGTTCCGACCGCCTGGACGATGGGCGGCTCGGCCATCGTCATCGCCTCGGGCCTCTATGTGCTCTACCGCGAGCGCAAGGTGAAAAGGCTGCCCTGAGGTTTGGCGGTTTGCTATCGTCCGGGCCGGCGCGTAGCTGCGCCGGGGAAGCGTTCGAGGGTCCATCATGCTCAAGAAACAAGGCCGGCCGCCTACGGCAGCGCGCAAGCCGCAACTCAACGATGATATCGGGGAAGAGCTGCGGCTGCGCATGTACGGCATGCAAGTCACCATCCGCCAGGCCGAGCAGCGCGCCTACGACCTGTTCCTGCAGAACCTGGTCAAGGGCACGAGCCACCTCTCGCTCGGCCAGGAGGCGGTGGCGACCGGTTTTGCCGCCGCCATGCGCCCGAGGGATCTGAGCTTCTGCACCTACCGCGGCCACGCCCACACGCTCGCGCGCGGCGTGCCGGTCGAGAAGGTGCTGGGCGAACTGATGCAGCGCGACAACGGACTGATGCGCGGCAAGGGCGGCTCGATGCATCTGACGTCCGCCGAGCACGGTGTGATGGGCTCCTACGCTATCATCGGCGCGCATCTGCCGATCGCCTGCGGGGCGGCCTGGCGCGCGCAATACAAAGGCACCGGCGACGTCGCGGTGTGCTTCTTCGGCGACGGCACCACCAACATCGGCGCCTTCCACGAGGCGGTGAATTTCGCCTCGGTGTGGAAGCTGCCGGTCGTGTTCGTGTGCGAGAACAATTTGTACATGGAATACACCCCGATCGGCGACGTGATCCCGGTCAAGCATCCGGCGGCCGACCGCGCGTCCGCCTATGGGCTCGAGGCGATCGTGATCGACGGCAACGACGCCGACGCGGTCTACCGCGCGGCGTGCGCGGCCTACGCTAAGGCGCGCGCGGGCGGCGGCCCGTCGCTCGTCGAGTGCCTCACCTATCGCCACAGCGGCCACTCGCGCGCCGATCCGGCGACCTATCGGCCCAAGGGCGAGCTTGAAGCGTGGCTCAAGCGCGATCCGATCAAGATTTATCGCGAGCGGCTGCTGCAGTTCGGCGTGGAGCAGGACGCGATCGACGCGGTCGATGCCGAGGTGCGGCGCGACGTCGACGAGGCGACTGAGAAGTGCAAGGCGGCAGGGCCGCCGCCGCTCGAAATTCTCACCACCGACGTTTACGCCGACGGGGGCTGGGCATGGCGGAACTGACATATCGTGAAGCGGTGGCGCGCGGCATTGCCCAGGAGATGACGCGCGATCCGGACGTTGTGTTCCTCGGCGAGGACGTGGCCAAGGCGGGCGGCGTGTTCAAGGCGACGGTCGGCCTGCTCGATCAATTCGGGCCGGTGCGCGTGCGCGACACGCCGATTTCCGAACAGGCGATCCTCGGCGCCGCCATGGGCGCGGCGATGACCGGCCTCAAGCCGATCGCCGAAATCATGTTCTCAGACTTCCTCGCGGTGTGCTTCGATTTCATCGCCAACGAGTTCCCGAAGAGCCGCTACATGTCGAACGGGCAGCTCAAATGCCCGCTGGTGGTGCGCACGGGCAACGGCGCGGGCTCGCGTTTCGGCGCCCAGCACTCTCAGAGCGTCGAGAACTGGTGCATGATGATCCCGGGCCTCAAGGTCGTGGCGCCGTCGACTCCGCGCGACGTGATCGGGCTGATGGCGGCGGCGGTGCGCGACCCAGATCCGGTGATCTTCTTCGAGCACAAGTCGCTCTATCCGATGAAGGGCGAGGTGCCCGACGGCGAGATCGTCGACACGCTGGGCAGCGCCAAGATCCTCCGGCCGGGAAAAGACGCCACCATCCTGGCGCTCGCGCTGATGGTGCCGCGCGCGCTCGCGGCGGCTGAGAAGCTCAAGGCGGAGGCCGGCATCGACTGCGAGGTGATCGACGTGCGCTCGCTGGTGCCGCTCGACACGCAGACGATCCTCGGCTCGCTCGCGCGCACTCACCGCTTGTTTACGGTCGAGGAAAACCCACGTTTATGCGGGTGGGGGGCGGAGATCGTCTCGATCGTCGCCGACGAGGCGTTCTACGACCTCGACGGACCGGCGGTGCGGATCACGACACCGCACATCCCGCTGCCCGCCGCCGACACCCTCGAGGACATCGTGCTGCCGACCGTCGACCGCATCGCCGAGACGGTGCGGCGGTCCCTCTCAAGCTGAGCCGAGGTCCGTTCCATGAGTTCAAAATACGACAATCTGCTCGCCAATGTGCCGACCGACCTGTGGATCGGCGGCAAGTGGCGCAAGTCCTCCGACAACGCGCGCTTCGACGTGATCGATCCGGCGACCGAGAGCAAGGTCGCCTCGGTCGCAAGCGCATCGATCGACGATGCCAAGGCCGCGCTCGACGCGGCGAGCGACGCCTTCGAGGGATGGGCGGCAAAGAAGCCGCGCGAGCGCGGCGAAATTCTGCGCAAGGCCTATGAACTGATCATGCGCGACGCCGAGCGGCTGGCGAAACTCATCACCATCGAGAACGGCAAGGCGCTTTCTGATTCACGAGGTGAAGTCGCTTATGCGGCCGAGTTCTTCCGCTGGTTCGCCGAGGAGGGCGTGCGCAATCTCGGCGACCTCGGCCGCGCCCCGTCCTCCGGTGCGCGCATCTTCGTGCATCACAAGCCCGCCGGCGTCGCCGTGCTGGTGACGCCGTGGAATTTCCCGGCTGCGATGGCGACACGCAAGATCGGCCCGGCGCTCGCCGCCGGCTGTACGGTCGTGCTCAAGCCGGCCTCGGAGACCCCGCTCACTATGCTGGCGCTGATGCCGATTTTGGAAGAGGCCGGCGTGCCGGCCGGCGTCGTCAACGTGATCCCGTCGCGCCGCTCCGGACCCGTGGTCGACCACATGCTGCACGATCCGCGCGTGCGCATCGTCTCCTTCACCGGGTCGACCGAGGTCGGCCGCAAGCTGCTGCACAGCGCCGCCGACAACGTACTCAAGACGGCGATGGAGCTGGGCGGCAACGCGCCTTTCATCGTGTTCGAGGATGCCGACATCGACGCGGCGATCGAGGGCGCGATGGTCGCCAAGATGCGCAACATGGGCGAGGCGTGCACGGCGGCGAACCGCTTCTACGTGCACGAAAAGGTGCAGGCGGATTTCACCAAGAAGCTCACCGCCAAGATGGCGGCGCTCAAAATGGGCAATGGGCTCGACGAGGGCGTGTCGCTCGGACCGCTGGTGAACGCCGATGGGCGCGACAAGGTGGTCGAATTGGTCGACGATGCGGTGAAGAAGGGCGCGAAGATCCTCACCGGCGGCAAGCGCCCGGACGGCACCGGTTTCTTCTATCCGGCGACGGTGCTCGCCGACGTTCCCGATGATGCGAAGATGCTCAACGAGGAAATCTTCGGGCCGGTCGCCTCGCTGCAGACCTTCACGTCCGAGGACGAGGTGATCAGTCGCGCCAACGACACTATCTACGGCCTCGTCGCTTATCTCTACACCAAGGACATCGGCCGGGGCCTGCGCGTATCGGAGAAGCTCGACTTCGGCATGATCGGGCTCAACCGCGGGCTCGTTTCCGATCCGGCGGCGCCGTTCGGCGGCATGAAGCAGAGCGGCGTCGGCCGCGAAGGTGCGCACGAGGGCCTGATGGAGTTCCTCGAGACTCAGTACATCTCGGTAAGCTGGTGACGCGCTGCGTGGGGGAGGGGTTGTGGACGTCCTGATGCCGCAGCTCGGCGAGACCGTCGCCGAGGGCACGATCACCCAGTGGTTCAAGGCGGTCGGCGACAAGGTCGCGCCGGGCGAGAACCTGTTCGAGATCGAGACCGACAAGGCGACCATGGAGGTTCCGGCGACGGCCGCGGGCGAACTTAAGGAAATCCGCGTGCCGAAAGGCGCGGTGGTGCCGGTCGGCGCCATCGTCGCGATCATCGCGGACGGCAGCGGCGCGGCGACAATGTCCAGCGTCGCGACGAGTGCGCCGACGCCGCGCGCGCCTTCGGTTGCGCCCAGTGCGCCAGCGCCGGCTGCGGCGCGTCCCATCCAACTCGAACCATTCCGCGAGGTGCGCACGCCGGAGCGCAACTTCGGGCCGGCGCGGCTTGCCGGCGGCATCGTGGTGACGCCGCTCGCGCGGCGGCTTGCCGGCGAGGCCAGCATTGATCTTGCACGGATCACGGGTTCGGGGCCGCACGGGCGCATCGTTGCCCGCGATATCGAGCAGGCGACGCGCGCAAAGGCGCGGCCGGCACTCGAGCCGGGCACCGAGCAAATAAAGGCGCTTTATGCCGAGCGTCCGTTCGACGAGGTTCCGCTCGACAATATGCGGCGCACCATCGCCCGGCGTTTGACCGAAGCGGTGCAGACGATCCCGCACTTTTATTTGACCGCGGACGTCGACATCGAGCGGCTTCTCGCGTTGCGCGCCGAGGCGAATGCGGCCGCGCCTACCGACAAGGATGGCACGCCCGCCTTCCGCCTCTCGCTCAATGATTTCATCGTCAAGGCGTTGGCGCTGGCCTTGCAGCGCGTACCGGCCGCGAACGCCGCCTGGGCCGGGGACCGTATCCTGCGCTTTAAACATTCCGACGTCGGCGTCGCGGTCGCGCTCGACGGCGGCCTGATCACGCCGGTGATCCGCGCCGCGGAAACGAAGTCGCTGGCGGCGATTTCGGCGGAGGCGCGCGAGCTTGCCACGCGCGCACGGGACCGCAAACTCCAGCCGGGCGAATATCAGGGCGGCTCGACCGCGGTCTCGAACCTCGGCATGTACGGCGTGCGCGAGTTCACCGCCATCATCAATCCGCCGCATGCGACCATCCTGGCGGTGGGCGCCGCGCAGCGTCGGCCGGTCGAGACCGCGGACGGCGGCGTCAAGTTCGTCGATCAGATGACGGTGACGCTCGGCTGCGACCATCGCGTGGTCGACGGCGCGCTCGGTGCCGAACTGTTCGCCGCCTTCAAGGCGCTCATCGAGCGGCCGGTGGCGATGCTGGTGTAGGAAGGTGAGTAGTGAGTGGTGAGTGGTGAATAGAAAGGGCCTGTTCCGCACCATTCACCACTCACCATTCACTACTCACTATTCGCTATTGCTGAATCTCATGGAGATAAACGAATGGCCGGCGACAAAGCCGACGTGCTGATGATGGAGGAAATGGCGCCCAAGACCATCGAGGGCGTCGCCAAGGCGTTCACCTTGCACAAGCTGTGGGAAGCGCCGGATCGCGACCGCCTGATCGACGAGCTTTCGCCGCGCCTGCGCGCGATCGCCGCCGGCGGCCCGGTGCACGAGCATGTCGATCGCTCCCTCATGGCGAAGCTTCCCAAGCTGGAAATGATCTCGAGCTTCGGCGTCGGCTACGACCACGTCGATGCCAAATGGGCGGGCGAGCACGGCATCGTCGTGACCAACACGCCCGAGGTGCTCAACGAAGAGGTCGCTGACACCGCGCTCGGGCTCCTGCTGTGCACGGTGCGCGAGCTGCCGCAGGCGGAACGCTACCTGCGCGCCGGCAAATGGGCGAATGGCGTGGAGTATCGGCTGACTGCCTCGCTGCGTGGGCGCCGCGCCGGCATCGTCGGGCTCGGCCGCATCGGCAAGGCGATCGCGCGCCGGCTCGAGGCGTTCGGGCTGCCGGTCGCCTATCACGGGCGCAACGCCCAGGCCAGCGTGCCCTATCGGTATTATCCCGATCTCGTCGAAATGGCGCGCGACGTCGACGTGATGATCGTGATCACGCCGGGCGGCGCAGCGACCCGGCACCTGATCAACGCCAAGGTGCTCGACGCGTTGGGGCCGGACGGGATTTTCATCAACGTCTCGCGCGGCTCGGTGGTCGACCAGGACGCGCTGATCGCCGCGCTCAAGCAACGAAAGATTTTCTCCGCCGGGCTCGACGTCTACGCCAATGAGCCGAACGTGCCGCCCGAACTCCTGGCGATGGACAACGTCGTGCTGCTGCCGCACGTCGGCTCCGCCTCCGTGCCCACGCGCGACGCGATGAATCAGCTCGTCGTCGATAATTTGTTGGCTTGGGCGGCGGGCAAGAAGCCGCTCACGCCGGTGCTGGAGACGCCGTGGCCGCCGCGCCGGCCATGAGGAAGCTACATATGCGACTTTATTTGCTCGTCCTTGCGCTCGCCCTGGGTACCTCAGGTGTCGCGGCGCAGACCGGCGCGCCGCCGAGCGACGCGGTCAATTCCATGCTCGGCGGCTGGGAGATGTCGAACGCCGACCATGACAAGACCTGCATCATAACCTTCAAGCTCGACGCGGCAGGTCCCGGCCGCGCGCTCGATCTTCCCAACGATTGCAGGACCACCTTTCCCAACATCAAGGACGTCGCCGCGTGGACGATCGACAACGACGCGCTGCGCCTGATCGACGCCCGGGGCGCTACACTCCTCGAGTTCAACGAGGTCGAGAACGGCATGTTCGAATCGGCGCACTCGACCGGCACGCTTTATTTCCTTCAGACGGTCGCCGCCGCGCAAGGTCAAGAGCACACGCCGGACCAGATGTTCGGTACCTGGAATTTCGTGCGACAGAACAAGACGATTTGTCAGATCGCGCTGCTGGATACCGCGGCCGATACCGAGAGCTTCGCGCTCGAGACCAAACCCGGCTGCGATCAGCTCGTCATGCGCTTTGCGCCGCGTGCCTGGCGCATGGACCGCGGCCAGTTCGTGCTGCTCTCGACCAAGGCTGACGTCGTCTGGCGGTTCGAGGAGGAAGAAACCAACAACTGGCACCGCATCCCGGAAGGGCGCCAGCCGCTGCTGCTGGTGAAGCAGTAGCGCGCTACGATCGAACGGGATCGATTATTTGCAAAAAATTGAACCGGTGGAAATCAGTATCGCGAGTGCAGATTCGACCGATGCCGTGCTCCCGCATGAGAACGGCCGTGTGGGCGTCGTGCATGAGATTGCCGGCGATGTGCGGCAGCTCCGAAAACACCTGCTCAGCGACTTCGGCGTGTCGTTGGGTGGGAACGAGAACGGCCAGCCCGGGCGAGGCCAGGAGCGCAGTTACAAATTTCCAGGCATCCGATACGCGCCACGGTCGCCGGAACACCCGGGGATGGGTGGCAACGCGGAGAAATTCGTACAATATCGGCCAAGTCGTGTACCAAGCATCCGATCGTGTCCTTTGCCGCTCGAGCCAAGTCAGACACGGCTCATAAAATTGCGAGTCGACATCGGCGGCATACACAAGCACGTTCGTATCGACGACGATCACTATCGCCCTTCCATGGCCTGATAGAGAGCGTCGCGATCGGCAATATCAACCAGCGCTCCGCCGCTCCGAAAGCTCGGCAGAGGCGGAAGCGGTCCGCGTTTTCGTTGTGAACGGAGCAGCAAACGAAGCGCAGTCTCCACCATCTCAGACATCGTGCGGCCCTGGCGAGCGGCCTCTCGCCTGAGCTCGGCCATTACGGTGTCGTCGATATTGAGAGTGGTCTTCATACGGTTAGACATACGCTGGATATGGTTATATGGCAAGAGGCTAGTGGCGCTGTTAGAGCTGATCGGCCGAGCTCAAGCAAATCGCACGCGAGCGCGCTCGCGCGCCTTGGCGGATTCGACCTCGCGGTCGCGCGCTGGCGCCGCTGTTTCCAGCGAGCCGAGAAGCCTGCGCGCCACGTCGGAAACCTCCTCGACCGCGCGGGTGAACGCCGCCTCGTTGGCCTTCGACGGATGCGTGAAGCCGCTGAGCTTGCGCACGAACTGCAGTGCGGAGGCGCGGATTTCCTCTTCGGTCGCGGGCGGCTCGAAATTGAATAGCGTGCGGATGTTACGGCACATGATCGACTCCTAAGTTACGCCGCAGCGGCGGGCTTGCGCGCATCGAGCACCGCGCGGATGCCGGCGATGATGCGCGCGCGGTCGGGGAATACGTGGTCCTCGAGCACCGGGCTATAGGGGATCGGTACCTGCAGCGCGCACACGCGTTTAACCGGCGCAGCGAGCCGCGCGAAGGTCGCCGGGTCCTCGGTGACGACGGCGGCGACCTCCGCCGAGAAGCCCGCCGTCGGCCCCGCTTCGTCGGCAACGACGAGACGGCCGGTCTTCTGCACCGAGGCGCGTATGGTCTCCGCGTCGAGCGGCACGAGCGTGCGCGGATCGACTACTTCGACCGAGATGCCCTCCTTCGCCAGTTCCTCCGCCGCGGCGAGCGCCTCGTGCACGAGCCAAGCAAGCGCGACGACGGTCACGTCGCTCCCGGCGCGTTTCACGTCGGCCTTGCCGATCGGGATCGTGTACTCCTCCTCCGGCACCGGCCCCTTGCGCGCCATCAACCGGTTCGACTCGAACGAAATCACCGGGTTGTCGTCGCGGATCGCCGACTTGAGCAGCCCCTTCAGGTCGTAGGGAGTCGACGGCAGAAACATCTTGAGCCCGGCGAGATTCATGAACATCGAGTAGGGGCATTGGCAATGCTGCGCGGCGAGCCGCGTGCCGCCGCCGACCGCCGCGCGATAGAGGATCGGGAAAGTGCGCTGGCCGCCGAACATGTAGTGAATTTTCGATGCCTGATTGACGATCTGATCCATGGCGACGAAAGCGAATGTCACCTGGCGCCAATCGACGATCGGACGAAAGCCGCAGCCGGCCGCGCCGATCGCCATGCCAGTGAGCGCGCCTTCGGCGATCGGCGTCGCGCGGATGCGCTTGTCGCCGAACTCGCCGAGCAGCGGCAGAATCGGGTCGGTCGAGAGATAAAAGACCTTCGGATCGCGCCGCATCTCCTCGGCGACCGCCTCGACCCCCGCTTCGTTGTAGCTCAGCTCGCGCATGCTCTCTCCCTCACGTCACGCGGCAAACACGTCTTCGGTCGCCTTCGCGGGCGCCGGGAATGGGCTCGCCTCGGCGAAAGCAACCGCGCGTTCGATGGCGCTCATGATCTCGCAGTCGATTGATTTCAGGCCGTCGTCGTCGAGCACGTCCTGGTCGCGCATGCTCCGCGCCAGTTGCGTGATCGGATCTCTCGTTTTCCAGGTCTCGACTTCTGCTTGGTCGCGCGGATCGGGCTGTCCCTCGCGCTCGGTATGAGCGCGCCAACGGTAGGTCTTGCATTCGATCAGCGTCGGCCCGTGCCCGGCGCGCGCGCGCTCGATCGCGCGGCTTGCCGCCTGATAGACCGCGAACACATCGTTGCCGTCGACCACGACGCCGGGAATGCCGTAGCCAGCCGCGCGCGCCGCCACGTCGGAAAGCGCATGGGTCGCGGCCGCTGAGGTCTGCGCCGCCCATTGGTTGTTCTCGCACACGTAGAGCATCGGCAGCCTCCAGGCGGCCGCGATATTGAGGCATTCGTGGAACGGCCCCGCGTTCGACGCGCCGTCGCCGAAGAAGGAGACCGCTACGCCGCCCTTGCCTTCCATCTGCGCCGCGAGCCCGGCGCCGGTGACGATTGCGATGCCGCCCGCCACGATCCCGTTCGCGCCGAGCATGCCGATGCCGAAATCGGCGATGTGCATCGAGCCGCCCTTGCCTTTGCAGTAGCCGGTCTCGCGTCCGTAGAGCTCGGCCATCATGCGGTTGAGGTCGGCGCCTTTGGCGATGCAGTGGCCGTGGCCGCGATGGGTCGAAATGATGCGGTCGGATCGCTCGAGCGCGGTGCACACCCCGACTGCGACGGCCTCCTCGCCGATGTAGCAATGCACGACGCCGTAGATGCGGCCGGCAAGGTAGTCGGCCGAGGCGCGCTCCTCGAAGCGGCGGATGGTCAGCATCTGGCGCAGCATCTCGCGCTGGGTGTCGGGGGAGAGGTTCATCGGGCTTGTCCGTCAGATGACTGGCGCCATGGTGGCGCGAGGAGGTGCCGCTGGCAACCGCCGGACAATGACCCATACGGCAGCGGAATGACCGAAGGCATCATCAAATCCCCCGCTGACAGGAACCTTCCGCGGGGGGTGCGCTTTTCCCGAGTTGGGACCAGCGGTGTGTTGGTACGGAGGACGGGTTATGGAGCGTGTCGAGATTGGCGGATTGCAGCCGGCTCGGGCCATGTCGGGCTTCATCGCGGAACTCCTGGCCGACACGCACTTGAGCCCGCAGGCGTTCTGGTCCGGCTTCGCCGAGATCGTGCGCGATCTCGGGCCGAAGAACCGCGCGCTGCTCGCCGAGCGTGACCGCTTGCAGGCAGCGATCGACGAATGGCACCGCCAACGCCGCGGCCAACCGTTCGAGGGTGCGGCCTACGAATCGTTCCTCCGCAAAATCGGCTACTTGCTGCCGGAGCCGGCGGCGGTGCGGGCTGAGACATCCGATGTGGACCAGGAAATCGCCACCATCGCCGGTCCGCAACTCGTCGTGCCGCTCACCAATGCACGGTACGCGCTCAACGCTGCGAACGCGCGCTGGGGGAGCCTTTACGATGCGCTCTACGGCACCGACGCAATTCCGGACCACGGCGAGCTTGCGCGCGGGAAAGCCTACAACCGGACGCGCGGAGCGGCGGTGATAGCGCGGGCCAAGGCTTTTCTCGACGAGGTGGCGCCCCTCGCGACCGACGTGCACGCGTCCGTCACGGCTTATCGCGTGGAGAATGGCCGGCTGACGGCGATCCTGCAGGACGGGACCCGCACGCAATTGCGCGAGGCGGATCGCTTGCGCGGCTACCGCGGCGATCCCGCTGCGCCTACCGCCGTGCTGCTCGTCAACCACGGCCTGCACGTCGCAATCAAAATCGACCGCGCGCATCCGATCGGGCGCGACGATTCCGCAGGCGTTGCCGACGTGGTGCTGGAAGCCGCTGTCACCACGATCATGGACATGGAGGATTCCGTTGCCGCGATCGACGCCGACGACAAACTTCTGATTTATCGAAACTGGCTCGGGCTGATCGACGGCACGCTGTCCGCGGCTTTTGAGAAAGGTGGGCAAAGAATGGAACGGCGGCTCTCGCCCGACCGCACTTACGTTGGGCCTGAGGGCGGAGAGCTGACCTTGCCGGGGCGCAGCCTCATGCTGGTGCGCAACGTCGGTCATCACATGTACACCGACGCCGTCATCGACGCGGAAGGTCGCGCGATTCCGGAAGGTTTCCTCGATGCCGCGGTGAGCGCGCTCGTCGGCAGCCGCGATCTCGAACGGGGCCGCGCCTACCGCAACAGCCGCGCCGGCGCGATCTACATTGTCAAACCCAAGATGCACGGGCCGCAGGAAGTGGAGCTTGCCGACGACCTGTTCGGCCGCATCGAGGATCTGCTGGGGCTCGATCGCCATACGCTCAAAATCGGCATCATGGACGAAGAGCGGCGCACGAGCGTCAACCTCGCTGCCTGTATCGGCGCCGCGCGTCACCGGATCTGTTTCATCAATACGGGATTCCTGGACCGCACCGGCGACGAAATCCACACGTCGATCGAAGCGGGTCCGATGGTGCGCAAGGATGAGACGAAAGGTACGGCCTGGATCAAGGCGTACGAAGACCAGAACGTCGATATCGGTCTGGCCTGCGGGCTTCCGGGGCGGGCGCAAATCGGCAAGGGCATGTGGGCGGCGCCCGATAAGATGGCCGACATGCTGGAGCAGAAAATCGGGCACCCGCAGGCTGGCGCAAACACCGCCTGGGTGCCCTCGCCGACCGCCGCGACCTTGCACGCGCTGCACTATCACGCCGTCGACGTAGCAGCCCGGCAGCGCGAACTCGCGCATCGACCGCGCGCCCGCCTGAGTGATCTCCTGACAATTCCGGTATCGAACTCGAACTTTCCGCCCGAAGCCGTGCAGCAGGAACTCGACAACAACTGCCAGAGTCTCCTCGGCTACGTGGTGCGCTGGATCGACCAGGGCATCGGCTGTTCGAAAGTGCCCGACATCCACGAAGTCGCCCTGATGGAGGACCGCGCGACATTGCGCATTTCGAGCCAGCATGTCGCCAATTGGCTCCTGCACGGCGTCGTCACCCGAGGGCAGGTGCTCGAGACGCTCAAGCGCATGGCGGTCGTGGTCGACCGGCAGAACGCGGACGACCCGCTCTATCGGCCGATGGCGCCGCGCTATGACGGGCCGGCATTCCGCGCCGCGTGCGACTTGATCTTCGAGGGCCGGCGGCAGCCCAACGGCTATACGGAGTTCATCCTGCATGCGCGCCGCAAGGAAGCGAAGGCCCACGGCATGAAACGACGCGATCTCACCGCCGAGGCGCTGGCGGGTTAGCTGTTTTCACGTGCTGAGCGAATACGGCCTTGGCCTGCGCCGGAGTTAGTCCGGCGATCTGCTCGGCCAAGGCGCGGCTCACCTGGAAGTGCTGATAATCGATCGAGCTTTTCCAGTAGCCGCCCCAAATCGAGAAACCTTCCTCGGCAAACACGTTGATGACGGCTTCGGCCAAACCGAGGCGGTGTTGCTTTTCCGGTTGGCCTTTGAACCGGTTCGCGTAGGCCGCGCCGGCCGGCGGGCTGAATTTCGGGTTACCGCCCGAAAATTGCACATACGGGTTCTCGAGCGGATTAAGGTCGATTGCCAACCCATAGGCGTGCAGCGACAGCGAATTCGTCCCCGCGACATTGCGTGAATTGAAGGCCGACGTGTTGTCGTCGGCAATCGAAGCATCGTCATCGCCCTCATAATGGTTGATCAATCTCGCCTTGGCGATCGGAAAGCGGATGTCGCGCAGCTTGTTGAAAATGCGCAGCACGTTTTCGGCGGCGGCGTCCATCACCATAATCTCGCCGTCCTCGTGAATGGCGCCGTCGAATCCCAGATAGGAGAACTTGATCAGGCTCAGCCGTTCGCACCCGACCCGCGCACCGGCCCTGATGACGTTGTGCTTCTTCATGTCGTCGCACAGCGCCTGAGTGACGGGAGAGATGGTACCGGACGACACGTCGACGGCCCTCGCGCTCGGTCCAGTGGCAAGCAATATTGAGCTCGCAACGCAAAAAGCGGCGTACGTGTAAACAATCTTCGGCTTCACTATCAAATCAGCCCCATTCCCTTGAGGCTCGGTCAAGACTAGGGCCGCGGGGGCGAACTCAGCGCTTTGCGGACCGCTTCCGGCTCACGCGCGATGACCGTGAGGTAAGCGCGCGCGGCTTGATCGGGCTCGACGCGACCCTGCTCCCAGTCGCGCAACGTGCCGATCGGGATGTGGTAGCGCGCCGCGAAATCCTCCTGACTCAAGCCGAGGGCACGTCGAATGATCTTCGCTCGCGGCGTGCGCTTCATCCGCTTCATGTCCTCTTCGGTGAGTGGGCGCGCGTCGGGGTCACTGAGGGCAGCCTCATGGCGCTGCGCCTCGGTCATGGCGTTAAAGCGAGTCCAATCGGTTTTGTGGGCCTTGGCCTGCTTACGTGTTATCCTCGTGATACTGCCGTCTTTCATATGGCTCTGCTCCGCGCGCCGAAATGATACGAATGACGCCCTCACGCACCGTATACGCTACGTACGGAAGTAGGCCATCGACATACCCAAAGTGCTGTAACGGCCTTCGCCGTCGTACTCGCGGTGATCCAGCCGCTCGATGGCGAACACATTGTCGAAGGCCCGGATGGCGGTCTCAAAATCAATGCCGTGCTTGGCGTAATTCTCGGCAGCTTTGGCTTCATCCGTTTCAAAGTCATCGCCTGTCATAGATGCGGATTATCCGTACTTAGGTCAAGAGCACCCCGGCCGCTCAAGACTGCGGTTAAATCAGCCGCAGCCCCTTCAAACTCGCGTGGCCGTCCTTGCCGACGATGATGTGGTCGTGCACCGCGATGCCGAGCGGACGCGCCACCGCGACGACCGCCTGAGTCATCTCGATGTCGGCGCGCGAGGGGGTGGGATCGCCCGATGGATGATTGTGCACGAGGATGACCGCGGTGGCGGAAAGCTCGAGTGCACGCTTGACGACTTCGCGCGGGTAGACCGGCGTATGGTCGATCGTGCCCTTCTGCTGCTCCTCGTCGGCGATGAGCTGGTTCTTCTTGTCGAGAAAGAGGATGCGCAACGCCTCCGTATCGGCAAATGCCATGACGGTGCGGCAATAATCGAGCACCGCGGACCATGACGAGAGCACCGCGCGGCGCCTGACGCTGCCGCGCACGAGCCGCTGCGCCGCAGCCTCGACGATTTTGAACTCGACGACGGCCGCCTCGCTCAGCCCCTTGATCTTGACGAGCCGCTCGCGCGGCGCCGCAATGACCTCGGCGAAGGAGCCGAAGACAGCAAGCAGCTCTTTCGCCAGGGGCTTCACGTCGCGCTGCGGAATGGCGCGAAACAAGACGAGTTCAATCAACTCGTAATCCGCGAGCGCCGGCGCGCCCGCCGCCATGAACCGCGCGCGCAGCCGCCCGCGGTGTCCGACATGGTGCGGCGGCTCCTTGGTGCGGACAGATGCCGCCGCGACTGATGCTTCCGCGTTGCAGCCATTGCCAACGAGGCGCAGACGGGGCGGGAGTGCGGGTTTTGCTGCCGATCCCAGCATTCCGACAGTTAAGAACGGAACAGGAACAAAAGTCAATGGGCGGCTTGCGGGTTTTTTTCGCTCAGGTGAATTGACTGCGATAGACGGCGACGATGTGATCGAGGCGCGCCCGCAGGCGCTGCGCTTCGGCGTGCAATCCGTCGGCTTCAGCCGCGTCGATTGCGGCCGTAAAGCATTCTTTGATTTCGCTCAAATAGCCGCGCGAACTGCTCGTCTCGTAGATTTCGTCATAAATTTCCTCGCCGAGACGCTCGAGCTTCTTGTAATGCGGTTCGCTCTCCGGCTCGGCCTTCCGGCGCCATTCCATCAGCCGGCGCCACCATCCCCACGGCGCCGTCATCTGTCACGACAGCCGATACGGCGGCTTATCGAGGTGCCGGGGCGAGAGGGTGAATATTTCGGCGCCGCTATCGGTCACGGCGACGGTGTGCTCGAACTGCGCCGAGAGCGAGCGGTCGCGCGTCACCGCGGTCCAGCCGTCTGAGAGCACCTTCACGTGTGGCCGGCCCAAATTGATCATCGGCTCGATCGTAAAGAACATGCCGGGCTTGAGCACGGCTCCCTCGCCGGCGCGGCCGACGTGCACGATGTTGGGCTCGTCGTGGAACAGCCGGCCGAGGCCGTGGCCGCAGAAGTCGCGCACCACGCTCATGTGCTGTGGCTCGACGTAGGCCTGGATGGCGGCGCCGATGTCGCCGGTGGTGCCGCCCGGCCGCACCGCCGCGATGCCGCGCATCATCGCCTCGTAAGTGACCTCGATCAGCCGCTCGGCGCGGCGCGGGATCTGGCCGATCGGAAACATGCGGCTCGAATCCCCGTGCCAGCCGTCGAGGATCAGGGTCACGTCGACGTTGACGATGTCGCCTTCCTTGAGCGGCTTCTCGTTGGGGATGCCGTGACAGACCACGTGGTTGATCGAGGTGCACGTCGCCTTGGTGTAGCCGCGGTACATAAGTGTCGCCGGCCGGGCGCCATGGTCCATGGCGAACTCGAAGACCAGGCGGTCGATGCGCTGGGTGGGCACGTTGGGCTTGATCTCGCCGACCAGCATGTCGAGGCATTCGGCCACCAGCTGGCCGGCCTTGCGCATGCCGGCGAAAGCCTCCGGGCCGTAAATCTTGATCTGTCCGGTTTTGCGCAGCGGCGCATGGGCCGCGTCGACGTACGTCATGATGGCGTGGAAACCCTGAACTCGGATTAGTCCCGGAATGTAAGCGGCTTGCGGATTGAAGCAAGCATCTGCGTGATTTCAACCCACGATCGGCACTGGCCCGGCGAGGGTTATCGCCTTGTGCTCGATGACGCAGCGACAAGCGACCGCCTCGACCCCCGCCGCACGCGCCCGGTCGAAGGCGGCGCCGTAGGCCGGGTCGAGGTCGCGGGCAAGGGCGAAACGCGCGGCGGAGCCGATCTGGATGAGGAACAGCATGACGGCGCGGGCGCCCGCGGCCGCGACGGCAGCAAGCTCGTCGAGGTGCTTGGCGCCGCGCGCGGTTACGGAATCCGGGAACTCGGCGAGCCCGGCGCGCCGCATCAGGTGCACGTTCTTGACCTCGACGTAGCAAGGCGGCCGGTCAGGCGCCTCCAGCAAAAAATCGACGCGCGAGTTCCGGCCGTATTTCACTTCGCGCCGGCGCGCCGTGTAACCGGCAAGCTCCGGGATGGCATCCGCCGCGATCGCCTCGGCCACCAGCAGGTTGGGCTGTGCCGTGTTGATGCCGATCAGCTCGGGACCGGCGCCCAGGTCTACTTCGACCAGCTCCCAGCTATAGGGCAGCTTGCGCTTGGCGTTGCTCGATTTCGAGAGCCACACGCGCGAGCCGGGCGCCGCAAGCCCGATCATCGCGCCGGGATTGGCGACATGCGCGGTGATCGCCTCGCGGACGAAAGCACCACGTCGGCGAGGAAACGTTTGTAACGCTTGACGAGCGTGGCTGGGATGAGCGGCTCGGTGAAGTTCATTTCGGGCGACCCATCGCAACGGTCGTCATTCCGGAAGTCGCCGCAGGCGCTGTCCGGAATCCATGAACACTGACGAGTTTGATTTTGCGCGGTCTGTGTTCCTGGATTCCGGGTTCGCCGCTTCGCGGCGCCTCGGAATGACACGATCACGCAATTTTCCCGCCCAGCTCCTCGTCGATATGAATGCGTACGATGTCGTCGAACGAGGTCTCGGCGCGGAAGCCGAGCGCGGCCGCGCGCCGCGCGTCGAACCGCTGCGGCCAGCCGGCGACGATGCGGGCGATCGTCTCGTCCGGCTCGCGGCGGATGCGCCCGGCGACCTTGGGACCGGCGATGCGCTTGAGCGCGTCGATCTGCTCGGCGACCGTGCAGGAGATGCCCGGCATCGTGAGATTGATGCGATCGCCGAGTTGCGCGTGCGTGAGCGAGGCAGCGTGCGCCAGGAAGCCGGCGGCGGCGCGCGGGCTCGCGTGCGTGTGACGCACCGTGTCGTGCACGGGCAGCACCGCATCGTCGCCGGCGAGCGGCTCGCGAATGATCGACGAGAAGAAACCTGAGGCCGCCTTGTTGGGTTTGCCCGGCCTCACGCAGATGGTCGGCAGGCGCACGCCCACGCCGTCGAGAAAGCCGCGCCGGGTGTAGTCGGCCAGCAGCAACTCGCCGATCGCCTTCTGTGTCCCGTAGCAAGTGAGCGGCGTGAGGTGGAACTCGTCGGGAATCGCCTCGGGAAACGGCGCACCGAACACCGCGATCGACGACGTGAAGATCACCCTGGGCTTGTAGCCGTCGCCAACGCGGCGGATCGCTTCGAGCAACGCGCGCGTGCCGTCCAGATTGATGCGGTAGCCTTTTTCGAAATCCGCTTCCGCTTCGCCGGAAACGATGGCGGCAAGATGGAAAATCACATCCGGTCGTGCTGCGACGATCTTGTCCGCTGCGCCGGGTGTGGAGAGATCCATCGTTACGACCTCGACCACGCCGGAGAAGCCCTTGGGCCTCTCCGGGCTCACCACGTCGGCAAGGGTCAGCCTGTCGATTGCCTGGGCGTTGAGGCCGCCGTCACGAATCAGCCGGTCGATCAGTTTGCGCCCGACCATGCCGGCCGCGCCGAGAATGAGAACGTGCATTTTTTGTTGTTCCTTAGTGTCGTCGTAGCCCGCATGAGCGCAGCGACATGCGGGGACCGCACCCGCATTTCGCTGCGCTCATCCGGGCTACATCGGTGTCACAACGCAAATCCCCCGTCGGCCAAATGGATCTGCCCGGTCGTGTAGCTCGCCTCGTCCGAGGCAAGATAGACCGCGAGCATGGCGATTTCCTCCGCCGTGCCAAGTCGCCCCATGGGCTGGCGGTCGATGAATTGTTTGCGGATCGTGGCGAGCGACTGCCCGGTGGATTTAGCGAGCGCGGCGATGCGCTCGTCAAGCGAGGGCGACTCGATCGTCCCGGGGCAGATGGCGTTGGCACGGATGCCGCCCTTGATGAAGTCGGCGGCGACCGCCTTGGTAAGCCCGATGACTGCCGCTTTGGTGGCGCCGTAGACGTAGCGGTTGGGCAGGCCGCGCACCGAGGACGCGCCCGAGGAAATATTCACAATCGAGCCGCGCTTGCGTTTGAGCATCGCCGGCAGGAACGCTTTGATCGTGCGATGCATGGATTTGACATTGAGATCGAAGGAAAAGTCCCAATCGGCCTCCGAACAGTCCAGCACGCTGCCGTGGTGCACGAAGCCGGCGCAATTGGCGAGCACGTCGAGCGCGCCATGCTTGTCGGCAACCTCCTTCGCCAGCATGTCGACCGCTTCGGTCGAGCGCACGTCAAGCTCGCGGCGCTCGGCCCCGTCCAAACCCTTGAGCTTGTCGGAATCCAGATCGGTCGCGATCACCCGCGCGCCTTCCGCCGCGAACGCGGCCGCGATGGCGCGCCCGATCCCTTGCCCGGCCGCGGTGACCAGCGCGACCTTGCCCTTGAGCCGTCCGGCCATGGGCCGCCTCCTGGAGTATTACGTCGCGAGCCGCTTCATCATATGCACCGCGCGGCGATCGCCCAAGTCCTCGACGCGCTCGCGGGCGTAGCCGTGATGCTCGTACCAGGCGATGTTGTTCTTCAGCGGCTCGCCGGTATAGAGGCGCATCGCGCCAAGACCCAGCGCACGCGCCCGCTCCTCGGCTGCCGCAAGCAACCGCCGCCCGAGCCCCTGGCCATGCAGGCGTGGCGCGGTCGCGATACTCCAGATCAGGAGATCGTCCTTGCGCGGCTCGAGGATGAGCACGCCATCGAGTCCGTCGCTTTCGTAGAGCCAAATCTCATAGTCCGCGAGAATCTTCCTGTAGTCGGCGAGCAGGGGCAGCGGTTCGACGCCGAGCAGCGGACGATTCTTTGCGTAAGCGGCGCGCTGGAACGCCACCACCGCATCGACGTCGCCGACGTTGGCGCGACGCAGGCCGGCGAGCGTGCCGCGGTTGAGCGCGGCGAGGCTCGACTTCTGCCGGCCGGCACCATCGAAATTGTCGGCCGCGAGCCAGCGCTCGAACGCCGCCTTGCGCGCCGGCCATTCGCTATCGAGCATCGAGAACCACGCCGTGTCGCGGTTGCGGCCTTTGACGATCTGGTGCTGGCGGAACAGTCCCTCGAAAGTGAAGCCGAACCGCTCGGCGGCGCGGCGCGAAGGCGCGTTGAGCGCGTTGCATTTCCATTCGTAGCGCCGGTTGTCGAGCGTTTCGAACACGTAGCGCGCAAGCAAATATTGCGCCTCGGTCGCGAGCCGCGTGCGCTGCAGCGCCGGCGCATAGAGGATGTTGCCGACCTCGATCACCCGCATCGCCGGGCGGATTTCCATCAGGGCGGCGATCCCGAGCGCGCCGCCGTCGGGCGCGACAATGGCGTAGGAATAAGGATCGTCGAGCTTCGGCCGCTCGGCGAGCCAGGCCGCGAACGCCGTCTCGTCGGCGAACGGGCCGTAACCCAAATAAGCCCAGGTCGCATTGTCATCCTTGAGCGCCTGCCACAGCGACGCGCCGTGGCGCGCCGCGTCTAGTTTTTCGACCCGCCCGAAGCGGCCTTCCAGCACCACAGCTTCCGGCCGGCGTGCCGGCGTCGCGTCGACCTTCACGCCGACCGGCCGGCCGGAATGGGGATCGGGCTCGGACGCGCTCATGACACCTGCTTCTTGCGATCTTCGCTGAAGAACGCGTTGAGTTCGGCGTTGCTCACCGTGCCGTCGAAGCCCTGGAACGTGCCCTGCTCGGCAATCTCTCGCGCTGTACGAATGAAACCGGTCCAGGCCGTGCGCGCGAGGCTGCCGCCGGTGCTGATGCGGCGCACGCCCATGCCGGCGAGGTCGGACACGCTGTAGCTCGTCGTCACCATCAGGAAGTTCACCGGCTTGCCGATGTCGACCAGCGCGGCGATCTCCTCGCGGGTCTTGGTGCCCGGCGCGTAGAGACAATCAGCTCCGGCGTCGGCGAACGCCTTCATCCGGCGCACGGTCTCGACGAGGTCCGGGCGGCCGCGGATGAAGCCTTCGCTGCGTGCAGTGAAGACGACCTCACCGCCTGTCTTATCGATTGTGGCACGCGCCGCCTTCACGCGGGCCACCGCCAAGTCGAAATCGTACAGCGGTTTGTTTGGATCGCCGGTCGAATCTTCGATCGACAGGCCGGCGACACCGGTCTCGACGCACAGCCGCACGCTCTCGGCGACGCCGGCCGGATCGTCGGCATAACCGCCCTCGTAATCGACGTTGAGCGGCACCTCGGTCGCCTCGGCGAGTTCCGCGCAATGGGCAAGCGCAAGATCGCGGCTGAACTGTCCGTCGGGATAGCCCTGCGTGAAGGCGAAGCCGGCGCTGGTGGTGGCGAGCGCCTTGAAGCCGAGACCTTGTAGATAGCGCGCGCTGCCCACGTCCCACGGGTTGGGAATGACGAAGCATCCGGACTCGTGAAGCTTGCGGAACGTGCGGCTTTTCTCGGCGGCGCTCGGACGGGCGTTCATGGTCGTTCCTTTACTACGCTAAACGCACGACCTTGGCGCGTTCAACCGCGTCGGGACAGCGCATTTTGGTGATGGAATCAATCAGCTGAGATGATCATTCACTTGTTCTCCTGAGTGCGGGCGAAACAAACTCAACGTCATCCTGAGGAGCTCGGCGCGAAGCGCCGAGCGTCTCGAAGGATGGCCACACGCACCGAGCTTGCTGCCATCCTTCGAGACGGCCGTGCTTCGCACGGCCTCCTCAGGATGACGTGGAGTTTGTTTCACGTGCTCTCAGGACGACGGTTCAGCTAATGATTATCTCTTGGAATCCCCATCGTTTCGGCGACGCGCTGGTACTTCACCGCCGGCCGCAGCACCATGCCGTCGGCGAGTTGATCCACCATGCCGCGCTGGATCTCCTGCCACGGCGTCTGGCTCGCCGGATATTTGTAGCCGCCGCGCTTCTCGAGCGCCGCGCGGCGCTCGGCGAGTTCCGCTTTGGAAATGAGAATGTCGGCGGTGCCCTTGCGCAGATCGATGCGCACGCGGTCGCCGTTCTTGAGCAGCGCGAGCCCGCCGCCCGCCGCCGCCTCGGGCGAGGCATTGAGGATCGAGGGAGATCCCGAGGTGCCCGACTGGCGGCCGTCGCCGATGCACGGGAGCGAGGTGACGCCGCGTTTGATCAGCGCCGCCGGCGGCTGCATGTTCACCACCTCGCAGCTGCCCGGATAGCCGATCGGCCCGGTGCCGCGGATGAAGAGCATGGTGTGCTCGTCGATCTTGAGCGCGGGATCGTCGATGCGGTGGTGATAATCCTCCGGCCCGTCGAACACGACGGCGCGGCCTTCGAACGCATCGGGATCTTTCGGGTTTGAGAGATAGCGGTCACGGAACTCGGGCGAGATCACGCTCGTCTTCATGATCGCCGAGTCGAACAGATTGCCGCTGAGCACTTTGAATCCCGCCGTGTGCAGCATCGGCGCCTTGTACGGCTTGATCACGTCGGTGTCGGTGATCTTCGCCTTTTTGACATTCTCACCCAGGGTCCTTCCGTTGACCGTGAGCGCGTCGCCGTGGATGCGTCCGGCCTTGAGCAGTTCGTTCAGCACCGCCGGAAGGCCGCCGGCGCGATAATATTCCTCACCGAGATATTTGCCGGCCGGCTGCATGTTCACCATCAGCGGCACGTCGTAGCCGACCTTCTCCCAGTCCGCGATCGACAGCTTCACGCCGATATGGCGCGCGATCGCGTTGATGTGGATCGGCGCGTTGGTCGAGCCGCCGATCGCCGAGCAGGCGACGATGGTGTTCTCGAACGCCTTGCGGGTGAGAATGTCCGAGGGTTTGAGATCCTCATGCACCATTTCGACGATGCGCTCGCCGGTGTCGTAGGCGATCTGCGCCCGCTCGCGGTAGGGCGCCGGAATGGCGCCGCAGCCCGGCAGTGACATGCCGAGCGCCTCGGCGAGCGCATTCATCGTCGAGGCGGTGCCCATGGTGTTGCAGTGGCCGACCGACGGCGCCGACGAGGTGACGAGGTCAATGAATTCCTTGTAGTTGATGCGGCCGGCCGCATGCTCGACGCGCGCATTCCACACCGCCGTGCCGGAGCCGGCACGCTCGCCCTTCCACCAGCCGTTGAGCATGGGGCCGCCGGAAAGCACGATCGCCGGCATGTTGACGGTCGCGGCCGCCATCAGGCATGCCGGCATGGTCTTGTCGCAACCGGTCAACAGCACCACGCCGTCGAGCGGATAGCCGTAGAGGATTTCGACGAGACCCAGATAAGCGAGATTGCGGTCGAGCGCGGCAGTCGGCCGTTTGCCGGTTTCCTGGATCGGATGCACCGGAAATTCAAAGGCGATGCCGCCGGCCGAGCGGATGCCCTCGCGCACGCGCTTTGCCAATTCAAGATGGTGTCGGTTGCAGGGGGAGAGGTCCGACCCAGTCTGGGCGATGCCGATGATCGGCTTGCCGGAAGTCAATTCCGCCGGGGTGAGGCCGTAGTTGAGGTAGCGCTCGAGATAGATCGCCGTCATCCCGGGGTTTTCGGCGTTGTTGAACCACATCTGCGAACGCAGGTTGCGCCCGCGCTTGGCTTGCTTCTTGGCGGTTTTCTTTGCCATGACATCCTCCCACTAGCGTCCCGATTCCGAAGTTCGCACGCCCGTGGCTGCACCCTCTGATGCGAACTTCGGAATCAAAGGGACATTAGCAATGTTATGATTTCTGGTGCCGCTTTTGAACCCGAAGTTCGCAATCGACCTTTCCGCACGGTATGTGCGAACTTCGGGTTCGCGGCACCAGTATGGCGCGGGCTTGCCGTGCCGCGACCGGTTTGATTTCGCGATGAAGATGCGCTCAAGTCGCGCGCGAAATCAATCGAGCTGCCCTCTACCCGCTGGCGGCGAGAGGCAAAAGGGAAGGAACGCCATGCTCAAGACCATTGCGGCGTTTGACCGCATCGGCGAGGAGAACGCCTTCGCGGTGCTCGCCCGCGCGATGACGCTCGCCAGCCAAGGCCGCGACATCGTCAACCTCGGCATCGGCCAGCCGGACTTCCGCACCCCCGAGCACATCGTTGAAGCGGCCGTGAAGGCGCTGCGCGACGGCCATCACGGCTACACGCCCGCGACCGGCATCCTGCCGTTGCGCGAGGCGGTGGCGGCCGATCTGCATAAGCGTTTCGGCGCCACGGTCTCGCCCGACGAAGTCATGGTCATGCCGGGCGGCAAGCCGACGATGTTCATGTCCATCCTGATGTTCGGCGAGCCGGGCGTCGACATTCTCTACCCCGACCCGGGCTTTCCGATTTATCGCTCGATGATCGAGTTTACCGGCGCGCGGCCGGTGCCGGTGCCGATCCGCGAAGAGAACGGATTCGCCTTTTCGGCGGAGGAGACGCTAAAGCTTCTTTCGCCGCAGGCGCGGCTCCTGATTATCAATTCACCCGCCAACCCGACCGGCGGCGTCACGCCGAAGGCCGAGATCGACAAGCTGGTCGCCGGCCTCGACCGCTTCCCCGACGTGGCGGTGATGTCGGATGAGATTTACGACCACATGGTCTACGACGGCGAGGCGCACGTGTGCCTGCTCAACTATCCGTCGATCCGCGATCGCCTGATCCTGCTCAACGGGTGGTCGAAGACCTACGCGATGACCGGCTGGCGGCTCGGCTACGCAGTGTGGCCGGGCAAGCTCTACGATTATGCGCGCAAGCTCGCGGTGAATTTGCATTCGTGCGTCAACGCGCCGGCCCAATACGCCGGGATTGCCGCGCTGACCGGCCCGCAGGACGCGAGCTATGCCATGGTCGCGGAGTTCGACCGGCGGCGGAAGGTCGTGGTCGAGGGATTGAATAAACTTCCTGGCATGTCCTGCACGACGCCGAAGGGGGCGTTCTACGCCTTCCCCAACATCAAGCGCACCGGCTGGAAGGCGAAGGCACTCGCCTCGTCATTGCTGGAGGATGCAGGGATCGCCGTTATCGGCGGCCCCGACTTCGGCATTCTCGGCGAGGGCTACATGCGCATTTCCTACGCCAACTCGACCGGGAACATCCTCAAGGCGCTCGACCGGATGGGCGATTTTCTCGCCACCCGAAAGGCGGCGTAACGGTCATTGCGAGCGAAGCCTTTAGCTCCCGCGAAAGCGGGAGGAAGCAATCCAGGGCCTGAGCACACGGCGTTGTGGCCCTGGATTGCTTCGTCGCTACGCTCCTCGCAATGACACAAATAATCAGTGGTTGGCGTTCTGCTGCTGCTCGCGCTGGTGCTTGTTCGCGTAATGATGGCCGATGGCGCAGCCGGCAGCGGCGCCGAGAAAGCCGTGGCGGTGGGCGTAATGGCCGGCAACGCCGCCGACGAAGGCGCCCTTCAGGCAGCCTTTGGCGAAGGCAGGCGCCGCGAACAGCGACAACGCGAGCGTCAGGCATAGGGAAGCAAGAATGGCTCTCATGATCCGTCCTCTGGTTCGTGTTCGATCCACAACGCAGGGGGCGAGCGTTCGTTCCGTTGGCGGCGACCAAGCGCGCTAGTGTTTGAGCGCCAGCCGGAACCCGAGCGCGACGACCGCGAGGCCGGCGAGCTGGTAAACGGTCGGGATTTCGCCGAGCGCCAGATAACCGATCACGATGCCGAACGCCGGCACGAGCGCCGGAAAGGTCGAGGCGCGCGAGGCGCCCAGAAGGCTTACCGAGCGGGCGAACAAATAGATGGCGGCGACGCCCGCGAGCACACCCTGCGCCACTACCTGCACCAGGTTTTCCTTCAACCCGGCGGCAATGATGCCGTCATAGCCCCGGATCAATCCGTGCACCGGCGCATAGATGATGAGCGCGAGCACGCAAATGACGATCGCGGCGCGCGTGCCGGCGATCCGCCAATGGCGCAGCAGCACGCCGAAGATGCCCCAGGCGACGCCGGCGACGAGAAACAGAAAATCCCCGAGCAGCCCGTGCCGGCCGATGGTGGTGGTCGCCTCGGCGCCGAACAGCGAAAGCCCTACCACAATGGCCCCGGCGCCGAGCATGCGTCGCGCGGTGGTCGGCTCGCGCAGCGCCACGACCGCGAGGATCAGGCCGGCCAGCGCCGAAGCCGCCGGCTGGATCACCACGCCGTGACCGAGCGGCACCATCGTAAAACCCAGGTAGCTGATCAGCGCTTGGAGCGGCCCTGCGACCAGAGTGAGGGTCAGCGCGCGCGCCCAGCCGATCGCGGTTACCTCGGCAAATCCGTTCGCGAGCGCGCCGGGCAGCAAGGCAAGGCCAGCCCAGACGAAGCGGTGCAGCGCGATGTCGGCCGGCGCGAAGCCTCGGAGGATGCCGTGGCGCGCGGCGACGAAACCGGCCGCCCAGCAGAACGCCGCGCCGGTGCCGCAGGCGATGCCGAGCAGGAGCGGGGAGGGCTGCAACGCCGCGGCGTTGATCGGCAGCGCGGGTCTCATGGGCTGAGACTTAAGGCGGCATGGCACCGTTGACCATGCGCGACGGCCATCGGCATGGCAGTCCTGCGGCCGGGATAGTATGGTCGCGGCCGAAACATTTTTGGATAAGTCCATGGCCGAGAAGCCGCGCCGGGTCGTCTGCATCGGCGAAGTGATGGTCGAAGTGGCGCACGGCGCCGACGGCCGTTACGGGCTTGCGTATGGCGGCGACACCTTCAACACCGCGGTCTATCTCGCCCGTGCGGGCGTTCCGGTCGCGTATGGCACGGCGCTCGGCGACGACCCCTATTCGGATGGCGTTGCGGCGCTTGCGGCGGCGGAAGGCGTCAGCACCGAACTGATGCTGCGCCTGCCGGGCCGTATGCCGGGCCTTTATCTGATCGAGACCGACAAGGCAGGCGAGCGCCGCTTTTTCTATTGGCGCGACACGTCGCCGGCGCGCGAGCTGTTCGAACTGCCGCAGTGGACCGTTGTAGCCGACGGGCTGCTCACCGCCGGGCTGATCTATTTCTCCGGCGTCACGCTCTCGCTTTATTCCAACACCGGCATCGGCCGCCTGCTGGCGACCGTCGAGGTTGCGCGCAAGAACGGAACCAAGATCGCTTTCGACGGCAATTTCCGCCCGCGCGGTTGGAAAGGCGACGTGAACCGCGCGCGCACGGTGTTCCTCGAGGCGCTCAAGCGCGTCGATATCGCACTGCCGACGTTCGAGGACGAGGCGCTGCTCTGGGGCGACGCGAGCCCCGAGGCCACGGTCGAGCGGCTGCAGGCGTTCGGCATCGGCGAGATCGCGGTGAAGAACGGCTCGAACAGCGCGCTGATCGCCGCCGGCGGCGGGCGAGAGCAGGTGCCGGTGCCGCAGGTGGTCGCCCCGGTGGACACGACCGCCGCGGGCGACAGCTTCAATGCCGCCTATCTTGCCGCCCGTCTTTCGGGCGAAGCGCCGGCGCTCGCGGCCACGTCGGCCCACCGGCTGGCGAGCGAAGTGATCCGTCACCGCGGCGCCATCGTGCCGCGCGCGGCGGCGGCAATGCACTGAGGCCAGGAATCAGGGATCCGTTATCAGGTATCAAGTAGGCGCCTTCTCGAGGCCTGATCCCTGATTCCTGATCGCCGATGCCTGACGCGCCAGCGTCGTGATACGCGCGAAGTCGTGCGCCACGATCAATTCCTTCGGGGCCGGCCAGGAGCCGCCGACGGAGATCACATTGGCAAGCGCGAGGTAGGCTCCGGCGTTGCGCATGTCGATGCCGCCGGTGGGACAGAATTTGATTCCCGGCAGCGGCGCCGCCACCGCCTTGAGCCAGGCGACGCCGCCGGACTGTTCGGCGGGAAAGAATTTGAGCACGGTGAAGCCGCGCTCGATGAGCGCCATCGCTTCGCTCACGCTGGCACAGCCCGGCACCACCGGCACCGGCGCGTCGGCGAGCGCCGCCGCCAGCGCCGGCGGCGTACCGGGGCTCACCAGGTACTTCGCGCCGGCGCTCAGTGCCGCCGGGATATCGGCGCTGCGCGTCACCGTGCCGACGCCGACCACGCAATTCGGCACTTCGGCCGCGATGGCGTGCACGGCATCGAGTGCGGCGCGGGTGCGTAGCGTCACCTCGATCACCGGCAGGCCGCCCGCCGCGAGCGCGCGCGCCAGCGGCGCCGCGTCGGTCGCGCGATCGATCGTGAGCACCGGAATAACCGGCGCCTTGGCGATGAGCGGAGCGGGATCGATCAGCGGCATGGTTGATTCCGACGTAGCGCGCGCTCGCTCGGCTCGACAAGCCCCGTGTCGCGGTTGACGCATGCCGGTTCCGGTGGAACACACTGGCATATTGCGACATCCGGAGAGCCGTCATGATCATCGCCAATCAGCAGCAGGTCACCCCCGCGGTGCTCGAGGCGATCGCCCGCTCGCCCGATCCGCGCTTTCGCGAAATCATGTCGGGGCTGGTGCGCCATCTGCACGACTTCGCTCGCGAGGTGAAGCTCACGGAGCAGGAGTTCCAGCAGGCGGTCGGCTACGTGGTGGCGCTCGGCCAGCATACGAACGACAGCCACAACGAGGCCGTGCTGATGTCGGGCTCGCTGGGCTTCTCGACGCTCATCTGCCTGCTCAACAACGGCAACAACGGCCAGACTGAAACCGCCGCCAACCTGCTCGGCCCGTTCTGGCGCATGCATTCCCCGCGTACCGAGAACGGCGGTTCGATCGTGCGCTCGCCGACGCCGGGGCCGGCGCTGTTCGTGACCGCGCGCGTGCGCGACACGGCCGGGCGGCCGATCGAGGGCGCCGAGGTCGATGTCTGGCACTCCTCGCCGGAAGGCTTCTACGAGCAGCAGGATCCCAAACAGGCGCACATGAACCTGCGCGGCAAGTTCACGACCGACGCGGACGGCGCCTTCGGGTTCCGCAGCGTGAAGCCCGCCGGCTATCCAATCCCGATTGACGGGCCGGCGGGCGATTTCGTGCGCGCGACGCGGCGCCATCACTACCGGCCGGCGCACCTGCATTTCCTGATTTACAAGCCCGGCTTCAAGACGCTGATCTCGCAGATCTACGTCAACGACGACGAGCGGCTCGATTCCGACGTGCAGTTCGGCGTCACCAAAGCGCTGATCGGCGACTACGTGCGCCACGACAACGGCACGGCGCCTGCGCCCGACGTCGAGACGCCATGGTATTCGCTCGATTACACCTTTCCGATGGAGGCTGGCGAGGCGCGGCTTCCCCGGCCGCCGATCAAATAGAGCATGATCCCGAAAAGTGGGAACCGGTTTTCGGAAAAGATCATGCTCAAGGAATAAACGCCACGGCTTCTTCGGTGGCGAGGGCGAGGCCGACGCGCGTGCCAATGGGCCATCGCGTCATCGCGGCCTGGCCCGGAATGCGCAGCAGGATGCGCGTCGACGCGAACTCCGAGCTCTCGACGTGCAGGTCGACGTGGCCGCTTTGATAGACCTGCGCGGCCACGATGCCGTGCGCGACAGTCACCCCATTGTTATTAGCGATGCGCAAATCCTCCGGACGCACGAATAGATCGACTGAGGCGCCCGCTGCCGCGCCGTCCAGCGGCCCGCCCGGAACCTTCACCCGAGCATTGCCCAGCGCAACGATCGCCGTCGTGCCATCGCGCCGCTCCAGACGCGCGCGCAGCACGTTCACGTCGCCGACGAAGGAGGCAACGAAGCGATCGGCCGGACGGCGATAGACGTCGTCCGGCCTGCCGAGCTGGCGGATGCGGCCATCGGCCATCACGGCGATGCGGTCCGACAGGCTCAACGCCTCGCTCTGGTCATGGGTGACGAAAATCGTCGTCACGTCGAGCTTGCGCTGGATCTCGCGCAGCTCGACCTGCATCGCCCCGCGCAGGTTGCGATCGAGCGCCGAGAACGGCTCATCGAGCAGCAGCACCTGCGGACGCACCACCAGCGCGCGGGCGAGCGCGACGCGCTGCTGCTGCCCGCCGGAAAGCTGGCGCGGTCTGCGATCTTCGAGGCCGGTGAGCTTGACGAGGTCGAGCGCCGCGGCGACGCGTTTCGCGATCTTTGTTTTGTCGAGCCGCCGCGCGCGCAAGCCGTAACCGACGTTCGACGCCACGCTCATGTGCGGAAACAGCGCGTAGTTCTGAAACGTCATGCCGATCTCGCGCCGATAGGTCGGCAGATCGGTGACGTGGGCGCCGGCGATCGCAATCTCGCCCGCGTCCGGCGCGAGGAACCCCGCGACGAGGTTGAGCAATGTAGTCTTCCCGCATCCTGACGGGCCGAGCAGCGTCATCAGCTCGCCGCGCCGCACGTCGAGCGAGACATCGTGCAGCGCGACGACCTCGCCGAAGCGTTTGGTGATGCCGTCGAGGCGGACGGCGACCGCCGGATCGGCCGGCCCGGGATTAGCGGGCTTGCTCAACGTCGAGCACCTTTCCGAGGCCGAGGAACAGCGTGGCGAACGTGAGCAGCGCCGCGGTCGCGACGATGTAGATGACCGAAATCGCCGCCATCGACGGATCGGCGTATTCGCGCACGTAGTTGTACATGGCGACCGGAAGGGTCTGGGTGCGCTGCACGGTCACGAACAGCGACGCGGTGAATTCGTTGAACGAAAGAATCGCCGCGAACAGCCAACCGCTGACGAGGCCCGGCAGCAGCAGCGGCAGCGTGATCGTCGCAAGCACGCGCGCAGGCGGCGCGCCGAGGCTCGCGGCGGCAAGCTCGAAGCGGCGATCGAGATTGCGCAGTGAAACGTAAACGCTGCGCACCACGAACGGGAGCACCAGCACCACGTGGCAGGCAATGACCACCGCGAAGCCGCGCGCCACGCCGAGCTGCGCGGCCAAAATGAGAAACCCGAGCCCGACGGTGAAATGCGCGATCACGAGCGGCGAGAGCAGAACGGTTTCGAGTGTCCGCTTGAAACGAAAGTCATAACGGTCGAGCACGAACGCGAAGGCCGCGCCGACGACGAGCGCGAGCACGGAGGCCCAAGCGGTGACGATTAATCCATTGCGGAATCCCGCGCGAAAGTCCTCGTAGGCGAGCGCCTTGGCGAACCAGCGCAGCGACCAAGTCTCCGGGGGAAACGACAGGATGGCGCGGCCGTTGAAAGCCGCCAGCGCCGCCACGATTGCCGGCAGCAGCAGGAAGCCGAGGATCGCCGCGACCGCGAGGGCGCCGAGCAGACGAAGCCACCGATTTGAGGAAAGGCGCGACATTTTCAGTGCGGCCCGATTCTTTCCAGCGGCCGGGCGACGGCGCGCAGCAGTGCGAGCACCGCGAAGGTGAGCGCAAGACCGGCGACCGAGAGGCTCGCGGCGAAGGGAAAATTGAAACTCGCAAAGCCGAGCTGATAGACGAGGTTGGAGACCATGTTCACCTGCCCACCGCCGATCAGCTGCGGCGTCGCGAAGGCACTGAACGTCCAGGCAAAGGCCGTCGTCACGCCGGCGACGATGCCGGGCATCGATAGTGGGAGGGTCACGGTGAGGAAGGTGCGGATCGGGCCGGCGCCGAGGCTCGCGGCCGCGCGCTCGCAGTCGCGGTCCACGTGGGCGAGTGCCGCCGCCAGCATGATCACCATCACCGGCAAGGTCACGTGAACGAGCGCGGTGACGACGCCGAAATGGGTGAACATGAGCTGCAGCGGCTGCGCGATCAGGCCGAGCTTGAGCAGCATCGCGTTGACGAAGCCGTTGTTGCCCAGCACCACGATCCACGAGTAGGTGCGCACGACTTCGCCGAGGAACAGCGGCGTGACCGCGATCACCAGGATCACCGCCTTGAGCGCGGCGTTGCGCGTGCGCACCAGCGCATAGGCGAGCGGGTAGCCGATAATCAGCGACACGAGCGCCGTGATGAAACAGATCCACACCGTGTCGAGGAACACGCGCGCGTAGAGCGGCTTTGCGAGCGCGGCGAAATTGGCCAGCGTGAAACCGCCGGGCTCGAGCGCGCCGGGCACGTAGGCGCGCAAGCTGTACTGCAGGACCGCCGCGAGCGCCGCGAGCAGCGCGGCCGCGCACAGTATGGCCGGCGACACGAAGACGCGCAGGAACGGCCGGTTCATCTCGACGAGCGCATCACAGCATCAATTCATGATGTTCTCGGCGAACCACTTGCGCCACTCGGCAGTCTTCTCCGCGCGCAGCTTGTGATCGATGATGATCGCCTGCTTGCTCCACTGCTCCGGCGTCGTGAACACGCCGGGCAGCTTGGCGATCTCCGGATCGACCTTGGCGTTCGTCACCATCGGGCTGCCCTTCTTGAACTTGGCGACTTCCGCCTGCACCTGCGGGTCGAGCGCGACGTTGATGAATTTGTAGGCGAGGTCCGCTTTCTTCGAGCCTTTCATGATCGCGACGGTGTCGATGCCGAGCACGGCGCCTTCCTTTGGGATCACCAGGCGGATCGGCACGCCTTCGCTCGCCATGTAGTGGGCGTTCATGGAGAGGATCACCTGCACCGGCGTCTCCCCATTGGCGATCAGCTGCTGGCTGTTGGCGTCGTTGGTATAGAACGCCTTGAAGTTGGGCTTGAGCTCCTTGAGCTTCGCCTGCCCTTTTTCCCAGGTGGCCGCGTCGCCGCCCGAGAGGATTGCGGAAACGACGATCAGGTGGCTCGGATCGAAATCGGGCGCCGCGAGCTTGCCCTTGAGCGAGGGGTTCCACAGGTCCGCCCAGCTGGCGAACGTCTCGTCTTTGATGAGGTCGCTGCGATAGCCGATCGTGTAGACGTAGGCCCAGGTGCCGATGTGATACGGGCTGATCTTCGCCTGTTCGATCAGGTTGGCGGCGTTCGGGATTTTCGAAAGATCGAGCTTCTCGTAAAGTCCGTCATTGGCGTAGAGCCAGCCGACGTGCGACGTCGTAAACGTGATGTCGCTTTCCGGGTTGCCCTTGGCGAGGCGCTCCTTGTTGAGCCGGTCGATGGTGCCGCCGGTGATGAATTCGACCGGCACGCCGGTTTCGGCGGTGAACCGCTTGGCGATGATGTCGTTCACCATGTCGCGCCAGCTGCCGCCCCAAACGCTGACCACGAGCTTGTCCTGCGCCGTCGCCGCGCCCGGCGCGAGCGCCAACAGCAACGCGCCGAGCGCCATCCACATCCGCTTCATCGTACAACCCTCCGCTTCTTCGGCGCGGCATTGTTCGTTGAGAGCGCGCGCAATGTCCAGCAACCGGAGGATCGGTCTGCCCGGTCTCCAACCCGCTTGCGGGGGAGGGATGGGGAGGGGGTAGAGTGTGCTGTTCGTAATGGAATGAGAACAATCGGATGAAACCTCTGGAAAACCGCACCGTCGCGGCCGCCTATCTCGCGCAACTGGCCGAGCGCGGCGTCGACTATCTGTTCGGCAACGCCGGGACCGATTTCGCGCCGCTGATCGAGGCGTACGCGCAGGCGGCGCAGACCGGCGCCGCGGCGCCGCGGCCGATGCTCGCGACGCACGAGAACGTGGCGGTCACCATGGCGCACGGCTACGGCATGGTTTCGCGGCGCATCCCGGCCGTGATGGTGCATGTGAGCGTCGGCACCGCCAACATGGTGTGCGGGGCGATCAACGCGGCGCGCGAGAACGTCGCGATCCTGCTCACCGCCGGCCGTTCGCCGCTCACCGAGGCCGGGCTGCCGGGCGCGCGCGACGGCTACATCCATTGGGCGCAGGAGATGTACGATCAGGCGGGCATGCTGCGCGAGATCGTCAAATGGGATTATGAGCTGAGGAACGGCGAGCAGCTCGCGACCGTGGTCGACCGCGCGCTGGCGATCGCCGCGAGCGAGCCGCGCGGGCCGGTCTATCTCTCGCTGCCGCGCGAAGTCATCGCGGCGCCGATGCCGCAGCCGCGCGAGATGCCGCGGCCGTTCAGTGCCGCGGCGTCGCCGGCGCCCGACGCGGGTGCGATCGCGGCGGCGGCCAGCCTGCTTGCGCAGGCGCAACAGCCGCTGATCGTCACCGCGAACGCGGGCCGCGACCCGGCCGCCTTTACGGCGCTCGCGCAATTCGCCGAGCGTTTCGCCATCCCGGTGGTGCAGCACCGGCCGCGTTATTTCTCACTTTCCTCTTCGCATCCGATGAACCTCGGCTTGGAGCCGGCGCGTTTCGTGCCGGATGCCGACGTGATCCTGGTGCTTGAATGCGACGTGCCGTGGATCGCGAGCCGCACGGCGCTGCGGCCGGACTGCAAGGTGATCCAGTGCGGGATCGATCCGCTGTTCACCCGTTATCCGATCCGCGGCTTTCCTTGCGATGTCGCAATCGCCGCCGGCGCGGCCGCGGCCTTATCGGCACTTGCTGATGCGCTCGCGTCGGGGGTTGACGCCGATGCCGTCGTGCAACGCCGGCGCCGGATCGCCGAGCAGCGCGTAACGGTTGCGGCGCGGGTGAAAGCCGCGGCCCAGGCGGGCGCGCGCAAGAGCCCGCTCGATCCCGCATGGGTGAGCCATTGCATCGGCCGCGCGCGCGACCCGCGTTCGATCGTCGTCAACGAGTACACGCTGTTTGCCGAGCACTGCACGTTCGACGAGCCCGATCTTTATTTCGGCTCGAGCTCCGCCTCGGGGTTGGGCTGGGGGGCCGGCGCCGCGCTCGGCGCCAAGCTGGCGCGGCCGGACCGCCAGGTGATCGCGGTCCTCGGCGACGGCGCCACCATGTTCAGCAACCCGGCTGCCGTGCACCACGCGTCGTCGTTGCACGAGCTGCCCGTGCTCTTCGTCGTGATGAACAACGCCATGTGGGGCGCGGTCGACCGGAGCACGCGCGCCATGTATCCGGACGGGTGCGCGGCGAAGAGCAACGATCCCCCGTTCGTGCAATTGAAGAATTTGCCGGCGTTCGAGCGCATCTGCGAGGCGGCGGGCGGCTACGGCGAGCGCGTCGAGGATCCGGCGGCGCTGCCGGGGGCGCTGGAACGTGCGCTGGCGGTGGTCGCGAATGAAAAGCGCCAGGCGCTGCTCAACGTGATCTGCGGGCCGGGCGGGACGGCGTAGTATTACGACAGTGTCTCAAACAGTCGCCGCATCAGGCGCGTGCGCGGCTCGATCGAGGAAATATAGCCGTGCTCCCATTCCGTATGCGCGCCGTCGCCGTCGATGCCGAGGCCGTCGAGGGTGGGAACGCCGAGCGCGGCGGTGAAATTGCCGTCGCTGCCGCCGCCGGTCATCATCGTGTCGGCGAGCGTGAAGCCGATCTCGCGCGCGAGCGCCTGCGCGTGGCGCAGCAGCGCGTCGATCCCCTCGCTCTTCTCGAACGGCGGCCGGTTCATGCCGCCGGTGACGATGAGCTTCACGTCGGCGTCGACCGGCTTGAGCCCGAGAATACGCTCTTCGAACTCGCGGCCCGTGCCGGCGTCGCGCACGCGCAAATCGACGCTGATTTGGCAATGCTGCGGGATCACGTTGGCGGCGGTACCGCCGGAAATCATGCCGACCGTGGTGGTGACGCCGCGGGTGTAATCGGTCATCGCCTCGATGGCGAGGATCTGGTGCGCCATTTCCTTGATCGCGCTGCGGCCCTTGCGGTGAGAACCGCCGGAATGGGCCGGAATGCCGGTCGTCTTGACCTCGAAGCGGCCGACACCCTTGCGCGACGTGACGATCTTGCCGCCGTCCCGCGCCGGCTCGGTGACGAGGACGTAGCGCGCCCGGCGCGCCTCCGCTTCGATCACCTCGCGCGAGATCGGGCTGCCGACTTCTTCGTCCGGCGTGAACAGATAGATGATGGGAAGCCGAGCGCTGCCCGCGCGCGCCACGGCGCGCAGCGCATCGAAGGCGAGATAGGCGCCGCCCTTCATGTCGTAGAGGCCGGGGCCGTAGAGCCGGTCGCCATCGCGCCGGAACGGCAGCGCGCCCGCCAATGTGCCGATCGGATGCACCGTGTCGATGTGCGAGAGCACGAGGATGCCGGGCGCGTCGCCCTCGCCGGCGCGTATTTTGAGCATATCGGCATAGCCGTCGCGCCCGCCCAAACGCTCGATCTTCACCGGCAGGCCGTCGAGATCGGCGGTGACAAGATCGAGCATGCGGTTGACGGCGGCTTTGTTGCGGGTCGGACTTTCGTTCTCGACCCAGCGCCGGATGCCCTCGATCATGCCGCCGAGGTCGATTGTTTGCTCGGACTCGCGTGTCATTTTAGCCCTCACCGTTAGAGCGCCGCGTAGTCGATCGGCTTGTGCCGGTCGAGGGTGCGGGTGATCGGCGGCAGCGGATATTTCAAACCGGTCGCGCAGTTGAACAGCACCGCGCGTTCGTGCCGGCCGATGCGGCCGTCGGCGAGCGCTTGTTTGTAAGCCGCGTAGGTCGCCGCGCCTTCCGGGCACAGCAGGAAGCCTTCCTGGCGCGCGACTTCCTCGAGCCCCTTCGAGATCGCCTCGTCGGTAACGGCGATGGCGAAGCCGTTGCTCTCGCGCACCGCGCGCAAGATCAGGAAATCGCCGACCGCCTGCGGCACGCGGATGCCGGCCGCGATCGTGTGCGCGTTCTCCCAGCGCGGCGCGTGCTCGACGCCCTCGTCATAGGCGCGCACCATGGGGGCGCAGCCGGTCGCCTGCACCGCCACCATGCGCGGCCGTCTGCTGCCGATGAAGCCGATCGCCTCCAGTTCGGCGAAGGCCTTCCACATGCCGATGAGCCCGGTGCCGCCGCCGGTCGGATAAAGGATCACGTCGGGCACCTCCCAGCCGAGCTGCTCGGCGAGCTCGAGCCCCATCGTCTTCTTGCCTTCGATGCGATAGGGCTCCTTGAGAGTCGAGGTGTCGAACCATCCGACCTTCGCCTTACCCTCGCCGACGATCTTGCCGCAGTCGTCGATCAGGCCGTTGACGCGGTAGACGGTCGCGCCCTGCAGCTCGATCTCGCTGACGTTCACCTCGGGCGTGTCCTCCGGGCAGAACACGGTGGTCTTGATGCCGGCGCGGGTCGCGTAGGCGGCGAGCGCGGCACCCGCGTTGCCGTTCGTGGGCATCGCCATGTGTTTGATGCCGAGCGCCTTCGCCATCGACACTGCCATGACGAGGCCGCGCGCCTTGAACGAGCCGGTCGGCAGACGCCCTTCGTCCTTCACCAGCAGCTCGCCGCCGCCGATTTTCTTCGCAAGCTTGCCGAGGGCGACGAGCGGCGTGACCGCTTCGCCGAGGCTGACGATGTCGGCGGCGCGCCGCACCGGCAGCAGCTCGCGGTAGCGCCACAGATCGGGCGGCCGCTCGGCGAGCGCCGATTTGCTCAGCGCCTTCTTCACGCCGGCGAGGTCGTATCCCACCAGCAGCGGCTTGCCGGCGCGCGAGAGGTTGTGAATCTGGTCGGCCGGATAATGCTCGCCGGTTTCCGAACATTCGAGACGCGTAACGAAGGTCGGCCGTTCGGCGATCAGATTCTCGTCATGGCGCACGGTCATCGTTTTAAGCTCCAGAGGCAACAAAATTTGATGTCAACTGATCGGCGCAAACACCGCGTGCCAAAGATCCATTGCCATGATTCAGCATGAACTAACGCGGACACCCGGTAGGGCATCCGGAGCGGATCGTAAGGATAAATTTTCTCTAATGGCGAAAATGTCGTGTGTGTGTGAATACCATTGCGACTTTCTTCTCATTGGCGAGTGCAATCACCTCATCGTCTCGTATCGAGCCGCCTGGCTGAATGACTGCGGTGGCCCCCGCCTGAATCGCTGCCTCGAGACCATCTGCAAACGGGAAAAAAGCGTCAGACGCAACCACAGACTTCTTAATAGGCGATTTTCGCCCAGCCGCCTTGGCGGTTTCCTTCGCTTTGTTTACCGCGATACGCGCAGCATCTACTCGACTCATTTGACCGGCTCCTATACCTACAGTCGCACAATTTTTTGCGTAAACAATTGCGTTAGATTTGACGTGTTTGACGACGCGGAAAGCAAATTTGAGGTCCCGCCATTCGTCTGGAGTTGGTTCGCGCTTCGTGCGAACTTCAAGGGCCATATCATCTACCACCTTATTATCGCGTGATTGTACAAGTAGTCCACCGGCCACAGACCTAATAGCAAGTCCCTTCGAACGAGGGTCTGGAACGCCTCCAGCAAGCATTAAACGAACATTCTTCCGCTTAGCAATGATTCCCCGCGCATCCACAGTCGCATCGGGTGCAATGATCACTTCAGTGAAGACCTTCACGATTGCGCGCGCCGAGTCGGCGTCAAGCGGTCGATTTAAGGCAACAACTCCGCCAAACGCAGACACAGGGTCGCAGTCAAGAGCCTTCTGATAGGCTTCCAAAAGGCTGGACCCTTCCGCAACTCCACATGGATTAGCGTGCTTGACGATCGCCACGGCAGCAGTTCGGTTTGAGTCAAATTCGGCCACGCATTCGAAGGCAGCCTCAGTATCCGCTAGATTATTGTATGAAAGCTGCTTCCCTTGCAGCTGCCTCGCCGTAGCAATCCCGAAAAGGCGAGTGCCAGGTAGAAAGTAAAATCCACCGATTTGATGAGGATTCTCTCCGTATCTCAGTTGCTCCTTCCTCATAAAATCTAGGTGAACGAGTTTGGGTAAAGTAATATTTCCTTGCTGTATATGAGTGTCAGCCCAATCCTGAATGACGCTTTCAATATCGGCGCTGCCGCTGGCCAAGCCGAGCGCCCGATAGTTCAGTTGCTTTTGAACATAATTATCGATCGTTTTCCCCTGGAGATGCTCTGTCAGAAAGCCGACAGACTTAAAGTCTCCAACGAAAAGCTTTTCCCAATAATTTTTCAGCACAAAACGATCAATGCCACCTACTTCCTGCCGATCCAAGTTAGGAATATTCAATGCAATTAAGTCTGAATCGAACTCCCTAGTCTCCAGCGGCTGGCCCTGAATCGCGACGACTTTCGTCTCAATTTCTCTGCCTTGCAATTCCTTCTGCAGCTGAGTGACAAAAGGATCCTCGCGCTCAACCGTCAAGATTGATGCGCGTTCCAGATGCAGCATCGTTCGGGACCTTCGGTTTTCCATGAGGGCTTGGCACCGCCCTGAGGATGATTCGGTTAATTCTACAGCGAAATCGGGGATTCCGACAGCGAAACTCGCTCCTTCGTCGTTCCTCAGCCACCGGGAGTTATGTCGCTGGAGTATGGCTGTCAACCTCACTTGGAAGCAGGCCTGAGGCTCAGAATTGCCTTGAAAACCAATCACTAATGGCCGCGTCGTAGGCGGCTGTGCGGGCGTAGGCCTTGGCAGCGAGCCACTTACGCAAGCCGATCGTGGTGGCGCCGCCGTGCGTCTTCAGCTCATCGAGAAGTGCAGCGTAATCGTGCGGGTCGACGACGACGATAACATCGGTATGGTTCTTGGCGGCGGCGCGGATCATTGCGGGGCCGCCGATGTCAATGTTCTCGATACAATGCGCGAAATCAGCCCCCGCCTGCACGGTTGCTTCGAAGGGATAGAGGTTCACTACAAGCAAATCGATTGGGGCAATGCCGTGCGTCTCCATTGCACCCGTATGCTCGCGGCTATCTCGAATCGCCAAAAGACCACCGTGCACTTTCGGGTGCAAGGTCTTTAAGCGCCCGTCCATCATTTCGGGGAAGCCGGTGAGGTCGGAGACGTCGCGTACCTTGAGTCCGGCGTCGGACAGCGCCTTGGCGGTGCCGCCGGTCGAGACCAGCTCGATGCCATAGCCGGCGAGCGCGCGCGCGAAATCGACGAGCCCAGACTTGTCGGACACGGACAGCAAAGCGCGGGTGATGCGGCGCGGACGCTCGGTCATGAAAGCGTGTGGCACATGAAGGCGAGCGTCGCCTACCATGAATCAGCGGCCTGCGGAATGGCGGTGCAACAGGCGCGCTTACCTCCGCCTGGGGGAGGTCGACCGCTTTCGCGTAGCGAAAGCGGTCGGGTGGGGTGAATCTTTGCGACGCTTGCTTCGAAATTCGTCCCACCCCGCTGCCTTCGGCGGCGACCCTCCCCCTCCAGGGCTCCTCCAGGGGAGGGTTTATCCCGAACTTGACTTGTCGGTAGTACATTCTACCGCCCTGCCCCTGGGGTACAATCCTCAAGGGAGAATCTAGGTGGTCTTGATTCTACAGATTGTGCTCGTGGTCATCGGCGCAGGAGGGGCCATCGTGTCCGCCTGCACCCTTAGCAATCCCGTTTGGAGAAAGCGCTCAATTGTGTTTTTCGCCTTCATGGGCGGCGCGGGTCTGCTGCTGACCATCATCACCTATGAACACACGCCAGATGCCCTGCATTTAGGGGATATAGTTCAGATAATCGCTGGGCGCTTTTTGCAGCTATTGGGAACGTGGCAATTTAAAATCGGTGGCGCGCTTATAATTGGCTTTATCGCATTTCCAATTATGCAATGGGTAATAAAAATATATAGTCCAGTCGACAAATTAGAATGGGTAAACGGTCCCGAAATATTCCATTTATGCGACTCAAAACTTGTGCAAACTGCGCGTTCTGACGCTGAACGGCTGCGCGCGCTTGAACTAGAAGATAAGAATATCCAAGCTGAAAATTTCTTCTGCAATCAAACTGGCCCATTTGCTAACCCGGACCAGACCGAGCTAGAGCGCACTGAAAAGCTAGACGAGTTAAAACGGAGAATGGCTGAGCTTTATCCGGCAATGAGTGACGCAAAAACTAAAAGAAACATTAGCTACGCACATATAGAAAGCGATTTATACGAAAAGCTTATAAATGGCAATCTTGTCGCAAAGGGCTTTCTTGCTCCTATAAACCCTTATTCGGAAGAATTGCTAATTCCTTCCGCTAGATGGCGATTCCTTCGCTTCGCAAACGAACTTAGGGATGCTTCCGGCGAGGACATGACCTACAAGGCTGTTTCTGTTGCAAGGCCGAAGTGATGCTAGCATCCTCTAATTGCTGCACCGAAGATAACTGCGTTTCCCCGATGGTTGTAGCGAAGCTGAAATTCCGCAACGTACAGCGGCACGGAAAGTCAAGTCTGGGATAATCGCCCTTCCAGGGGAGGGTAAGGTTACAGCGGCAGCTCGGGTTCGCGGGCGGCGTCGTGGCGGGCACTGGGCGCGGCCGGATCGACCTGCGTGAAGGTCCAGCGCACGCGCGGCACCTTGCGGGCGCGGCCGTGGATCACGAGCTGCACGGCGCGGCGTGGGCCTTCGGAGCCGGCGAGAAACACGCTCTCCTCCAAGCTCACCGGATCCTCGTAGGCTTCGAGCGTCCACGCCTCGCGGTTCGGCAGCAGCAGCATGGCGCCGTGGCCGTCGGTGAGCCGGCTCGCCTTGACGGCGGGATGCAGATGAAAGCGCACGGCGAACTCGTCGCGGCCGCCGCCGGGCAGCTTCTCGCCCGACGATGGTGCAAAAACGTCCTCGCCGTCGAGCGAGCGGCCATCGGGCGAAAGGCGCCAGGTGCGCTGATGCAATATGCCGAACATGTCGGCGTAACCGTCGTGCGAGGCGCGCAGCACCACGCCATCGGTGCGCTCTTCGCGCGCGACCGGCACCTCGCTCGGCCCCGCGACGATCGGCGTGCCGAGCAGACGCCGCAGCCAGCGCGCGGCGAGAAAGCGGCACGAGCCCGCTTCGTTCACCGTCACGGTCGAATGCGCGGGGGTGCCGCGCGCGACGTGGCGCCAGCTGGCGCGGTTGGTGGCGGGCATTCCGCAGTTGACGACGATGCGGTGCTGCTTCGACGACAGCTCGAACGAAAGGCAGCCGGCGTGCGCCTCCTGGCTCACCCCGATCGGCGGCGGCACGCCGGTGTCGGCGAGCATCACGGTGGTTGCGGCCTGCAGGCGCTGGTATCCGCTGTGCGGTGCGTTCGCGACCGGCGTGCCGCGCGCGTCGTCGTAATAAAGCACTGCCGCGAGCAGATCGGCCGAGGTCGGCCCCATTCCGTTAAACAAAGCGAAGTTGCCGTCGCCGTGGCGGAAGAAGCGCAGCATCGGCATCATGCGGTCGATGGCATTGAGCAGGGCGGGCGGCGGCGGAATATTGTTTGACGCATACGCCTGTCGCAACGGCAACAGATCGAGCAGCAATTCGATCAGCACGCCCGGGTTACGGCTGATATGGCCGCCGTCCGGCAGGATCTGCCGTTCGAGTTCGTGCACCAGGCGGCGCGTTGCGCTCTTGGCGTTGCGCATCTGCCCCTTCATGCACAGCGACGCGTAGGTGAGCGCGATGATGCCCTGCAGGCGCGGCAGCCCATCGCGCGCGCCGCCGAGCGTGCCGCGCAGGTAGCGCACCTGCCGCGTCAGATTGCGCAGGAAGCGGCGATAGAATTTGGTGTCGACCTCGTGCAGCACCAGCGGCGCCTGGGTCAGCCACGAGATGATGCGCCGCGCCACCACGTCGGTGCGCCAGGCGATCGGATCGCCCACCGCCTGCAAGGCGATCCACTCGTCGACGAGCGCGCGCGCGTTGGCGCGGGTGATGCCGGATTCGGCGGCGCGCAGGTGCCGCAGCCAGCCGAAGCCGAACAGGCTCTCGGCCCATTCCTCCGATGGCGGGTCCATCTCGAAGGGCGAGCGCCCATCGCAGATCACCACCTTGCCGGCGAAGGCGAAACGGCCGGAATAGATTTCGCTCGCGCGGGTCGGATCGGCGGTGCGCAGATCCTTCGGCGCCATCAACAGCCGGTCGGTGGTAGCCGGAGAAAAGCGCCAGCGCATCAGCGGATGCGCAACGATCCCGCCAACGAGACCGCGCACGGCGCAACGCGCTGCGAACCAGGATAATCTGGCGCGTTCCGCGAAGCTCGCGCGCAACCTTCACTCCTTGCTGATCGCTTGCGTCCCTGGCGCGATTCGCCACCGGGATCAGAATTGAATGTTATTACCGGGCCGCGCCGAACGGCGCCATTGCCAGCCGCTAAGGCGGGATCAGAGGCGTTCGAGGCGCGCCGCGTAAAACCCATCAAGTCCGGCCATGCGCGAGTCGACATCCGGCCAGTGGCACGGCAGGGTGCGCAGATCTCCCGCTGCGGTGACGAACGCGGTCTGGCTGCCGATTTCTTCCGCTGCAACCGGTCGCCGGACAAGCCCGGGTGTGCGCGCAAGGATCGCCGAAATCTGCGCCTCGCATTCCTCCGGCTCGAGGGAGCAGGTGCAATAGACGAGCGTTCCGCCCGGTCGGGTCAGCGCCACCGCCCGGTCGAGCAGGCGCGCCTGGAGGGAGGTCATCGTGCCGAGATCGGCCTCGCGTTTGAGGCAGGGAATATCGGGATGCCGGCGGATGGTGCCGGTTGATGAGCACGGCGCGTCGAGGAGAACCGCGTCGAAGGGTTCCGCCTGCCATTCGAGCGCGTCTGCCGCAACGGTCTCGGCGCTCAGCCCCAGGCGGGCGAGATTCTCGCGCAATCGGCCGAGCCGTGCCGGCGAGCGATCGACGGCGGTTACGCGGGCGCCGGCAGCGGCGAACTGCGCGGTCTTCCCTCCGGGCGCGGCGCAGAGGTCGGCGACGCGGCGGCCAGCCACTTCGCCCAACAGGCGCGCCGGGAGTGCCGCCGCGGCGTCCTGCACCCACCAAGCTCCTTCGGCATAGCCCGGCAGCAGCGACACCGGCCCGTGAGCGACGAGGCGCACCGTTCCGGTCGCGACAACGCTGCCACGCATGCGCGCCGCCCATTCCTCCGGGTCGTGCTTGACCGTGAGATCGAGCGCCGGCTCCTCCGCATGCGCGGCAGCGATCGCGCGCGCGGTTTCCTCGCCGTAGGTACGCCTCCAGCGCGTCATTAGCCACGCCGGCGTGTCGAGCGCCGCCGAGTCGAGGCCGGCGAGCGCCGTGCGGCCGTCGCGCGCCATGCGCCGGAGCACCGCATTCACGAGGCCGGGGTAGCGCGCGGCGCGCCGGTCCGCCTGGGCGAGCCGCACGGCGAGATCGACGGCGGCGTGGTCCGGCACCTCGAGCCAGAACAACTGTGCGGCGCCGACCAGCAGGATGGTCTCGACGCGCGGCGCGTCGGCCGGAAAGCCGCGGTCGAGCGCGGTGCCGAGCAGGTGCCGCAACGTGCCGAGGCGGCGCAGCACGGTGCCGACGAGCTTGCGCGCGAGCGCGCGGTCCCGCTCCTCCAGCGCCGCAAAGGCGCTGCTCGCCTCGCCGCCTTCGAGCTGCTCGTCGAGTGGCCGATGCCGCCGCAGCACGCCATCGAGAAGATCGGCCGCGACCCGCCGGGCAGCGAGGCCCGGTACTTCGGTGGGTGCACGTCGGGGAGCAGGCATGAGGCGAAGCTCGTAACAGAATGTCGCAGTACGTTCCTTGTTCCCGCCAACCTCTCATGGGACAGCAGCGAATGTAAGCGCTCCGCAATAGGGAATTGTCATGAGCAATCGCAAGGAAGGCCGGCCGCTCGCTCCTGCCGCCGAACGCGCGCTCGCCGAAGCGGCGCAACGGCGCGCGGAAATCGACCGCAAGCTAGGCAAGCGTCCCGATGAGCTGCATGGCCGCAAGGGGCCCGACCCGGTGCGCTACGGCGACTGGGAGGTGAAGGGCCTCGCCTCAGATTTTTGATCCCTCCCGCGAAGCGGGGAGGGATAAGGGATCACTGCACGACCACCGTCGTACCGACGCCCACCCGTGCGTACAGGTCGAGGATATCCTGGTTGTACATACGGATGCAGCCGTAGGACACGAAGCCGCCGACCGATCCCGGCATGTTGGTGCCGTGGATCGCGTATTCGCCGCCGCTCAACGTGAGCGCCGCTTCGCCCATCGGATTGCGCGGGCTGCCACCTTTGATGAGGTCGGGAATCTTCGGCTTGTCGCGCTTGACCTCCTTGGGGGGCGCCCAGTCCGGCCGGCGGTATTTGCCGCTGATCGAGGTCGTCCCGTACCAACGCTTGCCCGCCTTGCCGACGCCGACGGGGTAGCGGATCGCCTTGCCGTCGCCGAGCACATAGTAGAGGCGGCGCTCGTTGCTCTTGACGATGATCGTGCCGGCCGAGCCTTCCTTGAAGCTCACGACCTCGCGCGCAGCCGCCGGCTGCGCCGCAAGGCCCGCGCCGGCCAGGATGGCAACGGAAAGAATGCCCGCCAACGGGCGAGAGCAGCTTGGCATGTTAACCCCCATTCCCGGCCGCCGCGCGTGCCCGCGCGCCGGCCATTCCAGACACGTGTTCCTTTCGGCGCGTGCTCCCACGCGTCGATCGGCAACGACATAGATTGACGGCAAAAAGGTTGACGATTCCAGACCTTCGGCGCGTGGCGGCGCCGATTTCCGGTCAGGTGTTGTTATCGGGCCACGCCTGTCTTCGCGCGCGAGCGCCCCCACCCCTGACCCCTCCCCGCCACCCCCCACTTTCGCGGGGGCTGAAGGCTTCTCGTGGGGGGAGGGGAACCTAGAGGCCGGCGCGCGTGGGTAAGTTAAGCGCTCCTACGGTTCTGGCGGTTGTTGACGAGGTCGTCGACCACGGCGGGATCCGCCAAGGTCGAGACGTCGCCGAGCGCGCCGTATTCGTCCTCGGCGATCTTGCGCAGGATGCGGCGCATGATCTTGCCCGAGCGCGTCTTGGGCAGGCCGGGCGCGAACTGAATGAGATCGGGCGAGGCGATCGGCCCGATCTCCTTGCGCACCCACCGCGTGAGCTCCGAGCGCAGGTCCTCGGTCGGGTGCTCGCCCGTCATCAGGGTGACGTAGGCATAGATGCCCTGGCCCTTGATGTCGTGCGGATAGCCGACGACCGCGGCTTCCGAGACCTTCGGATGCGCGACCAGCGCGCTCTCGACTTCGGCGGTGCCGAGCCGGTGGCCGGCCACGTTGATCACGTCATCGACCCGGCCGGTGATCCAGTAATAGCCGTCGGCGTCGCGCCGGCAGCCGTCGCCGGTGAAGTATTTGCCAGGATAGTTCTTGAAGTAGGTGTCGATGAGGCGCTGGTGGTCGCCGTAGATCGTGCGCATCTGGCCGGGCCAGGAATCGGCGATGCACAAGTTGCCCTGAGCTTCGCCCTCGAGTTCCTTGCCGTCCGCATCGACGATGACCGGCTGCACGCCGAAGAACGGCCGCGTGGCCGAGCCGGGCTTGAGGCGGATGGCGCCCGGCAGCGGCGTTATCAGAATCCCGCCGGTCTCGGTCTGCCACCACGTGTCGACGATCGGGCAGCGGCGCTCGCCGACGACGCGGTGATACCACTCCCACGCCTCCGGATTGATCGGCTCGCCGACGCTGCCGAGCAGGCGCAGCGACCGGCGGCTCGTCTTCTTCACCGGTTCCTCGCCCGCCTGCATCAGCGCGCGGATGGCGGTCGGCGCGGTGTAGAAGGTGTTGACCTTGTGTTTGTCCACGACCTCCCAGAAGCGCGACACGGTCGGATAATTCGGCACGCCTTCAAACATCAGCGTGGTGGCGCCGTTGGCGAGCGGACCGTAGACGATGTAACTGTGACCGGTCACCCAGCCCACGTCGGCGGTGCACCAGTAGATGTCGCCATCGTGATAATCGAACACGTATTGGTGCGTCATCGCCACGAACACGTGATAGCCGCCGGTCGTGTGCAGCACGCCCTTCGGCTTGCCGGTCGAGCCGGAGGTGTAGAGGATGAACAGCGGATCCTCGGCATTGAGTTCCTCGCATGGACAATCGGCCGAGGCCTTGCGCACCACCTCGTCGTAATAAACATCGCGCCCCGGCTGCATGTTCACCGGCGCGCCGGTGCGGCGCACGACGATCATGCAGGTGACGCCGCCCGCCTTCTCGGCGGCCGCGTCGGCGTTCGCCTTGAGCGGCACCTTGCGGCCGCCGCGCAGGCCTTCGTCGGCGGTGATGATCACCGGGGACTTCGCGTCCTCGAGGCGGCCAGCCAACGAATCGGGCGAGAAGCCACCGAACACGACCGAATGAATCGCGCCGATGCGCGCGCACGCCAGCATCGCGGCGGCAGCTTCGGGAATCATTGGCAGATAGATGGTGACGCGGTCGCCCTTTTTGACGCCGCGCGATTTGAGCACATTGGCGAGGCGGCACACTTCGGCGTGCAGCTCGCGATAGGTGATATGTGCGTCGTCCTTCGGGTCATCGCCTTCCCAGATGATGGCAACGCTGTCGCCGTGTTTGGCAAGATGACGGTCGAGACAATTGTAAGCGACGTTGGTGGTGCCGTCCTCGAACCATTTGATCGAGACGTTGTGCGGGTCGAACGATGTGTTCTTCACCTTGCTGTACGGCTTGAACCAATGCAGGCGCTTGCCTTCCTCGCCCCAGAAGCCGTCGGAGTCGGCAATCGAACGCGCGTACATCTCGCGATACTTGGCGTCGTCGACATAGGCGCGCCGGTGCCACTCCGCAGGGGCGTCGTAAACTTTCTCCGCAACCTTTTCAGTGACGGTCTCGTTCATGGGCCTCCTCCACGCCGGCGCGAGTGATCCACCGCGCGGGCGGCTGTGTTCATTGGCGCTATTATGCGCTTCAACGCGGCGCCGACAAGGCGCACCAGTGTCCCGATTCCGAAGTTCGCCAGGATTTGCAGCCGGCTCCGATGCGAACTTCGGAATCGAAGGACACTGGCAAGCTTATGATTCTAGTGCCGCTTTGAACCCGAAGTTCGCAATTGGACCCGCGGCAAATGCGTGCGAACTTCGGGTTCGCGGCACTAGTGTCACAGTTCGGTCGTGGAAGCCTTCGCTCAGCGCAGGCCGAACGCGCCGATGATCGCGCCCATGACGACGAGCACGAGGAGCCAATAGCCGGTGTCGATCACCGTAAGCATGATTTTGCGGTGTTGGAACGCGTAATTGGTTGCTGTCGTGGTCAGGACAAAGCCGAACCAGCAGGCGGCGCCGGCGATCACGCCGTCTTTTACGTTGAGCGTGCCGAGATGGCCGAGAATGCCGGCCAGCATCCACGCCATGATAAGTTCGGCGACGAACACGAGCACGAACGGCCCGAACGCCGCGGCGCTGCTGGCGGGCGGCTTCATGTCCGCCTTGATCTTTCCCTGCGCCGCGAGCCACGGCGTCGACAACGCCATGTACCACACGGCGCCCAGCACCCATGCCGCCACGGCGGCGACCAGCACGGCGAGATAATTGACTCCGACGAAGGCCATCGCATCCTCCCCTAAAGAAGCCGGCATCTTACCGCCAATCGGCAGGGCGCAGGAGAGGGATTTCCGTGCTATCTGTAAGCGTCACGTCGTGGCGAGGAACAATATGCCGGTCATAAATCCCGAGCGTCTGCTGGGCGACCTTTATGAGTTGCGCAAAATCGGCGCGTATAAGACCGGCGTACATCGGCCGACGCTTTCGCCCGAGGACGTGCAGTCGCGCCAGTGGCTTGCCGAGCGCATGCAGCGCGCCGGGCTTGAACCGGTGATCGACGGCATCGCCAACGTCGTCGGCTTTTCGCGCGTCTCCGGCCGCAAGATGCTCGCCGGCTCCCACATCGAAACGCAGAACCACGCCGGCTGGCTCGACGGTGCGCTCGGCGTCATCTACGCGCTCGAGGCGGCCCGAGCGTTCGCCGAGGACCCGGCGTGCTCCGGCCTCGGCGTCGATGTTGTTGCGTTCGCCGACGAGGAAGGACACTTCGGCAATTTCATGGGCAGCCGCTCGTTCGTCGGCGTGCTCGGCGAAGAGGACATCGACAAGGCGCGCGACCGCAGCAACGGAACGCCGTTGCGTGACGCGCTCGCCAAGGCCGGTTACGCCGGCCGCCCCCGCTTGCAGATCGATCCGTCGCGCTACGCCGGTTACTTCGAGGCACATATCGAGCAGGGCGACACGCTCGAGACCAGCGGTCTGCGCATCGGCGTCGTCACCGCCATCGTCTCCATCCGGCAGTATCGCATTCGCGTCACCGGCGAGCAGAACCACGCCGGCACCGCGTCGATGGCGCGCCGGCGCGACGCCGGCCTGTCGCTGGTGCGGCTGCTCGCCGCGATCGACCGGCGCTTTCCCGAGGTCGCGGGCGAGCGCAGCGTGTGGACCACAGGCCGCATCGTGCTCGACCCCGGCGACCCGAGCATCGTGCCTGGCGGCGCCGAGGCGCTGTTTCAGTTCCGCGACAGCGACCCGGCCGTGCTCGATCGCATGCATGCGGCGCTCGTCGAGCTTGTCGCGCAAGCGAACCGGGACGGACGCTGCCCGATCGAGCTGATTTCCATTTCAGCGAGCACGCCCGCCGTCATGGACGAGCGCTTGCAGGCCGCGCTCGACAAGGCCGCCGAACGCCACGCGCCCGGCAAGCACATCCGCATGCCGAGCGGGGCCGGGCACGACGCTCAATATCTCGCGCGGAAAATTCCCGCCGCCATGCTGTTCGTCCCCAGCATCGGCGGCATCAGCCATCACTGGACGGAGAACACCAGCGACGAGGACATCGTGCTCGGCGCGCGGGTATTTGTTGATGCGATCGCGGATGCGTTGAAAGGCGAATAGCGAATAGCGAATAGCGAATAGCGAATGGTGAGTGGTGAATGGTGAGTGTCGCGATTTACTATTCACCATTCACCATTGACCATTCACCACTCGCTATTCGCCTCCCCTACAGGTTGCCATTCTCATCCAGGAGTTTCCATTCTTCCTTCGTTACCGGCTGCACCGATAGGCGCGGCTGCTTGGCGAGAACCATGTCCTTGAGCCGCTTGTCCGCCTTCACGGCGGCGAGTGTCACCGGCCGCTTGAACGGCTTGAGTGCTTTGATGTCGACCGCCGTGAAAACGCCTTCCTTGTCGGTCGGATCGGGATAAGCCTCGCGGATCACCTCGGCGATGCCGACAACCTGCTTCTCATCGCCGGTGTGATAGAAGAAGGCACGGTCGCCTTTCTTCATCGCCTTCAGATACTCGCGGGCGCGAAAGTTGCGCACGCCGGTCCAGGCGTCGCCCTTGGCGCCTTTTTTCACCAGATCGTCCCAGGAGTATGAATCCGGTTCGGTTTTCAGCAACCAATAAGCCATGGCTCACACCTCCGCTCGCAACGGCCGCGTCAACAAAGATTCGATCGCGCCGTCGACGCCGATTTGGCCCTCCAGCATCGCCGCGACCGCGCTGGCGATCGGCATCTCGACCCCGCGCTCGATCGCCATCTCGACCAGCACCGAGGCCGTGAACATACCCTCGGCCAGCCGGCCGGCGCGATGGGCTTCTTCAACCGAGCGGCCCTGGCCGAGCGCCAGGCCGAGGGAAAAATTGCGCGACTGCGGGCTCAGACAACTGAGAATAAGGTCGCCGAGGCCGGAAAGGCCGGTGAGCGTTTCAGTGCGGGCGCCGAACGCGCGGCCGAACCGCGCCAGTTCGGCGAAGCCGCGGGTGGTGAGCGCGGCAAGCGCGCTGGTGCCGAGCTTCCGCCCGCCGACGATGCCGGCCGCAATGGCGAGAACGTTCTTGGCAGCGCCGCCGATTTCGACGCCGCGCACGTCGGTCGAATGATACGGCCGGAAGGTCGGCGAACTCACTGCGCGCGCCAGCGCCTGGGCCGCGGTTTCGTCCTGCGCCGCAAGGGTTACGGCGGTCGGCAGGCCCCGCGCCACGTCCTCGGCAAAGCCCGGCCCCGACAGGATCGCGGGCACCGCCTGCGGCAAACATTCGGCGATCACTTCGGTCATGAATTTTCGCGTGCCGCGCTCGATGCCCTTGGCACAGGCGACGACCGGCGTGCCCGCATGCACTGCCGTGGCGAGCGTTGCCACGCCGCGCGACTCCTGCGCCGGCACGGCGAGCAGCACGGCGTCAGCCGCGACCGCCTCGGCGATGCTGGAAGTCGGGACCACGCGCTCATCGAGGCGGAAGCCGGCCAGCCGGCGGCTTTCCCGGCTCACTGCCATGGCTGTGACTGCCGCCGGATCGCGCGCCCAGAGCGAAACGCGCGCGCCGCCGCGCGCGGCGACATTGGCGAGCGCCGTTCCCCACGCGCCCGCGCCCAACACGCCGATGTGGCGGAAGGTCGTCACGGCGTAAGCCCAGACGCGGTCAAACGATACAGCACATGCGGGCGCAACCGATGTCCAAGCGTGACTTTAGGATGCTCGAAGTCTCCCGCCGGATCGTGCACCATTCCGATGCGCGTCATCACCGCGCGCGAGCGAACATTTGCTGGAACCGTGTAGGCAACGATCTCACGCAAGCCGAGCACGTCGAATCCGAACCGGGCGGCGCCGCGCGCCGCCTCGGACGCGTAGCCATGACGCCAGTAGGGGCGGCCGAGCCGCCAGCCGATTTCGACCGCCGGAGTGAAATCGGCAACGAATTCAACCGGGAGCAAACCGACGAAACCAACAAATTCGGCAACTCCCGGAATCTCCACGGCCCAGAAGCCATATCCGTGCGCCGTTATGTGATCTGAGAATCGCGCGGCCGAGGCATCGCTCTGCGCTCGCGTCACTGGCGCTTCGAAATGCTCCATCACCTCGGGATCGGCATTCATCCGGGCAAAAGGCTCAAGATCGCTGGGACGCCAGGGGCGCAGGAGCGTTCGCGCGGTGCGGATCGAGTGCCCTTCATCGGTTTTGGCGAACGAGATCATCGGCCTGCCGTCGAGACGCGCATATCGAGCGGCCAGCGCGCACGCGGGCTCGCCGCAAGCGTGTCGGTCATGCCGCGCGCGAGGCGTTCGGCGCCGGCCCAGGCGATCATGGCGCCATTGTCGGTGCAAAGCGCCGGCGGCGGCACGATCAGCACGGTGCCGGACGCGATGGCGACCCGGTTGAGCGCGCGGCGGATAGCCTGGTTGGCGGCGACGCCGCCCGCGGCGACGAGCGCGGTCGGGCCGCCGTAGCGCTCGCGGAACAGCCGTAGCCCGGCGCTGACCCGATCGGACACCACGTCGACGATCGCCTGCTGGAACGAGGCGCACAGGTCGGCCACGTCCTGGTCCGACACCGGCGCAATTTTCTCCGCTTCGAGCCGAAGGGCCGTCTTGAGGCCGGACAACGAGAAATCCGGTTCGGCGCGGCCGAGCATCGGGCGCGGCAAGGTGAACCGCGCGCCGTCGCCTTGCGTGGCACGGCGCTCGACCTCCGGCCCACCGGGATAGGGAAGGCCCAAGAGCTTGCCGGTCTTGTCGAAGGCTTCGCCGATGGCGTCGTCGAGCGTCGTGCCGAGGCGCTCGTAACGGCCGACGTCGAGCACGGCAACAATCTGGGTATGGCCGCCCGAGGCGAGAAACAAACAAAAGGGAAACGACGCGCCGTCGGTGAGCCGTCCTGTAAGCGCATGCGCCTCCAAATGGTTGACCGCGACAAGCGGCTTCTCGGCGACGAGCGCGATGGCTTTGGCGGTGGTGAGCCCGACGATGACGCCGCCGATCAGCCCGGGACCGGCCGCGGCCGCGATGCCGGCCAGTGCGGAAAATTCCGTCTTCGCCTCTTTCATCGCGGTGGCGATGACGCGGTCGAGCACTTCCACGTGCGCGCGGGCGGCGATCTCCGGCACGACGCCGCCGAACGCCGCGTGTTCGGCGATTTGCGAGAGCACGACATTGGAGAGGATTTCGCCCAAGCCAGTGTCGTCGCGGCGCACGACCGCGGCCGCGGTCTCGTCGCAGGTCGTCTCGATGCCGAGCACGAGCATGGGAGAGGGTCTATAACAGCGCCATGGCGCAATCGTCGATCATGCTGCGCATCGGCACGCGCGGCAGCCCCCTGGCGCTGGCGCAGGCGCGCGCGGTGCGCGACCGCCTCGCCGCCGCGCATGGCTGGGCGCCGGACGCGATCGATATCAAGGCCATCCGCACCTCGGGCGACCGCATCCAGGATCGGCCGCTTGCCGACGCCGGCGGCAAAGGGCTGTTCACCAAGGAAATCGAGCAGGCCCTTCTCGACGGCGCCATTGAGCTTGCGGTGCATTCCGCGAAAGACATGTCGACCGCGCTTCCGGACGGCCTCGTAATCGCCTCCTGCCTGGAGCGCGAGGACGTGCGCGATGCCTTCATCAGCCGCAAGGCGGGCGATCTCTCAGGGTTGCCAGGCGGCAGCGTAGTCGGCACCTCGGCGCTGCGGCGCCAGGCACAAGTGCGCCGGCTGCGGCCGGACCTCGCCGTGGTCAATTTCCGCGGCAACGTCGAGACGCGGCTGCGCAAGCTCGAACAAGGCGCGGCCGACGCGACGCTTCTCGCGCTCGCCGGGCTCAAGCGGCTGGGGCTCGCGCGCGCGGCGACTGCCATCCTCTCTGTTGAAGAATTTCTTCCCGCTGTCGGTCAGGGGGCGATCGCAATTGAAACCCGCGCGGCGGACACGCGCGTGCGCGACCTCGTTACGGCGGTCGATCACGGCGAAACCAGCGCGGCGCTCACGGCGGAGCGCGCCTTCCTGGCGGTGCTCGACGGCTCGTGCCGCACGCCGATCGCCGGGCATGCGACCATCGCGGCGCAGGCGCTGCAATTCCGCGGGCTGATCCTGCGGCCGGACGGCAGCGAAGCGCACGAGACCGCATGCGCCGGATCGCGCGACGATGCGGCGGCGCTGGGCGCGGAAGCCGGGCGCGAACTCAAGCGTCTCGCGCCTCCCGATTTCTTTCTTGCCGGCTAATCGGTGCGTCTGCTCGTCACCCGGCCGCAGGACGATGGCGAGCGCACCGCCGCGGCGCTGCGCGCACGCGGGCACACCGTGATGCTCGCGCCGCTCCTGCACATCGTGCCGCTCGCCGCCGAGTTCGGCCCCGGGCCGTTCGCGGCCGTTCTGACAACGAGCGCCAACGCGGCGCGCGCGGTCGCGCGGCATGCGCGGATTGAAGAACTGCGGCGCGCGCCGCTCTACACCGTCGGCCGGCGCAGCGCCGAAGCCGCGAAATCCGCGGGATTCACGACGGTGCATTCCGCTGACGGCGATGCGCACGATTTGATCGAGTTGGTCGCGCGGGCACTGACGGGGGCGGTCGCCCCTTTGCTCTACCTCGCCGGGGAAGAGCGCAGTGTGGATCTCGGCGCAGAACTTGCGCGCCACGGCCTGCAGACGCGCACGGCCGTTGTGTATCGGGCAACCGCGGCCGAACGCTTGCCCCGTGAAGCAGAGCAAGCAATCGCTGCGGGCGAACTCGACGGCGTGCTGCATTACTCACACCGCAGCGCGGAGACGTTCGTGCGTTGTGCCGCCGCCGCTGGTCTGGGCCAAGAGTCTCTCGGCCTAGTTCATTTTTGTTTGTCGCTGCAGATCGCCGCACCCCTCGGCGACGCGGGCGCCACGCACGTCCGCATCGCGCCAAAGCCGGAGGAGGACGCGCTGTTCGAACTCATTGCCCAGCCGCGCCCGGCGCTGTAGGCAGGCGCCGCAGGAGAAGCGTGAATGAGCGACGAGCGCGAGGGAGCGGGAAGCGGGCGGCCGCCAAGCGGCCGCCGTCGCCGTCCGCCGCCCACCATCGAGGGCACGGCGAGCGAAATCGCGCGCGAACCGGTTATAGACGCGGTCGCAGAGTCGGCGGCCACTGCCGAGCCGGCGCCCAATCCCGAGTCCGCACCCGCCACGGAACCTGCGCCCGAAACCATCGCCGCCGCCGAAGAGTCCGCGCGCGAAGCGCCGCATCCGACGCCCGAGTCGGAACCCGCTGCCGGTCACCACAGCGAACCGCCGCGCCAACCGCCCCCACCGCCTCCGGCCGCCCGCGGCGACGCGCGACCATGGATAGCTGCCGCCATCGCCGGTGTCCTCTTCCTCACCATCATCGGCACGGCGCTCTGGCTGCTCAGCCAATATTTGAATCGTGACGCTTCGCTCGCCGGAAAGGTGGACGCGCTCGATACCCAGGTGCGCGGCCTTGCCGGAAAGCCCGCGCCCGCCGACGCCAAGGCGCTCGACGATTTACGCACGCGGGTCGACACGATCGACGCGAGCCTGCGTCGCGTCGACGATAGGCTCAATCGCGCCGAGAGTGCTCTCGCGACGCCACGCTCGGCGCCGACCGACCCGGCGGTACTCGCGCGGCTGTCGGCGGCTGAGAGCATGCAGCGCGCGCTCGGCGACACCCTCACGGACTTGCGTAAGCGCATCGAAGACAATGCGGCCGCCGCGCGCGACGCCCGCGACCGCGCCGATGCCGTCGGCAAGTCGAGCGGCGCGGACGCGAATGACGCCTTGCGCAAGGACAATGAGGCGCTCACGGCGCGGGTGGCCGCGCTTGAGCACGCGGAACACACGACCAATCAGCGCGTCGAACAAACGATGACCGGGGCCTCCGCCGATCGGGTGGTGCGGCTCGCGGTCGTGGCGGGTGCGCTGCGCACGGCAGTCGAACGCGGCGCGCCGTTCACGGCGGAGCTTGCCGCCGCCAAAGCACTTGGGGCCGACGCATCCGCCCTCGCGCCGCTCGAACCATTCGCAGCCGCCGGGGTGCCGAACGCGGATGTGCTGGCCCGCGATTTCGACAGGGCCGAATCCGCCATGAGCGCGGCGGCTGCGCCGCCCAGTCAGAACGGCGGCATTCTCGGCCGCCTCCAGGCCAATGCGGAGCGGCTGGTGCGCGTCCATCCGGTCGGCGATGTGCCCGGCGACGAGCCGGCCGCCGCCCTGGCGCGTGCCGGCGCGAAGGCGCACCGCGGCGATATCGCCGGAGCACTCGCCGAGGTGGAAAAACTGCCGCCGGCCGTGCAGGCTCCGGCGGCCGATTGGATTAAGGCTGCCAAGGCGCGTACCGCGGCGGTCGATGCCGCGCGGCGGCTGGCCGCCAACGCGGTGACCGGCCTCGGCAACACTTCACCTTAGCCTCGTTATCCAGTCGCATTCCGCGCGGAAACCCGGTACCCAGTTCCCTTCCAATGAATTGAACGTCCCGCCCCGATGATCCGCGTCGCCCTCTTCCTCGTCCTTATCGTCATCTTTGCGCTTGCCGCCGTGTGGCTCGCCGATCGTCCGGGCGACGTCGCGATCACCTGGCAGGGGATGCGCATCGAGACCTCCGTCATGGTGGCGGCGGTGGCGCTCGCGACCCTCATTGCCGTCGCGATCGCGCTTTGGGCGCTGCTGCGCGGGCTGATGCGGGCGCCGACACGGATGTCGACGTCGCTCGGGGAACGCCGGCGCCGGCGCGGCTTCAACGCGATCTCGCGCGGCCTCGTGGCGATCGGCGCCGGCGACGCACGCGCGGCGCACCGATTCGCGGCCGAGGCATTGCGCAACACCCCGGGCGAGCCGCTCGCGCTCTTGCTGACCGCCCAAACCGCCCAGCTCAACGGTGACCGCGGCGCGGCCGAGGCGGCGTTCCGCGCCATGGCCGCGCGGCCTGACACGCGGCTTCTCGCCCTGCACGGTCTCTACGTCGAAGCGCAGCGGCGCCACGACACCGCGGCCGCGCGGCAGTTTGCCGAGGAGGCGGCGCAGGCTGCGCCGGCGCTGCCATGGGCCGGCGAGGCGGTGCTCGAGTTCCGCTGCGCCGCCGCCGACTGGGACGGCGCGCTCGAATGCCTGGAAGCAAACCGCGCGAGCGGGCTCCTCGACAAGCCCGCGCACCGGCGTTTGCGTGCCGTGCTACTCACCGCCCGCGCGATGGCCGCACACGAGCACGACCGCGACCGCGCCAAGACGCTCGCGATCGAGGCCGCGCGCTTGGCGCCCGATCTCGTTCCGGCGGCGGTGCTCGCCGGGCGCCTGCTTGCGGAAAGCGGCGAGCCGCGCAAGGCGGGCAAGATCATCGAGACGGCGTGGCGGGCCAATCCGCATCCGGACCTCGCCGACGCCTATGCGCACGTGCGTATCTCGGACTCCGCGCGCGACCGCCTCAAGCGCATCCAGTCGCTGGTGCGCCAGCCGGAGGGGCACCTTGAAGGCGCGTTGGCGCTCGCTCGCGCGGCTCTCGATGCGCGTGAGCTGGGCGTCGCGCGCGCGGCGCTCGCGCCGCTCATCGCCGCTCCCACCCAGCGCGTCGCGATGCTGATGGCCGAACTCGAAGAACTCACCGGCGACGCGGGTCGCGCGCGTGAATGGATGGGGCGGGCGCTGCATGCGCGCCATGATCCGGCCTGGACCGCCGACGGTTTCGTGTCCGAGCGCTGGATGCCGGTCTCCCCGGTGAGCGGCCGGCTCGACGCCTTCCAGTGGAAGGTGCCGGTCGAGGAAGTGGTCGTCGAAGCCGGGATGATCGAAGGTCATGCCGCGCCGGCGATCGGAAGCAGCCCGCCGCCCGCGCCCGAGCCGCCGCCGCAGGAACCGCCGGCCGCGCCGCCGCCGCGGGTGCCGAATCTGCGCCGCGATGAGCCGGAGCCGCAGGCGCCGATCATTCCGCTGGTGCACGCGCCCGACGACCCCGGGCCCGAAGCGGAACGCGAGACGGAAGACGAGCGCGAGCCGCACGATGACGGCTGGCGCCGGCTGACCGCGATCTTCCGTTCGTGACCTCGTCCTCGTCGATAACCGATCCGGCGATTTACGAGCTGCAACGGCCGTTCGCGGACTGGATGCTGCGGGCCTTCCGGTTAGGCAATACGGCCGTCGATATTATGTTTTATGACGTGGGCGTGCTCAGCACAGAGCTGATCGCCAACGGCGAGACGGTCGTCACCGACGCATCGGCGAACACCGCTTCCGCGCCGCATCCGCTCAAATTTCTCGATCTCTCCGCACTGACAAATCCCAGCGGCAGCGTCATCGTCGTCGACGCCAACCTGCCGCCCTACGTGCGCCCGCCGTTTCGCGACATGAAAGCGTTCTTCGCTCATGCCAATGGCCCGGAAGGCGCGGGCCTGCGAACCCTTGCCATCACCGGCGTCGGCAGTTCGGCCTTTGGATCGGTGGCATTCGCCTGGGACGTTTCGACCGCCCTGGGCGAGCCGGTGGCCGCCATCGTTCCCGGATACGGCCTTGCGGATGTCGTCCCGCAAGCGGTCGGCGGCTGGGTCGCCTTCGGCGTTTACGATGCGATGCAGACGGCAACGCAGAATTTTCTCGCCCGCGTGGCCCCGCCGCTCGCCACCGTCGGCAAGGATCTCGCCCTCTCAACGCCCGAGCACGAGCGCTCATCGACCGGCGCGCCCGTGTTCCGCCATGGCAGCGCCGCCTCCGACGACGTGCACGCGATCCTCGAGCAAGTGCCGGGCATCACCCGTCTCGTCGGCCACAGCAAAGGCGCGCTCGCCATCGAAAATGCGCTGCGCTCGCTGCCGGAGGCGCGCACCGAGACTCTCACCGTGCTGACGTTCGGGTGCGTCATCGCCGAGGAACAAATCGGCGTGAAATACACGCAGTATCTCGGCTGGCTCGATCCGCTGGGAACCTGGAGCTCGTGGGGCCGTGTCCCGGAGTCGCGGCCGTTTGCCGGTCACAGCACCAATACGTTTTTTCCGCTGAGCCTCCCGGTCACCGCGCTCATGAGAGCGGGATGACGTTTCTTCGAATCGTCACGCCCGTGTCGCGCGGAATGGCGAACTGCCGAACATGCCGAGCTGTACGCTTCCGGTCATGGCGTTGCCATCGACGGTGCCGGCGAAATCGAGCGTGAGCGGCATCGGCTGGGTAATCGATACTTTCCAGCCCAAGGTGTTGCCGTTCACGTTGCCCTCGAAAATTTGCGCCGTCTGGCCTTCCGCCGATTGCGTGCCTTCGAGCTTGCCGCCCGCGACCTTGACCACCAGCGTCGAGGCCCGCTCGCCCATCGGGGTGTCCATGGTCAGATTCCAGGTTCCGTCTACCGCCATGCTGGTTCCTCGTGGCCAAGACCGCTCAAGCGCGGCCGACGTTATTGGGGTGTAGTGTCGGAGAGAATGAACCAGCTTGGCAACGCAATTTTGACGCGGCGATAGGTATAAAAATACCAGACGTTCAGACGGTCTTTCAAGAGTTACCTCTGGCGCTTGAGCATCAGCACCCACTCGGCGCCGGGATGCTGCCATCCGTCTTTGACCATTTTGCGCCGCGCAGCTTCGCGATAGCCCTGTCGTTCGTAGAGCCGGCGCGCTCCCGTATTCGTATCGGTGACCTCGAGGCTCAGGCCGGACAGACCGGCAGCGGCAGCAAACTTATCGGCCTCGCCCAGAAGTGCCGCCCCGAGCCCCACGCCGCGGTGCTCCGGATAGGCGGCAAGGGCGTTCACGTACCAAGTATTCGGCGCCAGGTTCATCAGCTCGTACAGAGGCACAAGCAGAGCGTGCTCGCTATTTGCGATCGACTCAGGTTCGCCGAGCGGATAGCCAATGAGGGCGCCGATCGTTTTCCCTGCAAGCTCGGCGATGAGCGCATTGCGATAAGAAATCCCAGTGGTCTCGCTGCGCACGCGCTTGCGTCCGACCTCCCATGGGTCGCCGCCCGGTCCCGCCAGCTGCGTCCACAGGCAAAGCGGAAGCCCTTCGCCCGCCAACTCGACCAGCTCAGCAATCGCGGCTGCGTCCGCCGGTGTCGCGCGGCGAAAAGTGCCATCGAATTTTGTCATCGTGCAAACGCTTCGTGCGTGTCAGACGGCACTTTAATTTGATTATAGACCGTCTCAGCCGACGATCGCGGGCTCTCGCAACTGCCGCCGTTGCGCGCGTTCGCCGGATTCCTCTGCGCATTTCGCCGCGTGGGCGGAGCGGTTGACCACCTGCAGGTTGGGCGCGCCCCAGTAAGCAAGCAGTTGCGGCCAAGCGAGCGCACGGTGGTCGCGCCAGACCGCGAACAGCGGCACGCGATGATCCACTTCGGCGTCCTTCAACAGCCGCTCGCCGCTCAGCCGGCAACGGCGGCTTTGCAGCGCCTTGAGATGACGCAGGTGGTCGCTCGGCGCTGTCCACAGGTTCCAGGCGGCGACGCAGCAGCTATGCCAGCTCGCGTTCTTGTTGGGACGCCCGTCGTCCCACACGTCGCAATGCCACCCGAGCCGGAACACCGGCTGCCCGCACACGCAGCAATGGCCGGGGCCCTTGGCATGTGCGGCTTCGCGGTAGGGCGCGGGCGGCGCGCGGAAGCTTGCCGGCAGGTCCGATTTGGCGCGGCTCGCGAGGCGCCAGCTCCAGCCAGCGGGCACGCCGCTTTTGGCGGCGAGCGCACGGGCGAGCTTGTCGGCGCGGATCGGATGATGCCGCCAGTAGGATTCGATGGCGCGGCGCGGAGTCGGCGGGATGAACGGCTTGGTGAGCGCGTGCGCCAGCACGGCGGGCGGAAAAATATCCGGCAAATGGCGCGTCAGGCGGGTGCGCGCCTTGGCGTTGCGCTCGGCGCGCCATGCGGACGTGGCCAGCACCATGACGGAAATCCCCGAACGGACGTACGTGTCCGCGCACGCGATTGTCCCGGCAATGTCTTGCCAATCCGTAGCCGCGCGGGAAGCATGGGTGATGTGCCTAACCGTGCTGGAGAAGTCCGATGAGTCAGTCGAATGCGAGCGGCCCGGTATTGTGGAGCGTCGATGCGCGCGGCGTTGCGACCGTCACGCTCAACCGGCCCGAGGTGAACAACGCCTATAACGGCGACCTCATCCACGGCCTGCTGGATGCCCTCGATGCGCTCGCCTCTGCGCCGGCATTGCGCGCGGTGGTGCTCAAGGGCAACGGCCGGCATTTCCAGGCCGGCGCTGATCTCAAATGGATCGACACGGTCCGGCACGCCGCGCCACAAGAAAACGTGCGCGTGTCGCATGCGACCGCCGAGGCGGTGCAGCGCCTCAACCAGGCCCCGGTGCCGACGGTCGCGCTGGTGCAGGGCGGTTGCTTCGGCGGCGGCACCGGGATCGTCGCGGCCTGCGATGTGGTCGTGGCGTCCGACAATGCGATCTTCTCGATCGCCGAGGTGCGCTGGGGCCTGACCGCCGCGATCATCATTCCGCAGCTCAACGACGCGATCGGCGTGCGGCAGCTGCGCCGCTACGCGCTCACCGGCGAGCGGTTTGGGGCCGAAGAGGCGCGGCGCATCGGGCTGGTGCACGAGGTCGTACCGCTCGCCGAACTGAATGCCGCGGGTGCCCGCGTCGTCGGCCACCTGCTCGAGAACGGACCCGACGCGCTCAAACAAACAAAGGCGCACGTGCTCGCGTCCGCTTTCGCGGATCTCGACGAGCCGTCCTTCGCCGCGCTGGTCGACGCGCATGCCGCGAAGCGGCAGAGTCCGGAGGCCGCCGAGGGCCTCGCGTCATTCGCCCAAAAACGCGCGGCGCGCTGGAATTAGTTACGCGCCGCCCTTGTCGTCGTCGGGCTTCTCGGATTTGCCGCCGAGCTGCTTAAGCTTGGCGAAGACGGCGTCGACATTCAATTCGTCCGACGGCTTGCCCGCGGGCGCCTCGCCTTCCTCCTGCACCTCTGCCGTCGTCACCTCGGCGGGCAGCAGCGTCGCGCCGCGCTCGACTTCCGCCACCGGCTTCTCCTTGGCGGCGCGCTGGACCTCGAAATCGAGATCGAGCTGCGAGCACAGCCCCAGCGTCACCGGGTCCAGGGGCTGCAGAGCGGACGAGTTCCAGTGCGTGCGATCGCGGATCGCCTGGATGGTCGACTTGGTGGTGCCGACGAGCCGCATGATCTGCGCATCCTTCAGCTCGGGATGATTGCGCAGCAGCCATAGAATCGCATTGGGCCGGTCCTGCCGGCGCGACACCGGCGTATAGCGCGGACCCTTCTTCGATTTCGGCTCGGGCAGGCGCACCTTCGGGTCCGCGAGCTTGAGGTGGCGCTCCGGATCGTGCTCCGCCTGCTCGATGTCTTCGCGCGAGAGTTGCCCGGTGAGCACCGGATCGAGGCCCTTGATGCCCTGGGCGGCATCGCCGTCGGCGATCGCCTTTACTTCGAGCGGATGTAGTTTGCAGAACTCGGCGATCTGATCGAACGTCAGCGTGGTGTTCTCGACCAGCCAAACGGCCGTTGCCTTCGGCATCAGCAGCGCATGCGGCATGGCAATCTCCCTTGGCAAAATCTCCCTGGCGCTCCGCCCACCCGCAGGCGAAGCCTCATGTCATCGGGGATGACAGGAAAGTCCTGCCAAATATAGGCAGGCGCCATCCGCCTGTCCAATGCTGCGCCGCCGGGTGTCGTAAGCACATGAGTTGTCCGGGTTAGGTAGCACACGAGTTGTCCGGTTTTGTGCCTCCGGGTGGAGGCGAATCAATGAACCGGGCGACGTGGCTACAGGGCCGGAGAATGCAGAAGTTTCGG
>Ga0213881_10000030_pt1 | contig 148835 bp, 133 predicted proteins | sample BarmaccoBMER_R08_FD_160104 | JGI IMG/M metagenome (GOLD analysis project Ga0213881, IMG submission 160104) | Barbacenia macrantha exposed rock microbial communities from rupestrian grasslands, the National Park of Serra do Cipo, Brazil - ER_R08 ...
CGTCGTCGCGCTGCGCTACGCATGGCTCCGCGCGCCGCCGCGCTGGAGTCGCACCGAGCAAAATCTCTCGACCCGACCCAGCCGATTCGGATGCTTGACAACCATGCCCCATATGAGGGTGGGCTAATCTAAGGGCGAACGGCGCGCAGCGCCGGAGACCGTGCCCACCAGAATATCGAGAGGACCATCGTTGGTGGGCACGCCCGCTCGCGTTTGCTCGCGTCCTTAGCCCACCCTACAACTTTTTCCGGGCCTCGCTCAATCTAACATAAGCTCTCAGCCTCGATCCAGGACAAGGAGCTGTCCCCCTCGCCTGTCATGGGGTGCCGCGCGAACGCCCTGCATTGCCGCATGGGTTCGGGCAAACTAACGTTTCGCAATTCAGTGAGCCCGGCGAGAACGCGGCACGCACAAGTCCGCCCGAATGTCGAGAGGGTTTCACCAAATGGGCAGAGGACTGTGGCATTCGTTCTCGACCGCCGGCCTTCTCCTCGGAACGTTGTTTTTCGCCGCCTCTGTGACGCCGGCGCTGCTGCCGCGAAATTTTGTGACGCAAGGCGTGCTCTCGGGATGCTCTCTGGCCGCCGGATACGGCATCGGCGTATTTGCCGGCTGGCTCTCGACCTACCTGGAGCTCCCGCGGCCCGAGGGCCGCCTCGCCCGCCTCGCCGAGCTTGCCGCCGCCATCGGCTGCGGGGTTGTTGCACTCGTCTGCCTTTGGCAGGCGGCCGGATGGCAGAATTCGATCCGCGAGCTGATGCAACTCGAGCCGATCGACACGGCGCATCCCGTCCCGCTCACGCTCATTGCGCTCGTGGTTTTCGCGCTACTCGTCGCGCTTGCGCGGCTCTTCCGGCTGACGCTCCGCTTCGTGGCGATCAGGGTTGGCCGCTTCCTGCCGCGGCGGGTGTCCAACGTCATAGGTGTCATCGCGGCGGCTGCGCTGTTCTGGTCGGTCATCAGCGGAGTTCTGTTTCGGGCGGCGCTGCATCTCGCGGACGCGTCCTTCCAGGCACACGACAAGCTGATCGAACCGGAAACCAATCCGCCGGCGGACCCTCTCAAGACCGGCAGCAGCGCTTCCCTGCTGGCCTGGAAGGAACTCGGACGGGCGGGACGCGAGTTCATCGCGAACGGGCCGAGCCGCGACGACATCGGCGCTTTTTCCGGCCGGAGCGCGCTCGAGCCTGTTCGCGTCTATGTCGGATTGCGCTCGGCGGCGGCGCCGCAGATGCGCGCCAGGCTCGCGCTCGAAGAGCTGAAGCGCGTCGGCGGATTCGAGCGACCTGTGCTGATCGTGATAACGCCGACCGGCACCGGCTGGGTTGACCCGGCGGCACTCGACACCGTCGAATATTTGCACGACGGCGCCATAGCGAGCGTTGCCCTGCAATATTCCTATCTCGCCAGTTGGCTGTCTCTGCTTGTCGAACCGGACTACGGCGCCGATGCCGCGCGCGCCCTCTTCAAGGAGATCTACGGGTACTGGGTCACGCTTCCCAAGGACCGCCGGCCCAGACTCTATCTCTACGGTCTGAGCCTCGGTGCCACCAATTCTGAACAGTCGACGGACTTGTTCGAAGTGCTCGCGGACCCGTTCGCCGGCGCACTGTGGGCCGGCCCGCCCTATTCGAGCAGGCTCTGGCGTTTCTTCACCGACAGTCGCAATCCCGGATCACCCGGCTGGCTTCCCCGTTTCCGCGACGGATCGTTCGTGCGCTTCATGAACCAGGACGGAGAGGCCCCGGGCCCCACGGCTGCGAATGCCGCCTGGGGGCCGATGCGGGTCGTCTACCTCCAATATGCGAGCGACCCGGTGACCTTTTTCGAATATCGCAGCCTTTATCGCCGACCGGACTGGATGCTGCCGCCGCGCGGCCCGGACGTCTCGCCGCAATTGCGCTGGTACCCCGCCGTGACTTTTCTTCAGTTGTTGGTCGACATGCTCATGTCGCTCACGGCGCCGATCGGCCACGGCCATGTTTACGCCCCGGCGCACTACATCGACGCCTGGATCAACGTGACCGACGTCCGTGGCTGGTCCGCGCAAGACGTTGCGCGGCTCAAGCAGCACCTCTCCAAGCCGTAGTGCCCCGATTCCGAAGTTCGCATCATTTGGCGGCACGTTCGTTTGCGAACTTCGGAATCGAAGGGCACTAGCAATTCTATGATTCTGGTGCCGCTTTGAACCCGAAGTTCGCAATCGGACTCGCGGCAATTATGATGCGAACTTCGGGTTCGCGGCACTAGCCGCAACAAGCCTCTCGGGAAGTAATCAAGCCGATCTCACGCGCAAATCAAGCCGGGCTCAAAGCTTTGGCCGGCGGCCGGTGGCATGGTTGGCGCGTCCCGATCGCTTGGCGATCGCAATGGACCGGACTGGGTCCGGAGCCTCGCTTCGAGACGGGACATTCGGACATCAACGGAGAAAACCAATGCCGCTCATTCAGGTTCGTGTCATCAAGGACGTGTTCAGCAAGGAACAGAAGCGCCAGATCATCAGCAAGCTGACCGACGCCATGGTCTCGGTCGAGGGCGAGAACATGCGCAGCGTGACGTGGTGCGTGGTCGAGGAGGTGGAGAGCGGCGACTGGGGAATCGGCGGCAACGCGCTGACCACCGCCGACGTGCATGCGCTCGCGCGCGGCAAGGCGGCGTAACCGCCGCTCGTCGTGGAGCGCCCGGGGTAGAGCGAACTCGGGCGCGCCGCGGCGGCACGCGAGCGAGCAGAAGCGGGAGCATCACACCCGGAACAGATGAAAGCCCAAGCCGAACGATATCCGGGTCAATCTCCGCCACGGTCGCCCCTTTTCTCCCGTATCGGCCTGCGGCGCCCGCGGAGTGCAACAACCGCGACGGTCCACGACCATGAGCATCACGGGCAGATGTGCGAACCCGTGGCCCAGCGCCGCTCCTGTTTCACGAGCCAGATCAGGACGGAGGACGGCCGCGATGATCCCGAATGTGACGATCAATACGAGATAAATAACATAGCCGAGAGATACCCCACCGGCCGCGGCTAAGACTGTCTTGAGCGGAGATTGGCGATAGCGGCCGATTGCCCACCATAGAAACAGGGCCACAATTGCGCTTGCTGCTACACCCGGAATATAAGAAATGTCATCCATTACCTCTTCTCTCTCGGTAGGCCGTCTTGCTTGGCGGCCTTCTTTTTGGCTTACGGCTGCACGGTGATAGCTTGTTCTAAACACTAAATAGGCTTCATCCTGTCCGGTTCCGGCTTCGAGAGGTCTTTGATTTCCGGTGCGTTTTGTCGCATGCCGGCGGTCCCGCCCGGCGCTAAGACACCGCTCAAGGTAGTGTCGCCGCCCTGATGGCGGTAAACCCTTGAGCCGCCGCTCGGAAGCATGAGGTCACGTGCGCTGGGGCATCAATCTGCGCGGTGATCTGGCAAGACTGGGCGACGACGCGCTTGCCGCCCAGTTTGACCGCATGTGTGAGTACCGATCCTCGCGGTTCGGCACTGCGCCCGAGGTCGGCAGCCTGCGCGGATTTTTTCGCTATGGGGTCGCCTGGCCGTTTGGGCGCGGCCCGGTTCATGCGCGTTGGGCGTATCGTTTTTGGATCAGCTATTATTGGATTTTTCGTGGGCCTGTCGGCACTCAATACTTGGTCGAATGCGAGATCAAGGATCTTCATGACGAAATAGAACGTCGCGCAAAAAGGCAACGGCGCGCATAAGTCTCTAAACTGAAAGGGTGTTCTTGTAGATCTTTCCATCCTTCATGATGATCCTGAGGTTCTTGTCCGGGCTGGCGATGAGATCGATTTGTTCGATGGGATTGCCGTCGATCACCAGCAGATCGGCAAGCGCCCCCTCTTCGATGACCCCCAGCTTTCCCGGGTAGGGGTTGCGCGGACCGGACATCGCCAGAAGGACGGCGTTGCCGGAAGTCGCCATCTTCAGGATATCGGCGTTGTCGTACCAGCGGGTCAGATGAGTGAGCATGAAGCCTTGGCGCTCGGCTATGGTGCTGGAAAACAAACAGTCGGTTCCGAACGCGGTCTTGATCTTGTGCTCCTTCGCCAGGGCATAAACCGTATTTGTTCCGGCGATAACCTGAAGCAGGTTGATACGGCTTTGCCCGAGCATGGGCGGGACGTCTTCGTCGCTGATGAACGGTTGGGTACTGAGCCACAGACCCTTTTCCGCCATGAGCATGGCGGCCGCCTCGTCCATCAGATGCCCGTGCTCGATGCACTGGACTCCCGCGGCGATCGCCCGCTTGATCTGGGGCGCCGGGTAGGCATGCACGGCCACATAGGTGTTGCGGTCGGCCGCGGCCTCGACGCCGGCGCGGAACTCAGGCTCGCCGAACGTAAACATGTCGAGCGTGGTGCGCGGCGACGCGACGCCTCCGCCGCCCACGAGTTTGATCTGCGAAGCGCCCCGCAGCAGCTGTTCGCGCACGCGCAAGCGAACCTCGTCTGCGCTGTCGGCGATATTGGCGGCGCCGATCTGTTCGATGTAGCTCGGCGGACCGCCGGACTTCCGCGGCAGGTCGGAGAGTGGGCGCATGTCCCCGTGGCCGCCGGTCGTCGTGATCATGGCCCCCGACGGATAGATGCGCGGCCCCGTTATGAGCCCATCGTCGATCGCCTGCTTCAACGCAAAGGACGGGCCGCCGAGGTCACGGACGGTGGTGAAGCCGCGCATCAGCGTCCGCTCGGCCTGAGCGCTTGCGGCAAGAAAGATATAGCCAATGTCGGCGGTAACCAGCGTGGTCAGCGGGAGCGCCGCGAAGATCGTATGCCAGTGCGCGTCGATCAAACCCGGCATCATGACGCGTCCGCCGCAGTCAATCGTTTGCACGCCTTCGGGTGGGGCGGGCTCGCCGCTCGCGATCAGCTTGATACGATTGCCCTCGACAAGAAGGCGAAGCCCGCCGCGCAATCCGTTGGACTTTCCGTCGAAAAGCAGAAAATTCGCGAACACGACAGGCGGCCTGGCGCGGGGAGGAACCGGTTGCGCGCCGGCCGGCCGAAACAATCCCAGCGAAGCGAGCGAAGCCCCTGCCCCGGCGATAAAACCGCGCCGAGACAGATCCCGATCGATTCGGCGAGCAGCGAGCCGAAGCTGCGGCTGGCAACAAGCGCAGGTCGGACCGCTCGACGGGTCGACTTGATCGGCGGACGTGCACGAAAACATTACTGGACGAAGCTAGTTGCGTGCATCACGTGCCGCCTGAGCATGCCTTGTCGCTTGCGTCGCGATCCTGGCGGGATGAACGTGGGTGCGTCGCCGTCGGCTGGGCAGCGGATGCATGCCTTCGCTCGGTGTATCCCCGGCCGGGGGACGCGGCGGAAACTGCGCCGCGCGGCGCATGGCGAGAGCCCGGCGGGCGGCTTCGATATGCGCGGTCCGCACCTCCAGCTTCTCCATGCGATGGATCTCCCGGTTCACCCGTTTGAGCGCGGCGGCGAATACCTGCTTGCGCCGCAGGGGCTGCTCGGCCGTGCCCGGAAGGTTTTGTCCTCTCGGCCGCCCTTTCCCGCGCGCTTCGCGCCCCTTCGCGCGCGCCAAGGTGCTCTCTTTGTTGCGCATGTCGCGCAGGCGCCGGCTCAATGCCTTGAGGTCATCGAGTCCAGCCTGGTAAATTTCCGGATGATGGCTGCGCAAAATGACCTCGTGCTCGTCATAGCTGAGAATGCTGCGCTCGAATTTGCAGGGTATGGACATTGCTACGGCACCATCGGGCCGCCCAGCGGCCGGTTGTCGTTGGCGTCGGGAGGCGGAAACGCCATGCCGGAGATCGGCTCGACCCAGACCATATGGTCCTGCACGCCGACGATGCCGGGCACGTTCTCGGCGAGGACGCGCACCGCGTCGCGCTTCTTTTCATCCAGGAGCGTCCCCCACAGTTCGGCGACCCCGTCGCGCACGATCACGTTGAGCGATGGGTGAGGCGCCCATTCCTGCTTCTTGAGCTCGGCCATGATTTGCCCGCGCATGGCCTCGTCGTCCGGGCGCGACGGCGGCGCTTCTTCGGCGAGCCGGGCGAGCGCTTGAACCAGATTGGCGCGGCTCACGATGCCGACGACGGCGCCGTCGCGGACCACGGGCACGCGCTTGATGCGATGCTTTTCCATGATATTCACGACGTCCTGCACCGGCGTGTCGGCGGAGACCGACACCACCTCGGGCGTCATGATTTCCGCGACCTTGCGCCCGTGCGTGCGCACGTAGTCGCTCGCGAGACGGCCGGGCCCGACGAGAATTTCGAGCCAGCGCGGGCGCCGGCGCTGCGTGCCGGTTTCGGCGCGGCGCATGAAGTCCCCTTCCGTCACCATTCCGACCAATTGCCCGGTGCCATCGACGACCGGCAAGCCGCTGATGCCTTGTTCGATCAGCAGGCGGGCCGCGTCGCGCACCGTCACATCCGGCGTGACCGTATGAACGCCGATCGTCATGATTTCCGCTGCTTTCATGGCAGAGCCTCAGGTCGGTGGAACGGCGACGACCACGGATTTTGTCAAGCACCAGCGCGATCAGCGATCACACAGCAAGCCGCGGGATGCGGAGCGTGCCGCTATGGCAATGCCGGTGCAATCAAACCCCCGTATAGGTCAAATATACTCGAAGCTAAAAGGCGCACACCTGAGTACGATTTAAGCGCGCTTGGCGCGTGACTATGCTCCCGGTCCGCCCGGTCTTATCGTCCGCTCGGTGTCAGGGTGGTTTTGACGGCCGTCACACCAGGAGCGCAAGCAGTGCTTTATGACGATTACAGTCAAGTGGAGGCAAAATATGAACGTCCGGGCCGTGTGTGGCGCTTTAGTCATGAGCGGATTGCTCGTCGTCGGTGTACCTGCACGTCAGTCCGTGGCTGAGTCGAATAATACCGGTGAGTCCGTATCAAAGCATGCTGGCGCATCTGCGCCACAGACCACCATCCCAAATACAAACACGAACCCGAGAAAACACCGCTACTGGCGTCATCGCGGTGGAAGGCATCCGCACTACGGCAGCCGGCGCGTTCGCACCTAGAGTTGCTAGTGCCCTTCGATTCCGAAGTTCGCAAACGGACGTGCCGCCAAATGATGCGAACTTCGGAAGCAGGGGCACTAGACCGTCGCTCGCCACCTTCTTTGGTCCAGCGTCTGGTGAAGACATCCATGTGCCTCTGAAGCTTCACCCAAGTGTCGTCGTAACCGTCTAGTTAAATGTTACCAACGACGGCATTTCTTGCGCGACATGATTGTCTGCCGGTTCCTTTACCCGAAACCAAGCAACGTAGAGCGCGGGTAAGAAGATCAGCGTGAGAACTGTCGCTACCAACAAGCCGCCCATGATCGAGTACGCGAGCGGTCCCCAGAATATGGTCGGCGCGATCGGTATCATCCCGAGCACTGTCGATATTGCCGTCAGCATGATCGGCCGGAAGCGCAACACCGCGGCGTCGACCACTGCGTTCCAAATCTCCTTGCCTTCCGCCCGCTCGGCCTCGATCTGATCGATGAGAATGACGGCGTTGCGGGCGATCATCCCGAGCAGCGCCAATATCCCGAGGATGGCTACGAATCCTACCGGCTGATTAAACACGAGAAGAACGGCGACCACGCCGATAAGGGCCATCGGAACGACGCTCAAAACCAGGAAAAGCCGGGTGAAACTCTGAAGCTGAATCATCAGGAGAGTGATTGCAATAAAAAGCATGAGCGGGACCACCGCATAAACCGAAGCTCGCGATTGCGCGCTCTCCTCGACCGTACCCCCCGTGACGATATGATAGCCATTGGGCAGGCTTGCACCGAGCTTGGCGACCGGCGCGGCGAGTACGGCGGTGACGGATTCGGGCGTCACATCAGGCGTCACGTCGGCCTGAAGCGTGAGCGTCGGAACGCCGTCGCGTCGCCAGATGATCGGGTTCTCCTGCTCAAATTCCAACGCGGCGAACTGCCCGAGCGGAACAACGCGGCCATTCGACAGCGCAAACTGCAAGTTGCGCAGCGTCGACAGCGAAACGCGCTGCTCATCGGTGGCGCGCATCTTGACGTCGACCAAGTAGATTCCGTCGCGCACCTGGCTGATCGCTGAGCCGGAAACCACGGTATTGAGCACCCTCGCCACGGACTCCGAGCTCAGGCCGAGCAGCCTCGCCTGATCCTGATCGATCCGGATGCGCACGGTCCTTGCCGGCTCGATCCAGTCGAAATTGACCCTCCTGGTATGCGCGTCCGAGGCAACGATCTGGGCGAGTGTGAACGCGACGTCGCGAACCTCGCTTACATCCGGGCCGCTGATCCGGTACTGCACCGGCCAGCCGACCGGCGGACCCAGTCCGAGCGGAGCCGTGCGGGTCACCATGCCCGGGAAGTCCTCCTCGAGGAGCCGTTCGAGCTTGGTGCGAAGCCGCTCGCGCGCGGCGATATCCCTGGCGATAACGACAAATTGGCTGAAAGAGTCGTTCGGCAGCTCGACGCTGAGGGGAAGATAGAATCTGATCGCGCCGCGTCCGATATACGCGCTCCATCGTTCGACATCGGGATCGTTTTTGAGGAAACCGTCCAGTTTGGACGCGGCTTCGCTGCTGGCGAAAATCGAGGCGTTTTGCGGCAGCCTCAGATCGACCAACAGCTCCGGCCGGTCCGACGAAGGAAAAAACTGTCGCGGCACATGAGGACTGGCAAACAAAGCCGCGACGAAGCACGCCACCGTTGCGAAAATGGTTATCCATCGCATTCGCATGGCGGCAATAAGCATGCGCCTGAAAACCCGCATGATCATGCCGGGTTTGGCGGGCTGGGCCGCCTTGGATTCCGGTAACAGCGCTACCCCGAAAAGCGGTATGAAAATGACCGCAACCAGCCAGGACGCCATGACCGCGATACTCACGACGGCGAAGATTGAAAACGTGTATTCGGCCGCCGCGCTCTTCGCAAACCCGATCGGGACAAAGCCGGCCATGGTTACAAGGGAGCCGGTCAGCATGGGGAATGCCAATGTCTTATAGGCGTATGTGGCCGCCTCTTCTTTTTTGTCCCCCTGTGCCAAACGCGTGGTCATGGCGTCGATCGTGCTCATGGCATCGTCGACAAGGAGCGTGAGTGCGATGATCAGCGCGCCCAAGGAAATGCGCTGCAGATCGATGCTGACGAATTTCATGACCGGGAACACGACCGCCAGTGTCAATGGTATCGAAAGCGCGACGATCGCGCCGGCTCTGATGCCGAGGCTGACGATGCTCACAGCCATGATGATGATGATCGCTTGCCACAGCGACGTCGTGAACTCGCCGATTGCTTGATTGACGACCGAAGACTGATCCGACACGAGCGTCGGCTCTATGCCGAGCGGCAAATTGGCGACGACCTCAGCCATCGTTCGTCGAAGGTTGCGGCCAAGCGTCAAAATATCGCCGCCCTCCCGCATGGCGATTGCCAGGCCGATGGCCGGTGTGCCGTTCACCCGGAACATAGGGGCCGGCGGATCCACGTAGGTCCGCCTGACGGCGGCAATATCGCCGAGGCGGACAAGCCGCCCATTCGATGCGATATTGATTCCCAGGATGTCCAATTCAGATTCGAACGCGCCCGAGACACGAAGCGCGATCTTTTCATCGCCGGTCTGCAGGGATCCGGCGGGGCTCATGGCATTCTGGGCTTGCAGCGCCGCAATGATCGATTGCCGGTCCAGTCCCAAGCCGGCAAGTTTCTCGGTCGAGAACTCTATGATTATGTTTTCGTCCTGGCCGCCGATGATCTCTATTTTTGAAACGTCTGCCACGTGCAGCAGTCGCGATCGTACGCTCTCGACGTAATCGCGAAGCTCGCGGTGGGTGAAACCGTCCGCGGTAAATCCATAGATGATACCAAACGTATCGCCGAATTCATCGTTGAACCCGGGCCCGACGATTCCCGCCGGCAAGGTATGCCGGATATCACCGATGCTTTTGCGTACATGATACCATGTATCGGCTACCTCGCTGGGCGGCGTACTGCCCTTCAAATTTACGAAGATGGTGGTTACGCCGGCGCTGGTAAAACTGCGCAGAAAATCGACATTTGGCGTCTCCCGCAGTGTCTGTTCGAGCCGTTCGGTCACCTGATTGATCGTTTCCTCGAGGGTCGCTCCCGGCCAGCCGGCCTGCACGATCATGGTCCGGAACGTGAATGCCGGATCTTCATTGCGGCCAAGACGGTAGTACGACAATGCGCCGGCGGTCATCACCACGAGCATCGAATAGACGACCAACGAGCGATGCTTGAGCGCCCATTCAGAAAGATTGAATTGCATCAGCGTTGTAATCCCAACAGGCGAACCTTCTGACCGGGGTGCAGCGCCTGGGTACCGGCGGTGACGACGATATCCCCTGCGTCCAACCCCTCGGAAATGGCGACCGTCGCCGGATTGTGGCGCGCTATGTTGACGTTCCGCAGCGAGACCGTCAGAGTATTTGAATCCACTATCCAAACAGCCGGCTGGCGGTCGGACTTCGTCAGAGCGGATGCAGGAACCTCCGCGACAGGTTCCGTGTCGAGCTGCATCCGCCCTGCGACGGTCGAACCAAGCCGCATCGCCGCCGGTGGATCTGTCAGCCCGACTTTGACTTTGAACGTCCTGGTCACGGGATCGGCCTGCGGCGAAACCTCCCGGACCCGCCCGGTCGCAGTCACAGTGGCATCGTCTGTCAGACTGACCGTGATCACCGGGTCGCTCGGTGCCGACCTGAGCAATTGAGCGGGCACGTCGAATACGGCATCGCGCCCATCCTGTCGCGCCACTCGAATTATCAATTGTCCAGCCTGCACAACCTCGCCGCCCTCGGCATCGGTCGCCGTTACAATTCCCGGAGCGTCCGCCTTCAGCTCCGTGTCGCCAACCCGATCGTTGGCAAGCTTCACCTGGACCTCTGCCGTATTGAGTTGAGCACGAGCAGTCTCCATCGTTTGCTCAGCCCGCTCAAATTGAGCGCGCGAGGCGACATCGCGAGCGAGCAGCGTTTGCTGCCGTTCAAAATTGCTTTTGGCTTCGGCGAATTGCGCCCGAGCCCCGGCGAGAGATGCCTCTGCCGCGCGCAGTGCGTTCAATTCGTCCTGAGGCTCGAGCTTCGCGAGCATCTGGCCGGCCGTTACCCTGTCGCCGACGTTGACGGACCGCTCGATCATGCGGCCGGAAATGCGAAACGAGAGACGTGCCTCGTTCTCCGCTTCGATCCGCCCGGTATAGGTTACGGTTTCGCCGATCGCGTGCTTTGCGACCGTGACCGTCCGAACCGGACGAATTTCGGGCGCGGGCGCTTCTGCTTGGGGCTGACACGCGCAAAGCAAAACGGTCGTGGTTAGCGGCGCGACGATGAGGCGCAATGCTCCCGGCAGGAGCCAAATCCGATTGCACAATGAGGTCTCAGACCACATTCGGCGCCACCCCGCTCAGTTTCAACTACGCCCGGGAAGCGCGGCCGCATTTTCGCAAGCCGGATTAGCGTCGTGTGTTGTCCGATCAGGAGGAAGCCACGGGGCGCAGCCGCGACCCGGCGTAGGAACGGCGCAGCAGCGCGAACAGACTGCCGCCGGTCACGGCGCCGAGCAGATAGACGACGAAGACCACGATAACGAGCGGCGCGCCGACGCTTAGGCCGAGAAACGCGACCGTAACGCTCTTGAGATTCTGCAGGCCGAAGATCAGCGTGGCGGCCGCGAACACAATAATGATCGTCAAATGAACCCAGCGCATGGCGGAGCACCTCCCGCAGTCCGGTCAATCACGCAAGACGGTTGGCGACCTGTCCGGCATTCGCGGCCGACGGCCGCGGCGATCATGCCAGGCGATTGCGTCGAAGCCCCAAGCCGAGCCCGATCCAGCCTACTCCGGCAAACACGAGGTCGATGCCGAGGAAAAGTCCGAGCACATAGACGCTGGACACGGGCCAGTGCGCCAGGATGATGGCGCCGAGCAGGAACGTGATCACGCCGGACAACACGATCCACATCCACGGCATCCCTCCTTTCATCCCGAAGGCGAGGATGATCCGCATGATGCCGGAGACAACGAGAGCGACGCCGAGGACGAGCGTGAGCACCGCGGCGGCGAGCAGCGGGTTCTCGAACGCGGCGATGCCGGCGACGACGTAGAGCACGCCGAGCAACAGCCATAGAACGAACTTGCCCCAGCTCTTGACCGCGAAGGCATTGGCAATCTCGACGACGCCGGCAAAGACCATCATGATTCCGACAAAGAAAACGGTTGCCACGGTCGCCATCGCCACGCTGCCGAGCGCGATGAAGCCGGCAATCAGGTAGACCACCCCGAGAGCGATGATCCAGCCGGACTTGGCCCGCAATGGCGCGAGTTCCGGCGAGGCACCTGGAAGTCTGGAGACATCCGCTGTGCTCGACATGTGTTTCTCCCCTGAACAGCGGTGAAAAACCCGACTGGCTCGTGCAAGGCCTAGTGCCCCGATTCCGAAGTTCGCATCATTTGGCGGCACGTTCGTTTGCGAACTTCGGAATCGAAGGGCACTAGCAACTCTATGATTCTAGTGCCGCTTTGAACCCGAAGTTCGCAATCGGACTCGCGGCAATTATGATGCGAACTTCGGGTTCGCGGCACTAGTCCGGGTCACTGGTCGGGCGATCTCCTCAAGCCCGCGGCACGCCTGCCGCGGATCTCGTTGAGAGTTCCGCCGGCATTCCTGTCATTACGTTCATCCGGCTCGAGCAACGTCGCCGGACGCAGCCGTCATGAGACGGCCGAAAGTTCGGCCGGCCTCACTCCACGGCCGGCCTCTTGTGTTAGCAGACCCGCAGCAACGCCAGGCGTTGCAGCGGTCTTACCAGCGGCGGCCGCGGCTGCCCCAACGCCAGTGTCCGCCACGGCTGCCCCAGCGCCAGTGTCCGCCGCGACTGCCCCAGCGCCAGTGCTGCACGGTGGTCGTGTCGCCAATTCCGGCAGAGGCTTGGTTAAGCGGCGCAGGATTGATCGGTGCAGCTGAGGCGACCGTGATCCCGGCAAAGCCGATCGCGGCAGTCGCCGCAGCTGTCAACAAGGTCTTTCGCATTTGTGGGCTCCTGTGGTTCCTTCCTCCTCGCTTTTTCACAACGCCGACGAGCGTACCACGATCCAATGCCGGTGCACTTAATACGCAGGTATGAGCCCGGCATACCTCGGGGCTGGCCCGGTTCCATGCCGATTAAAATTAAAGTTAGTCTGGCGCTGCCGGTGGTGGGTTTTGAAAAGTTGCGTTGCCGACTCACTCGTTGGCGAACCCGAGGTTCGCGCCACAATGTTGCCAAAGGACGCCCGGTCGCAACGTTTGTTGCGCGAGCGCCGGCAAGGCCGTGCAAAGCCGTTTTGACGGTCGCCCTCAATTGCGGTCCAATCGACGAAGGCGACCGTCCAGCGCGAGCACGCATCAAGTCATGAGCAAGTATTGCGGCCGAGTCCTTTTGGCCATTGGCGTGCTGGCAATCGGCAGCGCGCCGGTCCGGGGCCAACAGCGCCCGATCCTGCATACGGATGAGGCCTATATCGAGGAGGTGACCCGCGCGACGACGCTCGACGTCGGCGACCCGATGGCGGTATTTGCCTTCGTGCTCGACAGCCTGCCGGATCGCGTCAAAGTCTACCCGACGGAGAATTATTATTATTTCAGCTTCTTCCACAATGGCACGGAGTATGCCGGCAATATCAGGATCGAGCCCCACGACGACGGCGGCCAAGCGGTGCATTTCACTTATTATCGCGAGCCGTCGGAATGGCACCAGGACGCGCCGTGGACCCACATCGTTCTCGATGCCGCGCATAATGTCGGCGTCGAAAAAATCGACCGTTTCACCTATCGGATCACGTATGGGGGCAAGAGCGTCGAGTTCGATCTCAATGATCTCTCCGCCGTGAAGCCACCCCCGCAGGCCCTCGGGCCGGAGGAGAAGTTCATCGGCCCGATTTTCGATGAATCCGGCATCCGTTTTTTCCTAGTCTACAATGCGAAGCTGCGGGATTTTCATTACATCCTCGACGAAACCCAGGGCGTCGCCGACGAATTTTTCAAGAGCCCGCGCACCGATCGCATTCTCATCGGCCGGCGCACCGGTTTCGCGTTCTATCGCGATCACCATCGCGACCGCAAAATCCTGATCGGCGTCTATGAGGGCAACATGCGGCTCAACACATACTTCGACGGGCCGTTCGATCAGTTGCCCGACAATTTCATCGAAGGAGAGACGCTGCGAAAAGCCATTCTCGAGGTGCAGCCGGACCTCAAAGGGCACATCGATCGTTTCGGCAGCGCGCCCAGCGGCGAAGTGCGCTACATGATCGACACCTATTTGCCCTACCGCAGCGTGGACGAGCTTTATCTCTATCATTCGTGCGCCGGCACAAACATCAACTCGCCTCGATATTACGACTGCTTCGTCTACGATAAGCTTCAGGGAGGACGGAGCGAAGGCTGGCGCGCTTCCGGAGCGAAAGCCTCCGGCAGGAAATCACACGCCCGAAAGGCGCGGAACGCAAGGGATTGATATCGAGGGCCGTTTGCACCAACTCTTCACCTCGTCATGGCCGCCCCCGGGCACTTCGTCCGGGGGGTGTCCCGGCCATTCCCATCTTTGAGTTTGTTGGTCTTTCAAGACGTGCCTCCGGGCTATCAAACGCACGGTCCATGCCGTGGAGAACCCGGGGGCGTGGATGCCCGGCACAAGAGCCTGCCCCGCACTTGATCCGGGGCCGGGCATGAGGGTCAGAGTCAGCGGCGATTGGTATAAGCCGTCTGGCTCGGCTGAGGGAGACTCGGTACCGGGCGGGCGCCAACGGGATTCCGCTCCTAATTTCACAGAGTTTTGATTTCCGCTCCCATTTGCTACCGCAAATAGTAAGACGCGGCGACTCGAAATTCTTGCACCCTGAGCGCCATTAACGCCGTGGCGAGGGGCATTTGTCCCGATCTGAAGGCGTCGGCCGGCGGCTAAAACTAAAGCCCTCCACCCGCCCGGGCACGCATCAAGCCTCAACGGTGAATTGAAAACGCCCCTCAACCGGGTTAATCTCGGGACTGCGCTGGCCGTAGTCGTGATCTTGAGGGCGAGGTGGTGGCGCAACTGTCGATGTTCCGGCCTTGCGACAGCCGCGGTCTTCATCCGGCGGCAGCCGGCGATTTCATCCCACTGACGGCGCTCTTTGGGCGCGGCGCGAACGCCACCGGCCCACTCCGCTCGTCAGCCCTTCCGGCAACATCAAGGCTGGCAAAACGCGCCGAGAAGGGGCGGCGATCGGCAAAATGAAGCGCCGGAGAAGCAGGAGCTGGAGTCCCATCGTTATCGGCTGATGGCGGTACTTGTGCGCGGAGGCTTTGTTGGCTTTTCGCGAGGCGGACGAAACCGAGTTCGCGTTGGCAACCGAAGCGCCGACGTTGAACCAACGTCGCCTGGCGCTTCTCGTCGTCGCCGTGCTGTTTGCGGTATTCGCGGTTACCGTCGCAGTGGGCCTCACCTCCTCCTTCGCGCTGGTACAGGTCCGTAACGACGCTTTCGTTTTGGTTCTGGCGGCGCTGCTTTTTGTCAACGATTTGATCACTGCCGCCCTGTTGTTCGGTCAATTCTCCGTCGTGCGTTCCCGCGCGCTGTTGATCAGCGCCAATGCCTATCTCTTCACCGGGTTCATGGCCGTCCTCTTTGCGCTGACCTTTCCCGGCCAGTTTTCGCTCGGCGATTTCCTCGGCGCAGGTCTGCAGACTTCCGCGTGGATTTATAACTTCTGGCACTACGGCTTTCCGATCGCGATGATTTTCTACGCAATATTGTTGGGGCCGCTTCCCAAACCGCCGCACGGCTCGACCGCGATCGCCATAGCCGCAAGCGTGATGATACTGATTCTTCTTGTCGCCGCCTTAACGTGGCTCGCCACCGGCGGCGTGGAACTCCTGCCGCCCCTCTTCATCGACCAGACCCACCCTACTCCGTTCGCGCGCGTCATCACCTCGACGAACACGCTCGTATGCCTGATCGCCCTGGTGTTGCTCTACATCCGCCGGCGTTCGGTGCTCGACCTGTGGCTCACCGTCGTGCTGTGCGCCTGGGTGTCGGAACTGGCCATGCTCGATGTATTGTTTTACTCGCGCTTCACTTTCGGCTTTTACGTCGGCAGGGGTTTTTCGCTCGTTACGTCGGTCGTGGTGCTGGTCGTGTTGCTGCAGGAGATGACGCAGTTGTATGCGCGCCTTGCCCATTCCAACAGCGCGCTGCAACGCGAGCGGAACAATAAACTGATGAACCTGGAGGCGATGGCCGCCGCGATTGCCCACGAAGTCAATCAACCGCTGTCGGCCCTCGTCACCAATGGCGCGATCGGCTTGCGCTTGCTCGCGATGCCGGATGCCGATCGCAATGAGCTGCGCGACGCCTTCACACGCATCATCGACGACGGTCATCGCGCCGGCGACTTGATCGCGAGCACGCGGGCGATGTTCCGGCAGGACCGCCGCGAAAAATCTCCGGTGAACATCCGCGACCTTGTCGTCGACGCCCTCGCACACGTGCGCAGAGAACTGGAAAGCCAGCGAGTCTCGCTGCAGGTCGAGTTGCCGCCGGAGCTTCCCCGCGTCGTGGCCGACCGGCTGCAGGTGCAGCAGGTTTTCGTCAACCTGATCATGAATGCGGTGGAAGCGATGGCCGCGACGGAAAATCGCGAACGCTCGTTGCTGGTGAGTTCCGAGGTCCACGGCGCGCGCGATATCGTGATAATCGTGAAGGATTCCGGACCCGGAATCGATCCCAAACACATCGACCGCATATTTGATGCTTTCTTCACCACCAAAGCACGGGGCATGGGATTGGGTCTGGCCATTTGCCGGTCGATCATCGAGTCGCATGGCGGCCGGCTGTGGACCGCCGCACGAAATCCGCACGGATCGGCCTTCTACGTGCAATTGCCGATCGGGGCTTCGATCGGCGAATGAACGCACCGGAAAACCAGGAGCAGGCGGTCGTTTCCGTCATCGACGACGACAAATCCCTGCGCGATTCGCTCAAAAAGCTGTTTCGCCTGGTGGGGCTCCAGGTCGAAACCTTCGCCGCGGCCGCCGATTTCCTCAACAGCAAACTACCGGATGCTCCCACTTGCCTCGTGCTCGACATCAGGCTGCCGGGGATCAGCGGGCTCGACTTCCAGGCCGAATTGGCGAAGGCCGATATCAGGATCCCGATCATCTTCATGACCGGCTACGGCGATATTCCGATGACCGTGAAGGCGATGAAGGCGGGAGCCGTCGAGTTCCTGTCCAAGCCGTTTCGCGATCAGGACATGCTCGATGCCGTCCAACTCGCACTCGAACGGGACCGGGCGAGGCGCCGGGCCGAAGGAGCGAACGCACAATTGCGCAGGAACTACGAAAGCCTCCGCCCACGCGAGCGGCAAGTGATGGCATTCGTCGCGGCCGGCCTCATGAATAAGCAGATTGCCGGCCAACTAGGCGTCGCCGAGATTACGGTAAAGATCCACCGCGGCAGTTTGATGCGGAAGATGAATGCGCACTCGCTGGCGGAACTGGCGCGAATGGCGGAAATTTTGGGAATTGCAGCCCCAAAGTGTTGACGCCTATACGCACGGATGGTGATATCCGCGCCCCTCCCGGTATACATTCATCGCATCGTCATGTTTTGAGCGGCGGTGCCGATCATACATCAGCGATCAAGAGCATGATCCCGAAAAAGCCTGCCCCGCGCTCGATGCGGGGTGGGAACCGGTTTCGAAAAAGGCCTGCCCCCGCGAAAGCGGGGGTCATGCTCCAACAAAAACCAAGGGGAACTGGCTTTTGCCGAAGATCGACGTCGCCGTCGTCGAGGACGACGCTTCCGCACGCGAGGCGACGAAACGTCTGTTGCGATTGCTCGGCTATGCCGCCGCTTCGTTCGCATCGGCCGAGGACTTCCTGCAGTCGGGCAGCGTGCGTGATACCGCGTGCCTGATTGCCGACGTGCACCTGCCGGGGATGAGCGGTGTCGAGCTGCAAACTCGTTTGCTTTCGGATGGGCACCGCATGCCGATCATCTTCGTCACGGCTTTTCCCGAAGAAGCGATTCGCGCACGTGTGCTCAAGGACGGCGCCGTCGGTTATTTGCGCAAACCGGTGCCGGAGCAAAGCCTGATCGCCTGCCTCGATGAGGCGCTCAAACGGCCGCAGCAAAATCGCGGCTGATTGAAATCGCTGGCCTTCTCGCTCCGCACGATATCATCCCGCCGTATAGGTCGCCTATCCCTCGTGATGACATACGGTTACGCGCGTACAGTGGAGCCATTGGGCTGATCACCTTAGCCTCCCTTGCGTCAGAGCGGCGCCGCGCCCGAAACAAATTCGGCCGCGTTTATCAGCCTGCATAGCCGCCACTCCGGGAAGGACATTATCCGCGCGTAGCCCACGACAGGAGAGCGTCATGTATCACTGGCGGATCGAACAGCTCATTCTTCCGGTCATTCTCGCGACGCTGCTGCTGCTGAGCGTCATGCAAACCGGCCATGGGCTGCATCCCTGAGAATGCCCCCGCCGAATTGGGGACAGCGCGGAGGAACGCATGCCGACGACTCAGGTTCCGGTCGATCTTCTGCACTGGGTGCTGGCGATATTACCGATCGTCGCGCTCCTCGTTTTTCTTGTTCCACTGCGTTGGCGCGCCCCGGAAGCCGGACCGATGGCGATGTTTACCGCCGGCATCGTCGCGCTCGTCGCATTTCGCACGCCGTGGGAGACCGTGGCGGTGGCCGGCGCCAAGGGCGTGTGGGACGCCATCTTTATTTTGTATGTGATTTGGCCCGCGCTGCTCCTCTATCAGATCACCAAGCAAGCGGGAGCATACGACGCGTTACGACAGGGCATCGCCAGGTTCAGCCGCAACGACCTGTTCATCATTCTGGCGCTGAGCTGGGTTTTCGCATCCTTCCTGCAAGGCATTGCCGGCTTCGGCGCGCCGGTCGCCGTGGTGGTGCCGCTGCTGATCACGGTCGGCGTAAAGCCGATCTATGCCGTGGCCATGGGCGTTCTCGCCCACGCCTGGGCGAGGTTCTTCGGCACCCTTGGGGTCGGATGGCTGGCACTGTTGCGCGTCGCCAATGTGGACAACCCGCAAGATATCGTCCGGGCCGCCTACGAGTCGGCACTGCTGATCCTCATACCGACCTATCTGGGCGGTCTTCTTGTCGTGTGGGTCTACGGCAAGGGACCGGCGCTGCGCCATGCCTGGCCCCTGGTGCTGATCCTCGGCACCATCCTCGGTGTCGGACAGCTCCTCGTTGCGCTCTTCAGCCCCGAGCTGTCGACCTTCCTGGCCGGAGCGGTGGCGCTCATCGCGCTTTATCCGTTGTCACGTTGGAAGCGCTACGGCGAGCCGGTTCAGGGCATCCCGGTCCGGCCGGCCATGAGCGAAAGGCCGGTGGACGCACAGGCCGAGGCGGCACCGGTCATGAGCCTGTCGATGTCGTTCCTGCCCTACGTGGTGCTCACCGCCGTTACTCTCGGCGTGCTGTTGATTCCGCCGCTCAACGCCGCGCTGCGGCAAGTTCAGATCGGACTGCCCTTCCCCGCGGTTGAAACCGGCTTCGGCATCCAGAATGCCGCGATCGCCCGCTATGCGCCGATTGCCGTGTTAACGCATCCCGGGATGATGCTGCTGATCACCTCCATCGTGATCTGGATCGTGTACAGCGCGGGTGGCTACTACCGCGCCTGGGCGAAGCTTCACACGCCGGAGCGCATCGGGTCGGCACTGCTCGTCGATGCCATACCGGCTTCGGTCCCGGTGATCGCATTCCTGGTGACCAGCCGCATCCTCGATCACAGCGGCCAGGTGCTGACTCTCGCCTACGGCATCGCCGCGGCCTTGCCGCCGGTGGCCTACGCCGGCATCGCGAGCGTCATCGGCGCGCTCGGCGCTTTCATGACATCGAGCAGCACCGCCTCCTGCGTGCTTTTCGGCGCCGTGCAGAGCAGCGTGGCCGAGCTGCACGGGATGTCGAGAGAGACGATCCTGGCCGCGCAAGCGGCCGGCAGCGCCTACGGCAACGCGATCGCTCCCGCCAACGTCGTGTTGGGCACGAGCATCGCCGGCGTCAAAGGCCAGGAAGGCGCGGTCCTGCGCATCACCATGCCGTGGACCGTCCTCGTCGCCGTCCTGACGGGCGCGGCAACCATCGCACTTGTTGTGTTTGCGCGCTAACCGGAGGGCGCCATGGATAAAAAGCTGCAGATGGAGACCTTGGCGTTCGTGCTGCTGCTCGTCGCTTTCCCGATCACCAGTTGGGGCACGACAGCCGGCAACAGCGTGGTGTGGTGGATCGGCTTGCTCAGTCTTGTCGTCGGGGGGTTGGTGCCGGTCATGACGCGCTACATGGATCACTCCACCGACACGATCAGGGATGTCGGCATGGAGTACGACGACCGGACATCGTAGCGAGTGCATGATCCCCAAAAAGCTTGCCCCGCACACTTGATGCGGGGTGGGTACCGGTTTTCGGAAAAGGCCTGCCCCCGCGAAAGCGGGGGTCATGCACCAAACAACACCTTTGTTTGCAGGACGACTCGATGCGTTTGGCAGCGGTTGAGGTGATCAGAGTCAGGCGGCGGTCATGAGTAATCCCAATGGCCCGCGCACAGGTCGTCCCCCGACCTACGCGCCGCGTGGCGTGGTCGCTACGCCGCATTATCTCGCCAGCACCGCCGGGCTGAACATGCTGCAGCAGGGCGGGAGCGCGGTCGATGCCGCGATCGCCGCCAATGCCGTATTGTGCGTCGTCTACCCTCACATGGCGGGACTGGGCGGCGACGGGTTCTGGCTGATCGCGGAGCCGCAGGGCGGCCGCGTGCACGCAATCAACGCCAGCGGACCGGCCGCGCGCGCGGCAACGCTCGACTATTATCGTCCGCGCAGCAAGGACAACGAGATTCCCGCGCGCGGGCCGCTGAGCGTTCTCACCGTGCCGGGCGCCATCGACGGCTGGCGTCTGGCGCATGAAAAATTTGGCCGGCTTTCCTGGGACAAGCTGTTCGGCGCCGCCATCGAATATGCGCGCGACGGAATGCCGGTGAGCCGCTCGCTCGCCGATTGGACGGCGCAGGACGAGCCGATTCTCGCGGCCCAGCCGGCAACGGCAGCGATCTTTCTGCCCGGCAAGCGCGTTCCTCGCGAAGGCGAACGGCTGGTGCAAGCCGATCTGGCCGGCTCCCTCCAGCAGATCGCCGGCCACGGCGTGCGCAAGGGCTTTTATGAAGGGGAGCTTGCCGAACGCATGTGTGCGGGCTTGCAGCCGCAGGGCTCTCCGCTCGCACCCGGCGACCTTGCCGCGTTCCACGCCGAATGGATCGAGCCGATCATGGCGACCTATCGCGGCTATGACGTCTATGAACTGCCGCCCAATACGCAGGGGTTTACCGCGCTGCAAATCATCAAGATGATCGAGGGTTATGATGTCGTCAGATGGGGCGACGGTAGCGCCGACTATTATCATCACATGGCCGAGGCGGTGAAGATCGCATTTGCCGACCGGGAGGAATGGCTGACCGATCCGAATTTCGTAAAAATTCCGGTGCAAAAGCTGATCGATCCGGCGTACCTCGATGAACGCCGGCGTTTGATCGATCCGGAGCGGGCGCTCGATATTTCAAAGGTGCCGGCGGGCATCGCTTACGAGCAACCGCACGAGCGGCGCGTGCCCGACGGCGACACGTGTTATTTCTGCGCCGCCGACCGGGACGGAATGGTCGTGTCGCTGATCCAGTCGATCTATCATGACTTCGGCAGCGCCGTGGTGGGCGGCGACACCGGCATCATCCTGCAGAACCGCGGCGCCTTCTTTGCGCTCGACGAGAATCATCCCAATCATTTGCAGCCGGGCAAACGGACCTTCCACACGCTGATCCCCGGGCTGCTCGCAAAGGACGGCCGGCCCTATCTCGCTTTCGGATCGATGGGCGGCGAGGGACAACCGCAGTCGCAGGCGGCGCTCGTCACCCGCATCCTCGATTTCGGTTACGACGTGCAGCAGGCGATCGAAGCGCCGCGCTGGCTGATGGGCCGGACCTGGGGCGTGCGTTCGCGCAATCTATCGCTCGAAGGGCGCATCTCGGACGAGGTCGCGCGGGAGCTGAAACGCCGAGGCCAGCCGGTGCAGATGGTCACCGACTGGAACGACAACATGGGCCACGCGAACGTCATCCGCGTCGACCGCGAACACGGCTTTCTCGAAGGAGGCGCGGACCCGCGCGGTGACGGCGCCGCACTGGGCTATTGAGACTAGTGCCGCGAACCCGAAGTTCGCATCATACGTGCCGCGAGCCCGGTTGCGAACTTCGGGTTCAAAGCGGCACTAGAATCATAGAGTTGCTAGTGCCCTTCGATTCCGAAGTTCGCAAACGAGCGTGCCGCAAAATGATGCGAACTTCGGAATCGGGGCACTAGCCGGCTAGTCGGGGGATCCCGTGAACGGCATCGCGATCACGCTGTCGATCATCGGCTTGGCGCTGGTGCTGTTCGCCTGGAATCCGGTGCCCGCGGTCGTCATCGCGATCGGGGCCTCGCTCGCGCTCTACTTCACCGGTGTCCTCACCATGCCGGAGGCTCTGACCGGCTTCGGTGACCCGGTGGTGATCCTGATCGCCGCACTGCTCGCCCTCGCGGTGGCGGTCGAGACAACCGGGATCGGCGCCTGGGCGGGCCAGCTGCTCCTGCGTCTGAGCGGCGCCAACAGGGTCACGCTGCTGGTCGCACTCTCGGTCGTCGCCGCGATTTTCAGCGCTGCGATCGGCATGAACGGGGCCGTCGCCGCGCTGCTGCCGGTGACCGTCATCATCGCGGTCCGGACGGGGATCGCGCCGTCGCAGCTGATGATCCCGCTCGCGCTCGCGTGCCTGAAGGGTGCCAAGCTCACCCTGCTCGGCTCACCGGTCAACGTCATCGCCGCCACGCAGGCCGAGGAGCTCAGCGCCGGCCATATCGGCTTCTTCGAGTGGTCCGTGCTCGGCATACCGCAGCTCGTCGGATCGATCATCATCGTCATCTTGCTCGGCAAGCGGTTGCTGCCCGAGCGGCAGAGCGAGTCGATCCCGGCCGACTTCAGCGGTCACGCCCACACGCTGGTGCAGCACTACAACCTCGAGCACGGGCTCCACCAGCTGGCGGTGCCCGCCACCTCGCCCCTCGTCGGTACGTCGCGCAAGGCCATCGATCTCAGCGCGTACCCCGGTGTGCGCGCCGTCGCCTTCCTCGATCACCAGGATGACCAACCGCTCGAGCGCGACCGGCTCGAGGCCGGCGACGTGATCCTCGTCCGCGGCGATGGCCACGAAGTCGACCGGCTGGCCGCCGACCTGCAGGTGGAGGTGCGCCAGCATGGCGACAAGGCGGCTCTGGGCGACGTACTCCTCTCGCGCGACTCCGGCTTGGCCGAGGTCGTCGTCCCCGAGCGGTCGGCGTTGATCGGGAGCACGGTCTTCCTCGGCATGACCAGCCAGGACCATGAGGTGATGGTGCTGGCGGTGCGGCGCGGCGGGGCCGAGCTGATCGTCCCGCACCTTACCCTCCGCTCGGGCGACCACCTGCTGCTGCAGGGGAGCTGGCCGGCCCTGGAGCGCTACCTGTCCGGCGCCCAGCTGCTGGTCATCGACTCGCCCGACCTGGTCCGTACGCAGGCCGGGGCGCTCGGCCGCGGCGCCAAGCGCGTGTTCGCGATCCTGGCGCTGCTGGTCGTGCTCCTGGTCTTCAACATCACGCCGGCGCCGATCGCGTGTCTCGTCTGCGCATGCCTGACGGTGATCACCGGCGTCGTGCGCCTGCCGCAGATCTATCGCGGCCTCGACTGGAACACCGTCCTGCTGATCGGTGCCATGATCGCGCCCGCGCGCGCCATGGAGAAGAGCGGCGCCGCCGCGATGATCGGCGATTACATCGTCAACCTGCTCGGCGACTTCGGTCCGACAGCCGTGCTCGTCGGTCTTTTCATGGCGGCGACCGTGATCACGCAGTTCATCTCCAACACCTCGACCGCGCTGGTGACGATGCCGATCGCGTTCGCGGCGGCGAGCGACATGCACGTGTCGGCATTGCCGATGGTGATGAGCGTGGCGATGGGGGCGAGCGCGTCTTTCCTGACCCCGTTCGCCAACGGTGTGAGCCTGATGGTCTACGGGCCGGGCGGCTACAAGTTCGGTGACTTCTGGCCCCTCGGCACGGTCGTTCTGATCTGGACACTCATCGTGACGGTCATCGTCACCCCGCTCTACTGGCCGTACCACTGAGCAGTCAGCGATCGACTCATCGAACGAAACCAAGGGAGGAGTGCCATGCTGTTCGAAGGGGGTTTCACGTTCAGCAATTTTCTCGCCGACGTCCTTGCGATATTCGTGTTCGTGGTCTGGTTCTGGCTGCTGATCACCGTCATCGGCGACCTGTTCCGGCGTCACGACATATCCGGCTGGGGAAAGGCGATCTGGGTGATATTCCTGGTCGTGCTCCCCTACATCGGCGTGTTCGCCTACATGATCTTTCAGGCAAGGGGCATGGCGGAGCGCGACGTCCAGCGTGCCCGGCAAGCGCGCGAAGAGCTGCGGCAAGTCGTCGGTTTCAGCGTCGCCGACGAAATCGGCAAGCTCGAAGGCTTGAGGAAATCCGGCGCGATCACCGACGACGAATTCACCCGGCTGCGCGCCAAGCTCGTTGCCTAGTTGAGCGGCCGGTCGCGGCTCTTGCATTACAGACCGAGCGGCAAGGCTGCGATCGGCAACCTGAACATGAGCGATATCGACCTGCCGCATACTGAGGCGGCCGCGACAAACCACTCCGGCAGGAGCGTGGCGTTGCGTCGGCACCTGCCCTACCTCGCCGTGCTGGCGCTAGCCATCGCCGGGGTCGCCTACACCAACATCTCCCACAAGCCGCTCGTCGGCTATTGGGAGTTTCTCGCGCTTGCGACCGGCGTCTTATGCGTCTTCGCCGGTTGGCCGCACGCCGACGACAAGAACGCGCGCTTTCGGTTGATCTGGACACAGGCGCTTCACTGGGTCGCCGTTCTGCTGACGATGAACATCATGCTTCTGGGCGGGGTCCAACAGATACTGCCCTCGCCGGCAACAAGCCTGGTGCTCCTGATGTTGCTGGCGCTGGGAACCTTTCTCGCCGGGCTCAATCTCCTTTCCTTGCCGCTCTGCGTACTCGGGGTCGCCATGGCCTTGAGCGTGCCGGCCATCGCCTGGCTCAAGCTGTCGGTGCTTTTTTTGGTGCTCGGGGCGGCCTGTGTGCTCGGGCTCGTGATCGTATTCTGGCCGCGCCACGCGCACCCGGCGAACGACTGACGACACTTTGCACTCGTCATGGCCGCCCCCGCCGTAGGGTGGGCTAAGCCGGAGCGTAGCGACGGCGTGCCCACCAACGATGATTGTTTGTTGCTACGCCATGGTGGGCACGGCCTCGCGTTGCTCGGCCTTAGCCCACCCTACGTTGCTCTATGTGCTCGGGCGCCGGGGTGAGAATCACCGGCTCGCGCCGGACGCCGGCTGCGGTTCGGCGCCGCCCAACAGCTGCGCGATCCATCGGCTGAAAGCGTGCTGCTCGCACAGGGTCACGACCGCGATGAGGATCGGCACGCCGATGATCCCGCGGCCGAGGCCGTAGGGTGGGCTAAGCCGGAGCATGGCGACGGCGTGCCCACCAACGATGATTGTTTGTTGCTACGCCGTGGTGGGCACGGCCTCGCGTTGCTCGGCCTTAGCCCACCCTACATTGCTCGAATTTTTTCATAAGCAATGAGTTGCCGGGTTTGAAAATATCGCAGGATGGCCCAGCAGGCGGCGGCCGCCGCCAGATGCTTGAGCGTGTGACCGCTGACCACATGGAGAAATGAATAGACCGCGGCATCGAAATATTCGAGCAGCTTGGCAAGCAAATAGAGCGCGGCGGCGGCGATCCAATAGCGCGTGCCGGTGTATTTCGGCGGCAGCAGCAAAAAAATCAGCGGCACCGTGACCAGGGTGAAAAACTGGACCCATCCATAGAGGCGAAGGTCGCCGCTCCAGCGCCAGACCAGGAGGCTGATGAGCGCGATGGCGAGAAGCGGCCACAGCAGGACGGCCCCGGCTTTGGCGCTCACGCGCTCCTCGATCGTGCCGGCGAAAACCGCCATGAAGGCGAGCGCCATCGGCAGCCGGTCCCAGAACAGGGTCTCGTCGCTGGGCCACAAGTGATAATAGGAGGACCCGAAGGCGACGAGGAAAATACTGCCGAAAATGACGGTGGTCGCCGCATCGCGGCGACACTGCGCCAGTCCTGCCGCGCCGACGGCCGCGAACGGAATATTGGAGATGACGTTCCAGAAGTTCGGTATGCCGAGAATGGTGCGTGCGTCGGCGAAGTCGTGATAGGCCTGATCCTGCGGGATGGGCGGCAGCAGGAATAATACGAGGAGCGAACCGGCCATCAGGCAGAAGACAGCGAGGAGCGGCCGGTTTTGCTTCGCGCTTGCGGCCGCCGCAACCAAGGACGCTATTGGAATAGCCGGCATGTACCTTCGACCGTATCAACTTTACCGACGGCACGGAAGCGCCGGGCCAAAACCAGCGTTATCAAGCTTCGCCCGGGGATGGAGCACGGGATGAATCCAAGAACGGGCGCATGGATCGCCATTTGCGTCATCGTCGGCGCGCTCTTTGCGGGGGCGATTGCGGAGGGCGTGGGCGCGTCCCATGCGATCGCTGTGCTGGCTGCCGTGTTGGGTGGCGCATTAAGCGCACTCGCTGCCCGAGCCAGCGGCTGAGCGCCGCGCGTTCCGCTCCTGGTCTTTCGACCGCGAAGTGATGTAGCTTTTGGCGGCTGGCCAAGCATGCATTCGGCAACAGGGACGCACGGGAAAAGTCAGCTGGGTCCGTATCGCAGGTTCCTCTCCGCGTCGCTGCGCTGGTTGATGGCCGGAGTCGGGCTTTTGATCCGAATCCTTGTCATCGCCTGGACGACGCTCGCCATCTATTTTTCCAATCTGCCGTGGTCTCAACTGCGGCTGGCGCTGGCGGTGGTGTTTGCCGCCTTCGCGGCCTGGGCCTTCTGGCTCTCAGGCCGGCGGCACATGCGCGCGCTCGCCTATGGGGCGGTTCTCGGCGTGATCGCCTGGTGGCTCACGATCTCTCCCTCGCACGATCGCAACTGGCGGCCGGAAGTGGCGGTGATGCCGCGCGCCTTCGTCGACGGGGATCACGTGCGCCTGACCGGCGTGCGCAATTTCGACTACCGCAGCCGCAACGATTTCACCGTGCATCATGAGGAGCGGGAGATCGATCTTTCGCATGTGACCGGGTTGGATTTCTACGTGTCCTACTGGGCCGAGGGGCCGGTGGCACACACGTTCGTGAGTTTCGACTTCGACAATGCGGCGCCGCTGAGCATCTCGATCGAGACCCGCCCGGAGGTCGGGCGGGGGTTCGAGCCGATCGCCTCGATGTTCAAACAGTTCGCGCTCATCTATGTGGTCGGCGAGGAGCGCGACATCGTGGGCGTGCGCGCCATTCACCGCCGCGAGTCGGTCTATCTTTATCACCTCAATACGTCGCCCGGCGACGCGCGGCGGCTGCTGAAAATCTATCTGGCGCGGATCAACGAGCTTGCCGACCGGCCCGAGTTTTATAACCTGCTGACGAACAGCTGCACGATCAACATCATCCGTTACGCCAACGCCGCCGGCCGCCAAGGCGGATTCGATATCCGCCATCTCTTGAACGGTCTGATCGACAGCTATCTCTACCACTCGGGGCGGGTGGACACGCGCCTGCCGTTCGACGAACTGCGGCGGCGCTCCCTGATCAACGAGGCGGCGGAGGTCGCCGACGGATCGCCGGAACCGGAGTTTTCACGGCGCATTCGCGTGTCGCTGCCGACGCTCGCGCCGTGACTTCTTCGCGTCGGCAAGGGCGATCCGGCGCGCAACTGCCAACCAATCCGCCGGCGCGCGGTGGTGCCTAGGTTAAAAGCAAAGGTTATATCGCATCCTGTAATATCGCACCTGAAGCCGCGAACTTACTTGACACCTTTTATTCGCGATAGTATATTCATCTCGACCAATGGAGTTGCCGAGATCATGACCCAACCCGCCTCGCCGCCCGCAATGCGCCGCTCCTCGCCGCGATGGCCCAATTCGCCGAGCACGCGGCGGAGATCGTGAGCGTCGTCATCCGCCGCGCCCAGGGCGGCGATCCCGTATACCTCAAGCTCTGCCTCGCGCGCGTGCTCCCGGTCGGCCGCGTGCCGCCGCGGCCCGACAACGCGCCGCGACGAGAGCCGCGATCGCGCTTGTAAATATCAGCGGAAATACAAGCGCGCCGAATGACGGCGATGCAATAGTTGCGGCGCAGGACGCGCCGGGTTGTTTGAAATCGTTGAAGAAATAGGACACGCGGCGGACGATGCACCGCAGCGCGAGCGGCCGCTTGAAGGAAAATATCAAGCCCGAACAAGCCGACCACTCTTTGTTGCTTGCAGATCGTTGCTGATTCCGCAGTTGAGGCACAAGCGGCGCAGCGCGCGCCCCCTCTCCCCGCTTGCGGGGAGAGGGTCGGGGTGAGGGGGATTATCAGTAGCGCGACGCCGATGGAGAGCCCCCCACCCGGCCGGCTACGCCGGCCGACCTCCCCCCTCCAGGGGGAGGTGAAGCAAGCGGCCCGGGCGGTGTTATTACCTTTTGTTGCTTGCAGATCGTTGCTGATTCCGAGGATTACCGCAGAAGCGACGGTGCGATGCAGCGACAGAGGGGCGCGCCATTGTAAACAACAATGCAAATACAATGGCCGGCGCTAGGGCGGGTTGCGGCGAGCACCGCGCTAGTTGTTTGAAATCGTTAGAGAAAGAATGGGCGCGCGGCGGAGGGTGCACCGCAGCACGAACAATGGATTGTACGAAAATTACAATGGCGGAACAATCGGACTACAACACGGAACAAGACCCCATGGAACTTCTCGCGCGCGCCGCTTGCGCCCCCCTCCCCGTCCCTCCGCCGAGTGGCAGTTTGGCGCTGATTACTTTTTGTTGCTTGCAGATCGTTGCTGATTCGGCAGTTGGGCATGAGCGGCCCCCCTCGCCCGCCGGTTGCCCCCGGATCAAGTCGGGGGCCGCAGGCTTTCTACCCGCCGAAGAGCTTGCCGAGAATGCTGCCGCCGTTGGCCCAGAATACCAGGGCCACCCCCATCAGCGAGCCGCCGGCGATCACACCCGAGGCCACCGGCAAGGTGAACTCGTCGGCGAGCGCGGGTTTGCGTCGCCCGATGACGAGCGCAATGAGGGCGCCGAGGAAGAACAAAAGCCCGTAGTACCAGTTGAATACCCAGGCGAGACCGAAAGCCGCCGCCGAGGGAAGATACTCCTGGTATCTCGGGAGCAGAACCGGCGCGAGCGTGAGCGCCACGCCGACGGCGGCGCCGGCAACAATCAGCCACAGCTTGAGCGGCTCGAGCGAGGACAGGCCCTTGCTGAGCGCGATGGCGACGGCGGACCAGGTCTGGGCGGCGGGCGCGGGGAACTGGTCCGTGCCGAGCACGTTCGCGTCGGGCACCAGGACCGCAAACGTGAGCACGGTGACGACGGTACCGACGAAAATGCCGGAGAACTGCGCGATGAACTGCTGCCGCGGGTTTGCTCCCAGCAGGTAACCGCTCTTCAAGTCGGTGAGAAGATCGGCCGACGAGGTCGCGGCGCCGGCCGTGATGTTGGCGCTCATCAAATTCACATTGACGTTGCCGGGGCTGAGCGCGCCGAAAGCAAGCTGCGTGACCTTGCCCATGGCGCCCACCGGTGTCGTATCGGTCTCGCCCGTGACGCGGCAGGCGACGAGCGCCAGCAGGAAGGACAGCGCCACCGCGACGACGCTTTGCCAGACCGGCATGCCGAAGCTCGCGTGGGCGAGCCAGGCGAGCGCAACAAGCGACACGATCTGGCCGGCGGCAAACCAGCTCATCGGTGCTTCGAGGTGGCCGTAGCCTCCCGCGGCGTCCGAGCGGAAGGAGACCATTTGTCCGAGATCGTGGAACGCCCGTAATGCCGTGCGCCAGCTCAGGGCAAAACTCAACAATCCCGCGGCCACCATGCAGGACGCGCCGAACCAGAGCGTCCACTGCACGATGGGGGCAAAGCCCGCGCCGGTGATGACGCCTTGCGCTTGAAGGATCGGCACCACCACGGCCCAGCACAACGTGCCGGAAATCAACATGGTCGCGCAGACCCGCATGCCTATGATGGCGCCGGCGGCAACAAATATGAAATCCCAGGAAAACACGACGGTGCGGCCGGCCCAGGCTTCGTAGTGGCTGCCGAGCAGCCACTTTTGCAGGCCGGTCAGGAGGGTTCCGCTGGAAAAGCGTTCGAGGCTCGCGCTGATGCTCGAGAGCCCCTCCGCCCAGAACTTGTCGAGCGCGGCAATCAGCCCGGCGAGACCCAGCGCCTTCGCGGCCCGCATCCCGTGCGAGGTTTTCGCATGCAGCGCACGCAAGGTTTCCGCCGCGGCGACGCCGGAAGGAAAGCGCAGCTGCTCGATGTTGATCATCTGCCGCTTCATCGGGATCGCCATCGTCACGCCGAGGATGGCAATGAAGAAAACCCACGTCATCATCAGCGGCACGGAGAGCGGCGCGCGATTGATGATGATGTAGGCCGCAAAGGCCGAGATCAGGGTGCCGCCGGTGGAATAGCCGGCGGAGCTCGCCGTCGACTGCATGCAATTGTTCTCGAGGATCGTCATTGGCGTGCGCACGAGGCCCACTTTGAGCAGGCCCGTCCAGATCGCATAAGACAGGATGCAGGCCGTAATGGCGACGCCGAATCCCCAGCCGGCCTTGAGACCGATGTAGAGGTTGGTCAGCGACAGCACGGCGCCGAGGCACGAGCCGATCAGCACCGCGCGCCAGGTCAGCTGCGCCATGCTGTCGCCGCGGCCGCGATAGACCTCTTCGTACCACTGCCGCTCGATCTCTTCGGGCGTGCCTTTGAAGGGTGCGACGGGCAGCGGGCGGTCCGCCTCTTCGGCAGCAAGATCCGCCGGCGGCACCGATTCTTCTGCAACGGTTTGGGTCATGCCTCCTTGTAGCACACCTGCCGCCAATCGCCGCCAACCTGTAGGGTGGGCTAAGGCGCGCAGCGCCGTGCCCACCAGCGATGATTGTTTGTTGATAAGTGGTGGGCACGGCCGCTTCGCGGCCGTAGGGTGGGCTAAGCGGACGGAGCGAAGCGGAGGCCGCGTGCCCACCAACGATGGTTCGCGACGTTAGATTGGTGGGCACCGCTGCTTCGCGCTACGCGCTTCGCAGCGTTAGCCCACCCTACGCCCACCCTACGGCTGGAATGCTATGATAACTCCGCACACGCCCGGAGCACACGATGACCGATCTCACGACGGCCAGCCACCGCCTGCAGGGCATCGCTCTTGCGGTGAGGCGGAAGGGCCGCGGCCCGAGCATCCTGGTCCTGCACGGCGGCGGCGGCCCGGTGCTCGGTTTTCCCTTCGCCGATCGTCTCGCCGAACGCTTCGAACTGATCGAACCCATTCATCCGGGCTTTGCCGGCACGCCGATCCCGGATCACTTCGATGGTCTCGAGGACCTCGTCTATCTCTATCTCGATCTGATGGACGCGCTCGACCTTAAGCAGACGGTCGTGCTCGGCAACTCGCTCGGCGGCTGGCTCGCGGCCGAGATAGCGGTGCGCACAACGGCGCGGATCGGAAAGCTGATCATGGTCGATGCGGTCGGCGTCAAGGTCGGCGGCCGCGAGGAGCGCGATATCGTCGATATCTTCGCCACCTCGCAGCGCGAACTCGATCGGCTGATGTGGCACGATCCGGCGCGCGCGCCCGACCCGGCGAAGCTCACCGACGAGCAGTTGAAGATCGTGGCGGGCAACCGGGTCGCGCTCTCGCTCTATGGCTGGGACCCCTACCTGCATAATCCGAAGCTGCGCCACCGCCTGCACCGGATCAACGTGCCGACCCTGTTCATCTGGGGCGCCAGCGACCGCCTCGTCACCCCGGAGTACGGCAAGGCCTACTGCGCCATGATCCCGGGCGCCCGCATGACCGTCATAGAGCGCGCCGGGCATGCGCCGCACGTCGAACAGCCGGACGCATTCGTTGCGAATGTCATGAGCTTCGCCGGCGGATGACTTTTCTTCGAATCGTCGTTGCGCCCGGAACAGATTTATCAATTAACAAGTAAATAGGGAGGGGCAGCGGCGCAGTGCCGATTACCGCGCAGACTTCGACGCCCTCTGCCTCGTTCTTTTCTTCAGCTTCCTCTTTACCTTCTTCCCCGCCCTGTTCGACCGCCCCGCGTTTTTGCTCTCAGCGATCTCTTTTCTCTCCACCTCATTGAGGTATTGATGTGCCTGTTGGCGGGTCTGGATGGTCTGAATACGCGCCAGAATAGCGTGTGTATCGGACGGTGGTGAAAGCGCCATATCTAAACGCATCGCGGCCAGTAAGACGCCAGGCAGATTGCCGCTGTCGACCGTGTCGCTCATCTTCGGAACGCGCTGCCGGGTCTTAGGGGCAACCAGCCGAACGGGCTGGGGTAACGCCGTTGGGCAGTCTGTTCGCGGTCTGGAGAGAGACAGAAGCGGCAGCACATTGTTGGCAGCAGCGTCGCGTGCCGTGAGCGGCCGCAAGCCGAATGTCGCCTCGACCGTCGCCGGAATGGACGCATGATCGTACAGGCGATTATCGATGATATTAGCAGGTATCAATGGTGACACGACGACGGCCGGAACGCGAACGCCATACTGGCCGAACGTAAAGCCATATTGGTTGTACTTCGAACCTGGCTGCGTATCGCCAGGCGGCACCGCTTGCGGCGGCTGAACGTGATCGTAGAAGCCTCCGTGCTCATCCCAGGTAACAATAAGCAAACTGGTGTTCCAATGAGGTGAATTTCGAATCGCCTCATAGGTAGCCTTAATCAGCGCCTCGCCTTGGGTGACTCCGTCAAGTGGGTGTTGGGAGTTTCCGCCCTTGTATGTGCCGCCCGCAACGTCTCCATAGTTTGGCTCGATCCACGTGTAGGGCCAGGGATAATCCGGATTAGCAATGTCCCTTGCAAACGCGCTGAAATTCACGACAGCGGCATGATGGATTCCCTTGAGCGCCGCTGCCATCGGAAAACTGTCGCCCGCGTAGATCCGCCACCCCATCGCAAATTTTTGGGCGAGTGCATCGAAAATCGAGCCATGGAGGAACTGAAAGCCGGCGATGGTCTCCCATGTCAGGATTTCGCCTGTCGTCGGACTGTGATCCAATCCGCCCGAGGAGGCCGCACAAGCAAAGAATCGGTTCGGGAAGGTCGGTCCCGGCATCGAAGCGAACCAGCCGTCGCAAAGGGCGAAGCTCGTCGCCAAAGCATTCAGGACCGGCAGTTGACCGGGCGAAAAACACTTCATGACGTCGCCGAACTTGTTGGAGGCATGCGATCCGTAGTCGCTGACAAAGCCGCTATTGTTGATCACTGGATAATTGCCGCCCGCAGGATAGGTCGCGTTCGGGCCGCACAATTGTTCTAGGGTATCGGTAAATTCGTGCCCAGGGTCGACGGCCATCGTGGCGTCGGCCGGTTGTGTCACTGCGAAGCTTTTGCCTTGATAGCTGTTTGACTCAGAGCCATTAAGTCCGTTGACTCGCCTTTCCCTTCCCGAGACGGCGTCGGTTCCCGAAATTCCTGAAAAGCCAAGCATGTGGTCGAATGAACGGTTTTCCAGCATCAGCACAAAGATATTGGAAACTGCGGCAGGCATCGGAGTTATCCTCTCAAAAAAATGCTGCACTAATGATCTGCGTCAGTAAAGTCAAGCTAGGGTTGTCACTGCATTCCGCTCGGATACTCGCTCGGCGCGGCAGTTCACTTTCCACCAGTGCCATTGGGGCTGCCTACTCCGGTACAGAAATCCCAACCCGGTCCAGCCTCATATTTTTGACTGGGACCACAAACGCCGTTCGTGATGTCATTGTAGTCGTTTGGATTGCTCAAAGCACCGTAGATCGCGGCGAGTTCGTCCGCGGTCGAGCGATAGAAATGGCCGGCACGATTGATGATGCCTGCTACGATTGGCGTTGACGCGCTCGACCCCGAGGCAACGAACCACCCGTTAAATTCCCCACCGAAATTTGAGTCATAGGCCCAAACTCCGGTTGCGGGGTCTCCGACTGCCGTGATATCGGGCACGCCACGCGCGTTTCCGACAATGTCCGCAACAGCATCCTGATATGCCGGCCGGGGTATGAACTTGCTCAAGCCAGCTCCCTCGAAAAGCCACGGAATTTCTCCGGTGAACGCACCACCCGCGTCACGTAGAATGGTGGTTGCGCCGACTGCGACCAGCTTTGAAGATACCGACGGCCAAAGTGGGCCATATCCGTCGCCAGAGCAACCCAGATAGACGACACCTTCGGTCGTGAAATGAACGTCATAAGAGGATTCATTGACCGTCTCGATGCCGATCCAGCTCATCGAGACTTCGCCTCCACCAGCAGCCACAACGAGTTGACTCGCCTTGTCAACGGCCGCGAGAAGATTCTCAGGTTTGACGTCGATCGCTTCAACCAGGATTATCTTTGCATCAGGCGCCATGGCATGCGCCATTTCGACATCCAACGTCGCCTCCCTCTCCCAGCCTACATCGTAGGCCGGTTTTGACCCGGAGGCGTACACGACCTCCAGCGTAGCGGCTGTCGGCTCAGGCAGATCAAATTGTCTGCTGAATACCGCCAGATCAGTCGCGATGTTCGGGGCATCGTAAGCAACTACGATTCCAATCGCCCTGGATCCGCCCGAGGCGTTTACCGTGACTTTGTAGGGGTCGCAACCGGACGATTGAGGAACTTGTTTGTAGATGCAGGCTACGGACGCAGGGGTGTTGAAGTTGTAGCCGGTATAGGGTGGGCCCTTTGGCTGTGCTTTTGAACTGCGATTGATAGGAGGGACGAAAATAAAATGGTGAGTATGTATTCCGATGTCGTCGGCTGACTTGCGAAGGCTCGACTGGGGCGTGATAAGGGTTCCGCCGGCGTAGGGGCGCGATTCCGAACCGGGCTCGATGTTAGGTGGTCTCGCGTTTTGTCCGGTGGAAGGTCCGAAGTCGACGAACGAAAAAAACAGCACCGAGATTACAAGCAGGATTCTCACGACGCCGGCCCCCCGAAAATGGATGTGTATGTGCCTATTTCAATCCGTTGACCCAAACGTGGCATCAAGCAGCTACTTGACGCCGATCGGCTTCCGCGGAGGATGGCCGGGCACGCCATCAGTCCCTTTGGCACACGCGTAAGTGTCGCCGTATCCGACAGACATGGAGAATGTCTGCTCGGCGACGTAAATACGAAGATCACTGTTGCCGTGCGAAGAATAAATAACACAACTCTGCGGATAGCCCCAAACAGCGCATTTTTGCTTGGTACCGGAGAACAGCGCATTGCCCGAACAGTTCGGCTTATCGGTGTAGCACCTGCACTCGGACTTTGGTCGTGCTCCCGATCGATGCGACGATGCGGCGAATGCTGCACTCATCATAAGAACTGCGATCGAAGCTCCGACGATTACCCTGAACATAGACGCCCCCTGGCTGCGCTCCCAAAGATTTGCATTTACGTCGACCGGACGCAAGCCTGGACTGGAGCTCCGACTGGGCCTGTCCCCCGCCGCATCGCCGGCACCCCGAGATCAAGTTCGACAGGCCGTTGCGCGCACAGCCATCCGCAAATGCACGTCACGGTGGTGAAGCTTACACAAGTGGCAGATTAAGGCATGGTACCCGCTGAAACGAGTGTGCTTTGATAGGGATTGAGATCGGCTTCTCGTATAATTCTGGTGCCGCTTTGAACCCGAAGTTCGCAAACGGCCGAGCCCCAATATGATGTGAACTCTGCCTTTATTCATGGTGCATGATCTTTTCCGAAAACCGGTACCCATCCAGCATCAAGTGTGGGGAAAGCTTTTTCGGGATCGTGCATGGAAGGAGACCTTCTATGAAGACTTGGTTCTTCACCGAGGATGCCTACCCCTATCTCCCCGATCCCGCGGAGTACGAGTCGATCCGCGTGAATCTGCCGAACCGCAACTACGATCCGGTCAAAGGCGCCGACCTCTATCACATGTATCTCGACATGTGGCTTGCCGCCGAGGAGCACGGGCTCGAGATCATGGTCAACGAGCATCACCAGACCGCGACCTGCGTCGTGCCGGCGGCGCCGCTGCTGCTGGCGATCCTGGCGCGCCAGTCGAAAACGGCGCGGCTGCTCATCCTCGGCAACCCGATCGCCAACCGCAATCAGCCGGTGCGCGTCGCCGAGGAGATGGCGATGATCGACGTGATCTCTCGGGGACGGCTCGAATGCGGCTTTGTCAGAAGCGTGCCGTGGGAAGCGTCGGCCGCCAACATCACCGCGTTTCGCGGCGCCCACCGCCTGTGGGAGGCGCACGATCTCATTCTCAAGGCCTGGACGACGCACGATGGACCGTTCAATTTCGAAGGCCGCTGGTATCATCACCGGCAAGTCAACATCTGGCCGCGCCCGTTCCAAGAGCCGCATCCGCCGATCTGGGTGACGATCGGCAGCGCCAACAGCGCCGTGCCCGTGGCCGAGCGCGACTATATCGGCGCCGTGTTCCTCGCCGGCTACATGAACGTACGCAAGATTTTCGACGGGTATCGCGCGGCCTACCTCAAACGGCACGGCCGGCCGGCCGACCCGGACCGCCTCGCCTACGCGGCGCTCGTCTACGTCGCCGAGACCGAAGCGAAAGCGCGCGAGGGCGCCGAGAAGAATCTCTGGTACATGCGCTCGAACAAGGTCACCCCGCATCACTCGAACCCGCCCGGCTACCACGCCCCGGACGTGGCGGTGAACTTCATGAAGGGCGCGGACTCGATCGTGCCGCAGAATCCATCGCTGACGGATCAGATGGCGCGCGGCAATGTCTTCGCCGGGACGCCCGATCAGGTCTACGAACAGATCAAAACGCTTTATGAATATGCGGGCGGCTTCGGCCACCTGATCATGATGGGCCAGGCGGGCTTCCTCACCATGGCGGAGACGTTGCGCTCGATGAAGCTCTATGCCGAGGAAGTGGTGCCGCGCCTCAAGGAGCTGGTCGCGCGCCACGACCACGGCCGCATGGCGGAACTGCGCGCCGCGACGCCCGATCGCCAGCATACGCAACTCGGGTCGTTCGGCCTGGAGTTTGCGCGGTGAGTTTTTTCGTTGCTGATCGCGGCCTTGCCGCTTGGTCTGTAATGCAAGAGCCGCGATCGGCCGCTAGCTGAGAGTTGAAGCACGCATTCTACGGACGGATAATCCGCTCGGAGAGTTGCCATGGCGAGCATGAGAAGCGTTGTCCTCGGCCTGGCGCTCGCGGCGGCGGTCATGCCCGCGAACGCGGAGAACTGGCCGACCCGGCCGCTGACGATGGTGGTGTCATTCCCTGCGGGCAGCGGGTCGGATGTGCTCGCACGTATCCTTGGCGCTCGCCTGTCCGAGATTTTGGGCCAACAGGTGGTGATCGAAAACGTCGCTGGCGGCGGCGGCATGACCGCGGCCTACCGCGTGGCACGAGCGGCGCCGGATGGCTATCAGTTCGTTCTCGGCGGCACCGATACGTTCGCGCAAAGTCAAACGATTTACAAAAAACCGATCTATAACAGCGTGACCGATTTCGTGCCGGTCGCGTTGCTGGTCGAACAACCGTTCCTGCTGGTCGCGCGCAACGATTTGCCCGCCGGCAATCTGGCCGAGTTCATCGCTTACGCCAAGGCCAATCAGGCAAAGATGCAGTACGGCTCGGCGGGACCGGCTTCGGGCGCCAATCTGACCTGCACGTATTTGAACGCCGCGATGGGAGTGACCGTCACGCAGGTACCCTATCGCGGCGCTCCCGAGGGGCTGCAGGACGTGATCGCCGGACGGATCGACTATTATTGTCCGGTCATCGCGGCCGCGATCGGACAAATTCAAAATAGGACCCTGAAGGCGATCGCGATCCTGTCGCGCGATCGTTCGCCGGCGCTACCGGCGCTGGCTTCCGCCCATGAGCAGGGCCTCGCCGACTTCGAAGCCACCTACTGGAACGGGTTCTTCCTGCCCAAGGGGACACCCGCGGCAATCGTGCAAAAGTTCCACGCTGCGTCCGTCGCCACGATCGACAGCCCGTCGGTGCAGGAGCGGCTGAAAGTGTTCGGCCTCACCGCCGTCGCTCCCGATCGACGCTCGCCGGATTACCTGAAACAATTCGTCACGAGCGAAATCAAAAAATGGCGCGACCCGATCAAAGCGACCGGCGTGAGTTTGGATTGACGAGATCGAACGAACGCGGCCGTAGGGTGGGCTAAGACCGCGTAGCGAAGCGAAGCGGGCGTGCCCACCAACGATGGTTCGTGACGATGGATGGTGGGCACGCCGTCGCTTCGCTCCGGCTTAGCCCATCCCACACCCACCCTTACTCCCCGAAAGAGCCGCCCGTCGGGTGGCGGGCATCGCCGCCCCAATCCGCCGGCAGAAGGTCTCGCGCGACGTATCGGTGAAAGGAACTATACGGCCAATCGCACGTCCGCGATACGAGATGCTTCACCGGATTATAGTGAATATAGTCGACGTGGCGCGCGAGATCGGTATCGTCGCGGATCGCGTGCTCCCAATAGCGGCGCTGCCATATTCCCTTTTCGCGTTTGGCGTGTTTGCTCGGGCTTCGGTTCGGATTGCCCGGCAAGCCGCAGGAAAAATCGTGTTTGATCAGACTCCAGCGCCGGGAAAAATCAGCATCATCCGGCGGCAGCGCCCAAATAGCGTGCAGGTGGTCGGGAAGCACGCAGATCGCGATGGTCTCGAACGGGTCGCGCCTCAACGCTCCCGCGTAGGCGGCGCGGAGGCGCTCGATATGCCGGACGAGGAGATCGGTCGATCGGTCGGCGAGAGTCAGCGTGAAGAAGAACCACCCTCCTTCGATGCGAACTCTACGATACCTCGACATGATTGAATGGTAGAAGATTGTTTGTTTCTTGTCAACACGCATTTATTTGTTATTTCAATGTAATAAGATTTTCGACCGTAGGGTGGGCTAAGGCGGAGCGGAGCGACGCCGTGCCCACCAACGATGGTTCGTGACGATGGATGGTGGGCACGCGCGCCCATCGGCGCGCTTAGCCCACCCTACGGTGCCTTGGTTGGGCTATGATGGCGGCGAGCGGAGGAACACCATGGCGGCAGATGAGGAGAGAGCCGCCGATCGCGGGTCGCGCCCGGGCGCGCTGTCGGGGATCCGCGTCATCGAGTTGGCCGATGAGCTGGCGGAATATTGCGGGCTCACCCTGGCGGGCCTCGGCGCCGACGTCGTCAAAGTGGAGCCGCCGGGGGGAAGCCCGACGCGGCGCATCGGGCCGTTCTATCAGGATCGCGTCGATCCTGAGCGATCCCTGTTCTTCTGGCAGTACAACCGCGGCAAGCGCTCGATCGAGCTTGATTTGCAGCGCGAGAGCGACGCCGCGCGTTTTCGCTCGCTGCTCGCCTCCGCCGACATTCTTCTCGAGTCGACGCCGAAAGGCGCGCTCGCTGCACTCGGGCTCGGCGGCACGGCGCTGCGCGACAAGTTTCCCCGATTGATTCACGCCCGCGTCACGCCGTTCGGCGACGACGGCCCGTGGAGCGACTTCAAGGCCTGCGATCTCGTCCATCTGGCGCTCGGCGGCGTCATGATGAATTGCGGGTACGATCCGGCTCCCGACGGCAAATACGATCTGCCGCCGATCGCGCCGCAGATGTGGCACGCCTATCACGTCGCCGGCGAGCAGCTGAGCATGGCAATCATCGCCGCGCTCCTGTTCCGTCACCGCACCGGCAGCGGCCAGCAGGTCTCCTGCGCGGTGCACGAGGCCGTCGCCAAATCCACTGAGGTCGATTTGATGACCTGGGTGATGCGGCGCTCGCCGGTGCTGCGCCAGACCTGCCGTCATGCGCGCGAGTCGATCTCGCCTCATCCGACCATCGCCCACACCAAGGACGGGCGCTGGGTGATGGCGAACCTCGGCAACCGGCCGGACGACGGCAACAAGCTGATCGCGCTGATGGAGCGTTACGGCATCGAGCCGGGGCTCGATCCGCAAAACGCCACGCCGCCGCGCTTCGGCCGTTTCGTTCCGGGGACGGCGCCGGACAAATCGACGCGCGATCCCGCCATGGAGGCGGTCGCGCGGTTCGTGCGCGCGTTTACTTATGAAAATATTCCGTGGCGCGAGGCGCAGCAGGACGGGATGCTGTGGGCGCCGCTGCGCAAGCCGCACGAGAACGCCATCGATCCGCACTGGATGGCGCGCGGCAGCTTGACGGACCTCGCGCATCCCGAGCTTGGCCGGTCGTTGCGTTATGCGACCAGCAAATGGATCAGCACGGCGACAGATTGGGCGCCGGGCCGCCGCGCCCCGCAGCTCAATGAGGATGCCGGCAGCGTCGACGATCTGCCGGCGCGCCGCGCGCCGGTGATCGATGCGAAGGCAGACCCCGCGCGGGCGGGAAAATCGTCGAAGCGCGGCAAGCCGTTTGCGCTCGAGGGCATTCGCGTCCTCGATTTCACCTGGTTTCTCGCCTCGGCCGGCGGCACGCGGTTCCTGAGTTGCTTCGGCGCGGAGTGTCTCAAGGTCGAGCTGAAAAGCCATCCCGACACGCGGCTTGCCGCGATGGCGCCGATCGGCGGCCGCGCGGCGCGCGAGCGCGCCACGGCGCCGTTGCGCGGCGTGACCGATCCCGACATGGGCGGGCAGTTCAACAACAAAAATCCAGGCAAGCGCGGCATCTCGCTCAACGTGCGGCATCCCAAGGGCCTGGAGATCGCCCGGCGGCTGGTGGCGATGTCGGATATCGTCGCCGAAGGCTTCTCGCCGGGCGTGCTCGACAGCTGGGGCCTCGGCTACGATCAGCTTCGCGCCATCAAGCCCGACATTATTTATGTGCAGCAGTCCGGCATGGGCGCGCAGGGAACCTACGGCCGCTTTCGCACCGTGGGCCCGATCGCCAACGCGTTCGCCGGCCTCTCGGAGATGTCCGGCCTGCCCGAGCCCGCCATGCCGGCCGGGTGGGGCTACTCCTATCTCGACTGGATGGGCGCTTACAGCTTCGCGCTCGCCATGCTCAGCGCGCTCTACCATCGCGCCCGCACCGGCGAAGGCCAGTGGATCGACGCCTCGCAGACCGAGGTGGGATTGTTTATTGCGGGCACGGCCATCCTCGACTGGTCGGCAAACGACCGTATCTGGTCGCGCATCGGCAACCGGTCGCCTTATAAACCGGCGGCGCCGCACGGCGTCTATCCCTGCGCCGGCGAGGATCGCTGGCTCGCCATCGCGTGCTTCAGCGAGGCCGAATGGCGCGCCTTGATCGACGTTGCCAAGCGTCCCGATTGGGCGGCGGACAACCGCTTCGTCGAGCTCACGGCGCGACTGGCGCACCAGGATGTCCTCGACGCAATGATCGGCCAGTGGACGAAAGCGCACGATGCCCGCCAACTGATGCACGCCTTGCAGAGCGCCGGCGTACCGGCCGGCGTTTGCCAGACGGCCGAGGATCGCTGCGACCACGATCCGCAGCTCGCCCACCTCGGGTGGCTGACCGAGGTGACCGGCAGCAAGATCGGCCGCTGGCCGGTCGCCGAGGTGCCGATCAAGCTCAGCGAGAGCCCCGCCTTCGCCGGCGGGCGCATCGACCGCGGCGCGCCGTGCTACGGCGAGGACAACGAATATGTCTACGGCGAGCTGTTGGGAATGACGAAACGCGAGATCGCGGACCTGGCAGCGGAAGGAGTGTTTTAACAATCGGTGCCGTAGTTCCGTAGGGTGGGCTAAGCGGGCGGAGCGAAGCGCAGACCGCGTGCCCACCATTTGTTTGAAAGGTCCATCGTTGGTGGGCACGCCGTCGCTTCGCTCCGGCTTAGGCCACCCTACGTCGCCGAACGCGCGTGCCGGTTCAGAAGCGCGCAGGTCCGGCTCCGCTGGCGGCGATGTCGCCACGCGGTTGTTATTAACGCATGTAAACCAGGATCGGTAGCCTCCGCAGAGAGTTACCGGTTCTTTACGCCGGCATGGCAAGGGTTTCCGCTGGTGAGGACGTCTCAACCCTCACAGGCCACGCTGGAACAGCCGCATGAGCACCGTTGAATTGACCGTGGAACGCGCAGGTGCGGAGCGAGCGGACCGGCTCGACCGATGGACCCGCACGCTCTGCGTACTGTTCTTCTTCTCCGGCTTTCCCGCGCTGATCTATCAGCTCACGTGGCAACGGGCACTGTTCCGCATCTTTGGCGTCAACATCGAGTCGGTGACGATCGTGGTCGCCGCCTTCATGCTCGGGCTCGGCATAGGCAGCTTGGCGGGAGGCTGGCTGTCGCAGCGGCGCGCCCTGCCGCTGTTACCGCTCCTTGCCGCAATCGAGTTGATGACCGGAGCTTTCGGCTTGGTATCGCTCGCGGTCTTCGACCAGGTCGGCGAACTTACTGTCGGCTTCCCGTTGGCGGCGACGGCGGCGGCCACTCTCGCGCTGGTGACCGTTCCTACCTTGTTGATGGGCGCCACGCTGCCGATTCTGGTCGGCCATCTGGTTCGCCGCTCCGGGCAGGTGGGCAGCGCGGTGGGTCTGCTCTACTACGTCAACACGCTGGGCGCAGGCGCGGCATGCCTTGCCTGCGTCTTGTTGCTCTATCCGTTCGCCGGCATGCAGGGCGCAATTTATGTCGGCGTCGGGATCAATGCTGCCGTGGCGCTGGGGGCCCTCATTGCCCATTGGCGCGAGCGCGGTTGCTCGGTCGCCACCGCGGCTGCGCCGATGCTGGTGGTGGCGAAGCCCCTACTCGGTTTCGGGGCGCTGCTGGGGCTCGCCGCTGCCGGCGGCTTCGTATCGCTGTCGTACGAAATCTTCTTCTTCCGCACCGTCTCCTACGCGAGCGGATCGAGTGCGCCCGCCTTTGCGGTGACCCTGAGCGCGTTTCTGGTCGGCTTGGCGTCGGGCGCGCGGCAAGCCGGCCGGGACTGCGCGAACTTGGGGCGCGACGCCGCGATGCGGCGTGCGTTTATCGCCTTGATGAAGGCCAACCTGCTGGGCCTCATATTCCTTCCCCTCTTCGACCAAGTGGGGTGGCTTGGCAACCGTGCCCTCGCCGTAGCGATTCCGCTGGTCTATCTCATTGCCCGCTTCTGGGGCTCGCTGCTGCCTTATCTCGCCGAGACCGGCATCGCGCCCGACAGCCACGCAGGCATGCGCACTGCGCTGCTCTACCTGGCTAACATTCTGGGCTCCACGGCCGGCTGCATCATCACGGGATTCGTGTTGATGAATTATTTGGGTCTGGTCGCGATCGCAGTCGCGTTGGGGCTGACCGGCCTCGCCTGCGCGGCGTTGTTGATCGGTGCGCTTGAAATTCCGCGCAGCCAAAAGATCCTGCGTGCGAGCCTGATCGCCGCGCTGGCATTGCTGGCGACGACCGCGCTTCCGCGCTGGTCGACAAACGTGCTCGAGGTCCTACAACGGACGAGTGTGCCCGGGGCGGCGCCCCTCGTCCAAGTCGTGGAGAATCGCAGCGGCATCATCAGTGTTGCGACCGACGGCGTCGTGTACGGCAATGGCATGTATGACGGCCGGTTCAATACCGACCTGGTCCACGACACCAACGGTATCGTGCGTCCCTATGCGCTGAGCCTGTTTCACCACAGGCCGCATGACGTGCTCATGATCGGGCTTTCCTCGGGCTCGTGGGCGCAGATCATAGCCAATAATCCGGATGTTGCCTCGCTCACCGTCGTCGAGATCAATCCGGGCTATCTGGAATTGATCGCCAACGCGCCGTCGGTTGCCTCGGTTCTGACCAATCCCAAGGTCTCCATCGTCACCGATGACGGCCGACGCTGGCTGCGCTCGAATCCGGATCGGCGCTTCGATGCCATCGTCTCGAACACGACGTGGCATTTTCGAGCCAACGTCACGAACATCCTGTCGCGCGAGTTCCTCGGCCTCGTCAAAACGCACCTGAACCCGGGCGGCATATTCTTCTACAACACCACGGACTCGAACCGCGTCCAGCGCACCGGCTGTCTCGCCTTTGCCCATGGTCTTGCGCTTCTTAAATAACATAGTGGTGGCGGAGACTCCGATCGCCGAGGACTTTGGGCGTTGGCGCCGCACCCTCGAAGCGTACCGGATCGACGGCAAGCCGGTGTTCGATCCATCCCGCGGCGAGGACCGCATGGAGCTTGACCGTTTGATATCGTGGCAAGCAGCCGGCGACCGGAAAGGCCTGATCGAATCCTGTCCTGAAATCCTCGTTCGCACCGCCGGCATGCGGCCGGTGACCGACGACAACATGGGCAGCGAGTGGCGTTATTTTTTGGGATTTGAATGACACTGCCGGACCCGGCTCGCGCTTATCTACACGCCAGTCGCAGGTCCGTGCCGCCGAGGTCTATCAACAAATAATTACCGTTGCTGGCGCTAAGCGGCCCTAGGGTGGGCTAAGCGCGCCGATCGGCGCGCGTGCCCACCTACGATGATTCGTGACGATGGATGCTGGGCACGGCCGCTTCGCGGCCTTACTGTAGCCCACCCTACGGCCTACGGCCTCTCCGCCATCTGTTCAGCACCGGACATCACGCGCGTGCCGTGGTCGTAGAAGCCGGCGATCAGGTTGAGCAGGTGCGCGCTTTTCTCCAGCTGATCGTCAAAATCCGGCATCTGCGCCGCCGGGTCGGTGAACAATTGGCGCCGTAGCTGCAAAAAATCCTGGGTCCAATGGCGGGCAAGCTCGCTGACAACGTAACTCGTCTCGCGCGCCGAGCTGCGCCCGGCCTTCTCGATCAGCCCTGCGCGCAGCAGCTTCTTCAAGCTGTACTGGATGTTGGCGATATCGTCGCGATTGGCGAAACGGGCGATGTCGGTGACGGCGAGCGGGCGGCTCGCCGCCATGATCTGCTGCAGGATCGCGTTGTCCTGCCCTGAGATGTTGCGCACGCGGCCCTCGCGCCCGAGCAGCACACCGTAGAAGCGATAGAACGCCGCTGCCGCGCAGATCAGTCCCTGTTCGAAGCGGGTGACGGTGAACTCATGCGGCGTCGCCGCAAGATGCCGGGCGACTTTGGGCTCGGCGGCCCTTGGCGCGGCGCCTGGCGGCTTGCGGCTTTGCGGGCGTGGAGAGCGCATTGACAGCCCTCGAATCCAAGGAGTAAATTACAGCGTAAATTATCATTGTGGATGGGGATCCGCAATGGCGTTGGCAGGCTCGACCGCTACACCCCCCGACCGGAGCGCCGGGCAGGCGCCGCGGAACCTGCGCTGGAGCGGCATCGGGCGACGCACGCCGTCACCGTTCCGGCGCGGCGCGGCCATTTCGGCCGAGAGCGTGAAAGCACGGGCGCGCGAACTCGGCGCCGATCTCGTCGGCATCGCCAGCGCGCAGGTGCTCAATGCCTTCCCCCCGGACCCGCGCTGGCCGCAGACGCCGGAGCGCATCTCGCCGTACGTGAGAAGCGTGATCGTTATCGCGCAGCGCATTCCGGCCGGCGCGTTTCGCTGCCGCACCAATACGCCGGTCCAGTACATGGACATGCTGGTGTTGCGAAAGATGGACAAGGTCGCCTACCGGCTCGCCGAGGAACTGGAGCGCGCCGGCCATCCCACCTTCGTGGTGCCGGCGCAGGAAACCGAGTGGACGCTCAAGCGCGCGAGCTACGGCCGGCTCTCCACCCGCCATCTCGGCGTCGAGGCAGGGCTCGGCACGCTCGGGCTCGAGGTCAATATCCTCACGCCGGAATATGGCCCGCGCATCTATCTGACCGGCATCCTCACCGAGCTCGAGCTTGCCGCCGATCGTCCGATGACCGAGCAGGTATGTATCGGTGAATCCTGCAGCCGCTGCCTTTATTCATGTCCCGGCGACGCGGTGCTGCATTTCGGCATCGACAAGCGCTCCTGCGCGGAGCACGCCCAGGAATTTGGCTTCTCCGCCATCGTGAAATTCGTGGAACGCGTGATCGATGCGCAGGCCAGTGGCCACGGGGCCGAAGCGCTCGTGGCGATGACGCGCTCGCGCGATCACTTCGGCTTTTGGCAAGGACTGCTGCGTGTCGTCGGCTCGTTCGGCGATTGCCCGCGCTGTCTTGCCGTCTGTCCCGTGGGCGATGATTATCATGCGCATCTCGCCGACCCGCAGAAGGCGATCCCGGAAAAGACGCCCGAGAAGGTGACGCTCGCCAAGGCGCGTCAGGCAGCGCGCAAGCGCGGTGAGCCGATCGCCGGTCTCGATGCTTGGAACATCCGCTGGGTCGGTCCCGCGGGCTACCGAGGGATCGTGGCGCGGCAAATGCAGGAGTTCAAAGCGCGCCAGAAGGCGCGCGCCGCAGCACAAGAGACCGTGCCGCACGAAGGCTGAGATGGTCGAAATCTTTCGTCACAAAATTTCTGCCGCCGAGGTGAAGGCCAAGGCGCGCGAGCTTGGCGCCGATCTCGTTGGCATCGCCGATGGCGAGGTGATGAACGCCAATCCACCCGACCCTTCCGATCCCCGCCGCCCGATCGACATCACCGCGTTCGACTACAAGCGCGTGATCGTGCTCGCCAAGCATCTCAACAGCGGCGTCGCACGCATCATCCGGTGGGCCGATCGCACCAAGTTCTACAACGATGAGCTTGCGCTCTCGGGGCTTGAGGAAATCTCGCTCGAGCTTGTCTACTGGCTCGAAGATCTCGGCTACCCGGCGATCATCATTCCGCCGACCCACGTCGATCCGTGGCGCTATAACGACGATCCGCAGGCACACCAGACGACGCTGCTCTCGCTGCCGCATGCCGCAGTCGAGGCCGGGCTCGGCACGCTCGGCCTAAACCAACAACTCTTGACCCCGGAGTTCGGCCCACGGGTCATTTTAAGCGCGGTCATGGCCTCGCTCGAGGTCGAGCCGGATCGTCGGCGCGAGCAAAGCCTGTGCCTCGGTCCAACCTGCGGGCGCTGTCTCAAGGTCTGCCCGGCCGATGCGGTGCGCCACTGGGGCCGCGACTGGCAGGCCTGCGACACGCACCGCTCGCCCTACGGCTTCGCCAAGCTCACAAGCCATATGGAGGCGATCATTGGCGCCGCCGATGCGGAGCAGAAAAAGGAGCTGCTGCGCTCGGAAACGACCTTCAATCTGTGGCAGAGTATTCTGCGCGGCGCCGGCGTCGTTACCGGCTGCCGCCGATGCGCCGATGTCTGTCCGGTCGGCGCCGACTATGCCGACATGCTGATGGACGCGCTCGATGACATGCCCGAGGATACCGAGGCGAAGCGCTTGCGCCTCGTCGACATGGTGAACGCGGAAGCGGACGGGCGCCTGCCCGACGACTACATCGATCAGCAGCGCTGGATTGGCAAACTGCCAAAGGCCGAGGTCAATGCCAGATGAGCGCGCAACCTGGCGCGACGATCCCGAGCGCCGCGGAGATTGCAGCGATCCACTCTGCCGGCAAGGTCGCAGCGGTGCGTCAGGCCAAGCGGGCGCCGTTCTTCCGCGGCAAGCTCGATCACATCGATCTTGGCGCGCTCGATGATCCCGCCGAATGGGCCAAGATCCCGCTGCTCCACAAAGACATGCTGCGCGCCACGTCGGACGCGGAGTTCTATCGCGACTTCTGTTTGCCGCCGAGCGAGGACGACCGGATCGCGCAGTACTGGCGCTCCGGCGGCACCACCGGCCGACCGCTGTTCTATCCGCGCAGCCGCCGCGACATCGAGGTGGCGATGCACGGCTTTGCGCGCGTCTATGCCTGCGCCGGCACCAAGCCGGGCCAGACCGTGCACTGCGCATATCCGCTCGGCATCCATCCCGTCGGCCAGATGATGGCGCGCGCGGCCGAGGCCGCGGGGCTTGGCGCGCTGATGGCCGGCGCCGGAACCACCACTCCGTCGTCGCTGCAAATCGACCTGATCGACAAGCTCAAGCCCGATGTGCTGACCGGCATGTCGAGTTACGCGCTGCACCTCGCCAACTTGGCAGACCAGAACGGCATCGATCTGGCGCACGGTTCGGTCGATCTGGTCATCTGCTCGGCCGAGCCCCTCTCGCCCGCCAAGCGCGAAAAACTTCGCCGCATGTGGGGCGCCGAGGTGCGCGACTCTTTCGGCATGACCGAGGCGGGGATGATGGCGGCGGAAGACGGCGTCGCCGATGGCTTTCGCGTCTGGAGCGATCTGTTCTTTCTCGAGGTGATCGATCCGACGACCGGGCAGGTGCTGCCGGAGGGCGAGACCGGCGCGCTCGTCGTCACGCCGCTCTTCACCAACAACATCACGCCGTTCTTGCGCTGGATGTCCGGCGATCTCGTGACCTTGCGTCGCGAGGTGCCGGGCGCAGGACCGTTTGCGGTCTTTCCCGTGCTGCGGCACGCCCAGCGCACCACCGGGTTCTTCAAGATCCGCGGCATCAATATCAATCACGGTGAGTTCGAGGACGTGATGTTCCGGATGGCGCCGATCAACGATTTCAAGTGCGAGGCGGTTACGGTCGATGCGCTTGACGTGCTGCGCGTATGCGTGGAGATCAAGCGCGATGCCGATCCCGTGGCCGCGGTCGCTTTGGTCGAGCGCGAGATCAAGCGCCTGTTCGAACTGACCCCGCGCGTCGAGACCCTCGAGTTGGGAACGCTCGCCCGCGAGTTCGAAGCCAGCGTCAAGGCGCCGCGGATCGTCGATCGGCGCGGCTGACTCACGGCTGCCGTACGGTGCCGTAGGTGGGCTAAGCCGCGAGCGTCAGCGAGCGAGCGTGCCCACCATCCATCAACAAACAATCGTCGTTGGTGGGCACGCCGTCGCTTCGCGGCCGTAGGGTGGGCTAAGGGCCGAAGGCCCGTGCCCACCGTGTATCAACAAATAATCGTCGTTGGTGGGCACGCCGTCGCTTCGCTCCGGCTTACAGTAGCCCACCCTACGGCCTACCCGACTCTCAATACGGCTCGCCGACAAAGATGAACGTCGTCCCGGTCACGATCGGGGCGCTGGCGCCGACGAAGGAAACGTTGGCGTCTTTGACCTGGCGCGTGCCGGCGCGGCCGGATGCCTGCAGCGCGCCTTCGATGATGTGCCACAGGCCGTGAATGCGGCCGGTGCCGAGGCTGCCGCCGAAGGTGTTGAGCGGCAGCTCGCCGTCGAGCTCGATGCGCCCGTCCTGGATGAAATCGAGCGCCTCCCCTTCCCGGCAGAAGCCGTAGGATTCCAGACCGTAGATCACCGAGGCCGAAAACCCGTCATAGATCTGCGCGACGTCGACATCCCTTGGCGTGAAGCCGGAGCGCTCCCAGGTCAGCTTGGCGGAGCTGCTGCCGCCTTCCATGTAGCTCGACAGGCTGCCGATGCGTCCCGCGACCTCGAAATGCAGCCGCTGGCCATAGCCGGCCAGATAAGCCGGCGTCGGCTTGAGATCGCGCGCCCGGTCAGCCGTGGTCAGCACGATGGCGACCGCGCCCTGGACCGGAATATCGCAATCGTACAAACAGAAAGGATAGGCAACCATGCGCGAATTGAGATAATCCTCGCGCGTCAGCGGCACGCCATAAAAGAAAGCATGCGGGTTGTGCTGGGTATGCCGGCGCTGGGTCAGGGCCAGGGTCGCCATCTTGGTGCGATCCTGGTTATGGCGCTCGAGCCAGCGCGTATAGGCGACCGCCATTGCTTGCCCGGGACCGCCGAAGCCGTAGGGCGCGGTAAACTGCGCGGCGCCCGCGGCCTGCCCGCTCGGCAGGTTCTGATACGTCCCCTTCGGGTTATGCATCGCCCGCCACACCACGGCGTATTTGCACACGCCGGCGAGGAGCGCATTGACCGCCTGCTGAACGGCGCCGCCGATGTTGGTCGTGCCCACCTGGATGTGCCAGGTCAGATTGGGCAGCTTGAGCATCGCCATCATGCAATTGACCGAAACGATGGTGATGCCGTCGACCTCCGCATGGCCGGTCGCCGGCAATTCCGGATAGGTGGCGAGCCCGTCGATGTTCGAGATTTGCAGCCCGCTGTCGGCAACCGCGCCCTTCACCGCCTCGAGCGCATGGGCGGCGAGCGGAATCTCGGCCGAGCGCGTGACCTTGGAAAAACCCACGCCGCTGATCGCGACCTTGCAACGGTTTTCCCACATGCCGCCCTCCCCTATTCCGCCGGAGCGGCATCAACCAAACGAAACTGCGGCAACGTGATCTCGTCATTGAGCGGCTCGAAGATGACCTCCACGCGACGTCCGACCTTTGCCTGTGTGTAGGGCGCGCCGAGAAGATTGCCGGCGAGCAGCGCGCCGGGCGCCTCATCAAGCTCCACGATGATGCTGGCGTACGGAACCGCGGCGGCGAAGCGCTTGTCGCCGGTGTGATACATGATGGTGTAGGCGTAGATGGTGCCGGCGCCGCGCACCGCTTCGAACTTGAGATCTATTCCCATGCATTTGACGCAGGTCGCATAAGGCGGATGCTGGAAATGTCCGCAGCTCTGGCAGCGCTGCAGCTCGAGAACTCCGCGCTTGGCCGCGTCCCAGAACGGCCTCGTCCATTCGTTTGGAACGGGAACCGGCCTCGTCACCTTGCTCCAGTCGCTCATGTTTCTTCCGTGCCCCCCTTCGTAGAGTGGGCGAAGCGGGGGGAGCGAAGCGGAGACCGCGTGCCCGCCATTTGTTTGAAAGGCCTATCGTTGGTGGGCACGCCGTCGCTCCGCTCCGGCTTAGCCCACCCTACATCCCACTCTAATTCAGCCGATACACACGCCGAGCGGTGCCGCTGAATAACGCGGCCTTTTCGTCGGTCGACGCATTGGCGGCGATGCGTTTGAAGGCGTTCCATAAGGCAGCGTAGCCGATCCCCATCTTGTCGACGGGAAAATTGCTTTCGAAGGTGCAGCGCTTAGCACCGAAAAGCTCGATGCAAGGCTCGATATAAGGGCGCCAATAGGCCGCGAGCTCTTCCGAGGATGGCGGTGCCGCCAGCTGATTGTAGTCGTAGGCGGCAAGCCGCATCATCAAGCCGCCCAGCTTCATGCTGACGTTTTGACAGGCAGCGATGTCAGGCAGCTTGGCGCGCCACTCGGCGTAGACCTCACGCTCCTTGCCGGCGAACGGGCCATAGCCGAGCGGCATGCCGGTATGGTTCATGATGACGTTGGCGTCCGGGCAGGCGCGCGCGAGATCGACCAGGTCGGCGTGCTGGTGATGATACACCAGCGCGTCGAGCGAGAGCCCCATGGCGGAGAGCCGGTTCACGCCGGCGCGAAAATCCGCGCGCAGGTAGTGACCGGGACCGGCGCCGTGATGATTGTTGCCGATCACCGGATCCTCATGGCAGCCGGCCGAATTGCGCACGCCGCGGAAGCGGCCGCGACCCGCCGCGGTGAGCGCCGCCAACACCGGCTCCACGCGATCGCCCATCGTCAGGTCGGCATAGCCGACGATGCCTTGGGCCACGCGGGTCTTGCCGGGATGCTCGGCCTCACATTGCTCCGCCAGGCCGGCGACCGCGTCGACCTCGCCGACCGAGCGCAGCTCGGCCGGCCCCTCGCGGCGATAGTGAAAACGGCAGTCGATGAAGACCGTCGCCACCACGTTATGGCCGCTCCCGGTGTCGGCGAGCACCTCCTCGAGCATGTAGCGCCCGCGGTCGCGCCAGACGTGATGATGGGTGTCGATGATCGGGAGTTCCGGCTCGATGATCGGCTCGGCCGGTGCGCGCGCGAGCCAGTCCGCGCGCGGCGGGAAAATGCGGCCGTAGGCCGTCGGTTGCGGATTGGCGTTCATTCTCCTGCTCCGTTTGCACCCCGGTTTGTGAGCTTTCCCATCTCCGCCGCTATCGTTAGCGTATCCCGATTATCGGCAATCAGGGAACGCAGCCATGGCCGTCGACAAAGACCTCGACTTTACCGGCAAAACAATCCTCGTGACCGGATCGGGCCGCAACATCGGCCGCGCCATCATCCTCGAGTTCGCTGCCCGCGGGGCCAACGTCATCATCAACGCGCGCACCAACGAGGCCGAGGCGCGCAGCGTCGAGCGCGAGGCGCAGGCGCTCGGCGCGAAGACGCTCGTGGTGATGGGCACGGCCGGGGAACTCAAGACGATCGAAGAGATGAAGCGGCGCGCCGAGGATGCGTTCGGGCGCGTCGACATCTACGTGTCCAATGCGGCGCGACGGTTGCACAAGACATTCTTCGAGACCAGCCACGAGGACTGGCACTTCTTTCTCAACCAGCAGCTTACCGCCTCCTGGTATTTGGCGAAAACGTTCGTGCCGGCGATGGTCGAGGCGCGCTGGGGCCGCATCATCCACGTCAATGGTCCGGACGGCTATACGGGCGGCTGGACACGCGTGCCGCACTCGACCGCCAAGGGGGCCTTGCGCACGATGACCAAATCATTGGCGGCGGGGCTGGGCGAATACGGAATTACGGTCAACGACGTCAATCCCGGCTTCATGGATACGATCCGCGACTACACCACGCATCCCGGGCTGACCCCGGAGCGCAGCGCCGAGCTTGCCCGCCAACGCAACCCGATCAGGCGGCAGTCCCGGCCGGACGAACTCGCCTTTGCCGTCGCCTTCCTGTGCTCGGAACGTGCCGGCGCCATTACCGGCAGCGCCATTCACATCGATGCCGGCGAGCGGATGTTTGGTTGATGGATCGTAGGGTGGGCTAAGCGCCGCAGGCGCGTGCCCACCATCTCTCGTTACGAACCATCGTTGGTGGGCACGCCGTCGCTCCGCTCCGGCTTAGCCCACCCTACCGCCGCGCGGCCGCGTGCCCACCAACGATGATTGTTTGTTGAACGTGATTTACAGCGCCGCACCGAGCGCCCGGAGTTCAGCGTTGACTGCCCACGATTCGATAGCGCTCTTCGGGCAATCCTCCGCGGCACGCCGGAACAGACTCGTCGCTTTGTCCTTTGCGCCTTGCCTGAGCGCCAACTCTCCGCTGTAGAAATTGGCTTCGCAGACCCGCACCTGTTTGGTCGTCGCATTGGGGTCGTCCGCCGCGGCGAGCACCGCCTCCGGCGTCGTCTGGCCGAGATAGAGACGCACGATCGGCGCCGGCCATTTCGTCATATCGAGTTGCGCGCTCGCCTGCGGCAGCCGGCTGGCGACGCCACTGCGCGCCCCGACGATGTCGAACCAGAGCGCTGCATAGGCATCCTTCGGATCGAGCGCGCTCGCCTGATCGAGATCGGCCAGCGCCTTGGGCAGCGCGCCGGCGTAAAGGTCGGCGCGGCCGCGGTTCTTGTATGCCAGGGCATATTTCGGATTGAGCCGGATCGCCTCGCCGAAATCGGCGACGGCGCGGTCGAGGTCGCCGTTGCCTTGGTACGCAAGGCCGCGGTTGTTGTAGGCAAGGGCGTATTTCGGGTCGAGCCGGATGGCCTCATCGTAGTCGGCGACGGCGCGGTCGTGCTCTCCCTTGCGGTTATATGAAACGCCCCGGTCGTTGTAGGCGAATGCATATTTCGGATCGATCCGGATCGCCTCGGTGAAATCGGCGATGGCGCGATCGTAGTCACCGTTGGCGATGTATTCGTTGCCCCGATTGCCGTAGGCACGGGCATTCTTCGGATCGAGCCGGATCGCCTCGGCGAAGTCGGCGATGGCACGGTCGTGATCGCCCGTTCGGCTGTAGGAAAAGCCGCGGCTGCTGTAGGCGGCTGCGTATTTCGGATCGAGCCGGATCGCCTCGTTATAATCGGCGATGGCATGATCGTAATCGCCCTTGCGGTTATAGGAGAAGCCACGGCCGGCATAGGCACCGGCATTCTTCGGGTCGAGCCGGATCGTCTCGGTGAAGTCGCCAATGGCGCGGTCGTCTTCGCCCTTGGCTTGGTAGACGACTCCGCGGTTCTTGTAGGCCTGGACGTATTTCGGATTGAGCCGGATCGCCTCGGCGAAGTCGGCAATGGCGCTGTCGCGATCGCCCTTGCGGTTGTACGAGTTGCCGCGGTTGTTATAGGCGACGGCATTCTTCGGATCGAGCCCGATCAGCTGGTCGTAGTCGGCGATGGCTTTGTCATACTCGCCTTTGTCACTGTAGGCATCGCCGCGGCTGTTGAAGATCCACACAAGCCCAGGGCCGCTCCAGTTGCCGGACTGGATGGCCGCGGTGCAGCCGCTGATTATCTGGTCAGCCGAAAATGCCTTATTCTTGTTGTTGCACCGATCCACCTGTTGCTGTGCTTGCGCCGCCAGCGGCGATGGCAGCGATGTTGTTGCCGAAATAGCTGCCGCACCCGCGAGTGCGATCCTCCACAACCCAATCATGGCGTCCCCTCGTCAAGACCAGGACAGAACTAGCGCCGGTCCGGGCGTCTGTCACGAATTTCGCGGCGGTATTCAACCTATTAAAGGAGCGCCGATGGTGTCATATTGCCTGCGCCATTGCGAACGCGCAGGTATAGGGTCGAAGAGCCAATCCAAGACCGGGTGATCTGTACGTGAGCGGCCCGTTGGTTTAGACCAGCGGCCCCGTTCAAACGTTGGAGGCGGTCGATGGTTACTATTGAGGCAACTGCCGGCATGGCGGCGCAGGTCTACGCCATGATCGAGCGCAACGTCGCCATCGTCCGCCGCCGCTTGGGCAAGCCGCTGACTTTGGCCGACAAGGTGCTGCTCGGCCACCTCGACGACGCCGAACACCAGGACCTCGAACCGGGCAAGAGCTACCTGTCGCTGCGACCGGATCGCGTCGTCTTCCAGGACGTGCTGGGGCAGAGCGGGCTGCTGCAGTTCATGCAGACCAAGCGCGACAAGGTCGCCGTGCCGGCGACGATTCACTGCGATCACCTCATCCAGGCACGCACCGAGGGCAAGGCGGATCTGCGCGCCTCTCTCGACGAGAGCAAGGAGGTCTATGACTTCTTGCGGTCGGCCGCGGCGAAATACGGCGCGGGTTTCTGGGAACCGGGCGCCGGCATCATTCATCAGGTTGTGCTGGAGAATTACGCGTTCCCCGGCACGCTCATCATCGGCACGGATTCGCACACGCCGAACGCCGGCGGGCTCGGCGCCTGCGCGGTCGGCGTCGGCGGCGCCGATGCGGTCGAGGTGATTGCCGGTTTGCCGTGGGAACTGCTCTACCCGCGCCACATCGCGGTTTATCTGACCGGCGAACTCAACGGCTGGACCGCCCCGAAGGACGTGATCCTTTACGTGGCGGGCCAGCTCACCGTGTCCGGCGGCACCAACGCCATCCTGGAATATATCGGCCCCGGCGCCCGCACCATCAGCGCCACCGGCAAGGCGACGATCACCAACATGGGCGCCGAACTGGGCGCGACCACGTCGATGTTCCCGGCCGACGCGCACATGGCAACCTACCTGCGCGCGACCGGGCGGGCCGACCTGGTGCCGCTCGCCGAGCGCTATCACGAACTGCTGGTGCCCGACGCCGAGGTCGAAAAGAGCCCGGAGAAATATTACGACCGCGTCGTCGAGCTTGACCTCTCCAAGCTCGAACCGCACCTGGTCGGACCGCATACGCCCGATCGGGCGCGCCCCATCTCGAAGCTCGCCGCCGAGGTAGCGGACGCGGGCAACGGCTTTGTCGACAAGATTTCCAGCACGCTGATCGGCAGTTGCACCAATTCCTCCTACGAAGACATGAGCCGCGCGGCGGACGTGGCCGAGCAGGCCAAAGCGCACGGCCTCAAAGCCGCCGTGCCGCTGCTGGTCACGCCGGGCTCCGAGCAGGTGCGCGCCACCATCGAGCGCGACGGGCAGATGCAATCGCTCAAGGACATCGAAGGTGTGGTGCTGGCCAACGCGTGCGGCCCGTGCATCGGGCAATGGCGCCGGGCCAAGGAGGCGACCGCCGAGCCCAACACAATCGTGACCTCGTACAACCGCAACTTTCCCCGCCGCAACGACGGGGCGCCCACCACCATGAACTTCATCGGCAGCCCCGAAATCGTCACTGCGATGGCGCTCGCCGGGCGGCTGTCGTTCAACCCGATGACCGACACCCTTACCGGCGGCGACGGCAAGCCGTTCAAGCTCTCCATTCCAAAGACGGCGCCCGAAGTGCCGGCGAAGAATTTCGACCGCGGCCGCAGCGCCTACGTCTCGCCGCCTGCCGACGGCAGCAAGATCGAATTGAACATCGACCCGAACAGCGAGCGGCTGCAGGTGCTCGAGCCGTGGCCGGCTTGGGACGGCCAGGACTTCGTCGACATGCCCGTGCTGATGAAGACCAAGGGCAAGACCACCACGGACCATATTTCGCCGGCCGGTGTGTGGCTGCGCTATCGCGGACACTTGGACAAGTTCAGCGACAATCTGCTGATGGGTGCGACCAACGCCTATACCGGAGAGACCGGCAAAGGCACCGACCAGCTGAGCGGCGCCAAGGGCGAGCCGATCGCCAACATCGCCCGGCACTACAAGGCGAGCGGACGCAAATGGGTCGTCATCGGCGATCACAATTACGGCGAAGGCTCGAGCCGCGAGCACGCGGCCCTCTCACCGCGCCTGCTCGGCGGTGCCGCCGTCATCACCCGCAGCTTCGCGCGCATTCACGAGACCAACCTGAAAAAGCAGGGGTTGCTGGCGCTGACCTTCCCCAAGCCGGAGGATTACGACCGCATCCTCGAGGGCGACCGCATCAACCTGGTCGGCCTCAAGGGTCTTACGCCCGGCAAGCCGGTCGAGTGCCGCGTCAAGCACGCGGACGGCAGCGAGGAGACGCTGTGGCTCAACCACACCTTCAGCGCCCCTCAACTCGAATGGTTCCGTGCGGGCTCGGCGCTCAATCTGTTCCAGCGCGCCTGATTGCCTGATTGAAATGAGCGTTGAACGCGCATCGGCGCTGACCGGCGCCTATCCGCGCGGATCGCATCTCCACAGACTCGCTTACACGCGGCTGCGCGAAGAGATCGTTGCGCTACCGCACGCACGCGTGTTTTTAGCCTTCCTGATCGCCGCGTTGGCAGTACGGCTTGTGTTTTGGCTGTACACGGGGCGCATCTGGGAAGATGGGCTCATGGCGCTCACGGCGGCGCGCAATGCGTGGGAAGGATTCGGCCTCACGCATCACGCGAGCGAACCGCGCGTCTATTGCTTCACCTCGCCGCTCAGCGAGATGGTCATGCTGGCGGGAGAAGCCGTCGGCCAAGGCCTGCTGGCAATGCGGATCGCCAGCCTGATAGCGACCGTACCCACCCTCTATTACGCTTATCGCATCAGCCTGTTGTTCGGGTTCGGAATACCGGCGCTGGCCGTGCTGCTTGCTTATCTCGCGTTCGATCAATTGCAGATTTTCTACGGCATGGCTGGAATGGAGACGCAAATCGCCACGGCGCTGGCGGTGGCAAACGCGTACTATTTCCTCACGTCGCAATGGCGAAAGCTCGGCGTCGCGCTCGGACTTGGGCTCTTGTGCCGGCCCGAGTTCGTATTCTGGGCGCCGCTGGTCGGGATATTCCTGCTTTTTCACGACCGCCGTGCCTTGCTGACCGTCGTGACGATTTCCGCGGCGGTATTTATGCCTTGGACGGCATTGGCAACCATTTATTATGGCTCGCCGATTCCGCACACGATCTCCGCCAAGAGCCTCTCATTCCACTGGATGCCGGGTACGCATCGCTGGCAGGCAATCTACGACTATCTGCCGAATTGGTGGCACAGCTTCGCGCCTCTGAGAGAGCACGTGATGGGTGCGCCGCGAGGGGTTCCGGAAACTGCGATCAGGGCCGTCGTGATCCTGGTCACGCTGCTCGCGGCTATCGGCGCCGGTTGGCTGGTGGCGCAATCGAGGAGAACCGCGGCGATCGTTCTGTTCATCCTCATATTCGCGGCATACCGAACGATGTCGCTGATTTCCATTTACGGCAACTGGTACCTGGTACCGTTTCTGGCTTTGTTTTTTATCTTCGTCGCGGCGGGAGTCGAACTCATTCATCGACATTGGCCGAGAATAGCGATACCCGTCGCCGCTGTCGTCGCGTTTTGTTACGCCGTGCACGTGCCGTTGTCGTTTCCGCGTGAGCGGAACGTTCAGCTCTACACGAATGACGCGGTTCAAACGGTGACCGGCAAGCGCCTCAATGCGCTCATGAGTGCCAGCGACACGGTGGTGCTCGAACCGCTCGGATACATCGGCTGGGCGGCACGCAACAAGACAATTTACGATTCGCCCGGCATCGGGTCGAAAGTGTCGACTGCCGCGCTGCTCCATACCCATGAGAGTGTGTGGGGCCTCGCCGCCGCCCTTCGCCCGACATTCCTGGTGATGCGGCCGCGCGAGCTTGAGGAACTCGGGGTGGCTTATCCGGACGTCGCCAAGCTCTACCAACAGGTCGATGAGGTGAAAGCGCCGCCGGATTATCAGGCTTGCGCGTGGGGATATTGCGTGTACGGCGAAACCGACCTGATCATTCTGAAACGAACGCAGTAAGCTAGACTCTCCGTCCAGGCTCACTTCTTTTCCGCCGCATAAAGCGTGCAATCGCCGGCCTCGCCGAGCACGCGACGGCCGCTCACCGATTGCTCGACCAGGGTCTTGCGCTCGTCCTTCGGCAGGTAGTCCGTACAGACGATGATGCCGCCGAGGGGGACGGGTCCGAGGAACTTCTGCGGCTCCGCAAGCATTCGCTGCCAATACCCGAGGCGCATCCAATCCGGCACGGTCAAAGACTTGCGCTGGGCATAATATGCGACCGTCGAAGACCAATCCTGCCCGAGCACGAGCAGGCTGCTGTCGGGGGGCGTTCGCGCTCGCGCCATCGCGGCGATGCGGAAGTCCGCACGAGCCGTAAAATCTCCTGTCACGAGGCGAGCGTAAGCCGATTTGAAATACAGAAGCTGCCCGGCACAAATCAGGAGCAGAAGAACGAGACCAAGGGCGTTTCGGCGCGTATCCATCACCGCAGCCACGCCCAACCCTGCGGCGGCAATAATGAAAATCGCGTTGGCGGTCTGATAGTAGCTGTGTTGGATGTGCAGGTTCGTGAACACCAAAAAAGGCACCATGAACGCAAGAATGGCGACCAACGCCGCATAGAAATACTGACGGCGCAGGAAGCTCGCGCCGATCAGGACCACCGCGGGAATGGCGGCGTAGCCGAAGGCGTCCTTCAACGACCGGTTCAGAATGACATCGCGCCACAAGGTCGAGCTGATGCGCTGTTCCCATGTGCCGAAGTTCCACAAGGCGAGAGCGGTGCTCGTGAGCCGCGCGCCGATCTCGTTGCCTTCCTTCACGGTGTCGGAATAGAACGTCCAGGCGCCCCCGACCAGGAACGGGACCACAAGCACGAGCAAAGGCGGGAGGATCAGCCCTGGTTTCTTGGTGAGCAGACCGGAAGTCCAGGCGGCATGGCACTCCTTGAGGAACAAAAGGCCGCCCACGACGGCGAACGTCGGAAAGGTCGTGGACTTGGCAAGAATGCCCAGCGCCCCTGCCGCAACCGCAATTGCGGCGGAGCGCGCGCTGCGGTCGGCCAGATATTTGGCGAAATACGCAAGCCAGCAAAGGGAGAAAAAGAGCGCGCAGGTCTCGATCATGAAAGTGCGGGCCCAAAAGATATACTCGGGGGAGAGAACAAATATGATCGCGACGCAGAGGAATGCCAGCCTCTCGAACCTCAATGCACGAAACAACACGTACATCGGCCACAAACAACCGGTGAAAAACGCGAACGAAACGATCCGGCCGGCGGCATCGAGCGGGATCCCGGCCGCGCTCAGGAGCGCGACGATGATCTGATAGATCGGAAATTCGTAGGGGATTGACCACGGATAGCCGACGACCGGCGTCTCATAGGCAAAGATCGGACCTCCCCGCATCAGCCAAAAGGTGGTGAGCGCCGTCTGGGTCTGGCGGCTGTCATAGTTATCGAGCAGCGGCTGGAACAAACCCCGGCAAAGCACGATGAACGCGAATAGCAGCGCCAAAGCGAGCAGGCCGAGCAGCAGCCGCTCGAGCCTCACCTCCGGCCAGACCATTCTGTTGACGCCGGCGCGCACGCTTGTCACGGCAACTGCCTCTCGGCGCGAGCGATCATTGGGCGGTTTAACCGTCATACGGCCGGTGGCACAGCGCCGGATCGCGGAACTATCGGAACAAGGGAGGAGAGCCCCATTGCCTGCTCGAACAGCACCGCCGCCTGCAGCAGCCCGGCCTCGCCACGATGAGGGCCGACCATCTGCAAGCCAACCGGTCGGCCATATCGATCAAAACCGCACGGCACGGCAACGGACGGTAAGGCCATTATGGTGGTCGCCGCAGTGATGAGCGAGGCCCCCAGATAGTTCTCGAGCTTCTTGCCGTCGACCGTTTCGGGCATCCGCAGATCGACATCGAAAGCAGGCGTCGAAGCTCCCGGCGTCACAAGCAGGTCATAGGCGGCGAAGAACTCGAAGGCGCGCCGGAACAGAGCCGCACGCTCGCGCTCGGCGGCGGCAAGCTCACTCGGCGACTGCCGCAGGCCGCGCTCGGTGTTCCAGATGATATCCGGTTTGATCTGGTCGCGGTGGGTTGCGAGCATCAGCTCGCGCTCAACGACGAAATGCTGCGACCGCAATGTGAGAAAGGCTTCCGCGATGTTACCAAGGTCGGGCGCAGCCTCTTCGACCACCGCACCCAGTTCTTCGAAACGCCGCGCCGCCTTGGCACAGATCTCCCGCGTCTCTCGATCGACCGGCACCTTACCGCCGAAATCGGCCGTATACGCGACGCGCTTCGGCGCAATCGGGCTTAAAACCGCGGCGGCGAACGATCGACGCGGCGCCTCGAATGTCAGCGGATCGCGTCGGCACTCGCCCGCCATCGCGTCGAGAAACAGCGCCACGTCGGCGACGGTGCGGGCCATCGGGCCCTGGACCGAGAGCGGTGAGAACAGACTGTTTGAGGTACCGCGCGTGACCCGGCCGGGCGACGGCCGCAAGCCGACGACCGAGCAATAAGTGGCGGGTCGCCGCAAGCTTCCCGCATGGTCGGAGCCGTGCGCGAGCCATACCTCGCCGGCAGCGAGCGCGGCGGCGCCGCCGCCGGTCGAGCCGCCCGAGGTCAGCGCCGTGTTCCACGGATTGCGGGTGCGGCCGAAGACCTCGTTAAACGTCGAGCCGCCGGCGCCGAACTCCGGCGTGTTGGACTTGGCGATGACAATCCCGCCCTTGCGCTCGATCCGTTCCACCACCGGATGCGAGCGCGTCGGCACATGGTCGCGGAAGATCGGCGAGCCGTAGGTCGTACGCACCCCGGCGACATCGGCGAGATCCTTGATGGCGACCGGCAGGCCGGCGAGCCAGCCAGGCTCCGCCTCAGCCTCGCGACCTTCGCCGCGCATCAGCCTTTCGGCATGGGCACGCGCACGCTCGATGCATAAGGTGGGCAATGCATTGATCGCCGGCTCGACTTCCGCGATGCGCCGGGCCGCGGCGTCGATCAAATCGAGCGGCGTGATCTCGCCGCGCTTGAGGCGAAGCACCGCCTCTGTTGCAGTCAGCCGGCACAGCTCGTCGCGGGAACAGGACATGGGGCACCAGTTTTGCCCCTGGCAAAAGCCTCAGGGATGGTGCCAGGTCAACCGGTCAAATTCAGCCCCAGTCAATTGACCGACTGGCCGCTCGTTTCGGGCGATAGATCGATAACTTTGCTTACCGCTTCTGCGGAATCGTACACCGTCACCTGAACGATCGGGAACTGCTTCTTGATCGCCAAGCCCGCCTTCTCAGCATCGTCACTCGTCATAAAGGATGCCTTGGTCTGCCGGTCCACCTGCAGGCGGAAGCGGCCATTGTCCGGTCGCTTGCGCTGCTCAATCTGCTCGTCCGCGACATCATCCGGCTCGGATTTTTTGACGACGATCTTCGCTCGCTCACGCGTAGCCATCTGAGATTCTCCTTTTGTCAGTCATTGAGCGCTCGACAGCGGCACGTCTGCGGGGCCGAAGCCCTGGTAATCATGCTACAAAAATCGGCGAGCGCTCGGATTAAGAAGCCGGCGACCGGCGAACCAGCCGCGGGCCTCGGCGACTCGCCCCGTCAGTACATCCGTGATCGAGGCGAGATGGCCATTAATCGAGAATCAAATGGCGCGCAGATTGTCTGCTGCGGACTTGCCGGTCCTTCGGTCGGCAACGACCTCATACGATATCTTTTGCCCTTCGTTGAGGCTGTGCATTCCGGCGCGTTCGACCGCGCTGATATGCACGAAGACGTCCTTGCCGCCGTCGTCCGGCTGAATGAAGCCGAATCCCTTCTGATTGTTGAACCATTTCACGGTTCCGTTAGCCATGAGGTACTTCCTTGGTAGAGTGAGAGAGGCGGCACGTCGGTGCAGCCGGTGGTTCGAGATTTTGGGAGAAGGTCGTCAGACAGGCGCGCTCGACGCGCGGCAAGGCCAATTCGTTCGGCCGAAACTCGAATGCCGTTACATACGTTGCTTGCCGGCTATTCGCAAGGCCCGATCCGGGGCATTAGCGGCAACGCCCCTTTCCCGCCAGCGCTGGACTAATTTAGCGTACCAGCGGCTTGACAGGCGGGACATGCCGATTCGATGAAAAGGCATCGCGCTTTAGTGCCTTCGGCAGGCCAGCACTCTGGATTTGCGGAACAGACTTAGCTTCGCGGGCCGCCATCCGCGGCCGCGGCGCAATTCGGAGAGATCATGCGATGAAACTTCCCCGCAGGGCATTTCTGCAGCTCGCGGCAGGCGCCGCCGCGTTCCCGGCGGCGCCGCGAATCGCCAAGGCGCGGGCCTATCCGACACGGACGGTACGGCTCATTGTCGGTTTTGCGGCGGGCGGCGGCGCCGACATCATGGCACGCCTGATCGGGCAATGGCTCTCGGAGCGGACGGGTGGATCGTTCATCGTCGAGAACCGGACGGGAGCGGGCACCAACCTCGCGACCGAGACGGTCGTGAACGCGGCGCCAGACGGACATACGCTGCTTTTGGCTACGTCGTCGAACGCCTTCAATGCGACGCTCTACCCCGATCTGCCATTCAATTTCCTGCGCGGCATCGTGCCGATCGCGGGCGTTGATCGCGAGCCGCATGTTATCGAGGTCAATCCGTCGCTGCCGGTCCAAACCGTTCCCGAGTTCATCGCCTATGCCAAGGCCAATCCCGGGCTCAACATGGGGTCGGGTGGCGTCGGTTCGGGAAACCATGTGGCCGGCGAATTGTTCAGCATGATGACCGGCGTCCGGTTCACGCATGTGCCCTATCGCGGCGCGGCTCCGGCGCTGGTCGATCTGATGGGCGGGCAGGTGCAGGTCCTGTTCGCCGTCCTTTCCTCGTCGATCGAGCACGTGCGGGCCGGTAAAGTTCGCGCGCTTGCCGTGGGGACGGCGACGCGTTCTGCGGTGCTGCAGGACATCCCGACGATCGCCGATTTCGTGCCCGGCTATGAGGCGAGTTTCTGGACCGGCGTTTGTGCGCCGAAAGGCACGCCGGCCGAGATCGTCGACACGCTCAACAAGGAGATCAATGCGGCTCTCGCCGATCCCAGGATGCGGACGCGCTTCGCCGAGTTGAGCGTCACCGCGATGCCCGGTTCGCCCGCCGACTTCGGCAAGTTCGTTGCCGAGGAAACCGAGAGATGGGGTAAAGTGATCAAAACGGCCGGCATCAGAGCGGGATGAGCCGGAACATATCGATTGAAAAAGGAGAGGCTGGCATGAGCGTTCAGGCGATGGGCTATTTCTGGGTCGGCACGTCAAAGCTCGACGATTGGGCGAGCTTTGCGTCCGGCCAGCTTGGGCTCGAGGCAGTCGATCGCGGCGGCGCCATGCGTGCCTTCCGCATGGACGATCGTAAGCAGCGCCTGATCTTCGACGGCGGCTTTGCCGACGGCGAGCAATTCTTCGGTTGGGAGGTCGCGGACGCGGCCGATCTCGATGCGCTGGCGGCGCGGCTGGAGAAGGCCGGCGTCGCGGTACGCCGCGAACCCACGGCCATCGCCGACCAGCGTTGCGCCGCCGAGGTGATTTCGTTCCGTGATCCCGCCGGCAACCGCGTGGAAGCATTCCACGGCGGCCAGATCGCCGATCAACTGTTTCGCCCAGGACGGCACATCGGCGGTTTTCGCACCGGGACGCAGGGCTTGGGACATGCCGTATTGACAGTGCCCGACATCGACGCGGCGCTGCCGTTCTATCGCGACCTGCTGGGCTTTCAGATTACCGACTTCATGGGCCCGCCGGTGTCCGTGTATTTCATGCACGTCAACAGCCGCCACCATAGTCTCGCGATTGCGCAAGCGTCGCACACCCGCGTGCACCACCTGATGATGGAGTTTTACTCGCTCGACGACGTCGGCCAGAGTTACGATCTCGCCCAGCAGGAAGACCGGGTTGCGGTGAAGTTCGGCCGGCACGGGAACGATTTCATGACGTCATTCTATATGCGCACGCCCTCGCAGTTTCTGATCGAGCATGGATGGGGTGGCCGCGAAGTCGGCCCCGACTGGCAGCCGGCCGAGTTGAAATCCCTGGCCAGCTTCTGGGGACATCAAGGTCTGTTCGAATCGCTGGGCGAAGCACCGCCGCCAGATGCCGCCCCTCCCCCGCCGATGCCGGCGCCGGAGCCGAACCATGCGCCCCTGCAAGTGATCGAGGGCAATTACGAGCGCATGAACGGCGTCTGCCCCTGGTGGGATGCGGTGAAGCGGGCGTCCAGACCGATCTGAGAGAGCTCGGGAGCGAACCGGACCGTCGCCTGGCGCGGCGCGTGGCTATTTCTTCTCGAGCATGAGGCGCGCTTCGCGCTGGATCAGACCCGGTATTTGTGAAGCGAACCTCGCGAGCAGGCTCGGGAGGATGAGCTCGACTCGCACGTTGTCGTCGAAAACTTCGACGGTCCCGGTGATGAGCTGGGCCAATGCGCTCAGGCTGAAATCGAAGCGGTCGCCCGTCCATCGTTGATCGTTGATCCTGAATAGTGGTGTGAAATTCGTTGGAAGGTCCGCGAAACCCTTGCGCAGGCGGCGGGCTGCTTCATCCTTCCCGAGGCGGTGCGAGATCGTAAAGGTGACAGGCTGGGGCATAGGCCAACTCTTTTTGCCTGGGACGAGCCCAAAGAGAGCTCGGGACATCATGGCGCCACTTAAGAACTCTCAGGCGGCAGCGAAAGGGACCCACCTGAACCCTAGCGCGGAATCTCGTACGCAACGGTAATGTGTGCTTCCAAAGTGTCTTCGCCACTGGCGATCGGCACGGATGCCGCCATCGGGGCTGCGGCCCTTGCCAAAGGCATGGGTGCTCCATGCCCACTATCCTCGGTGATGGATAGAACGCGCCCAAGGCTCACGCCCGCGGCGCGCGCATAAAGCTCGGCCTTGTGCCGCGCATCGGCGACTGCGGCTTCGCGGGCTTGGTCGAGCGGCTTCGACGGATCCGCATGCAGAAATTCGATGTTGCCAATATCGGTCGCGCCCGCACTGACCAGCCGATCGAGAATGTCGCCAACATTGCCCATTTGGCGAATGATGACTTCGACTTGATTGGAGACGCTATAGCCGGAAAGTTTCGGCTCGACGCCCGGCTGTGCCGGGGCATACACCGGCTGGACTGAAAATCGCGACGTCTGAATGTCGTTTTGCGCAATGCCGGAAGCCAGAAGCGTTGTCGTAATCGTGCTCATCAGTTTCGAGTTGGCGTCGCTTGCCTCTTTGACGGTCTTGGCCCTGGTGGTCACGCCGCTTCTTATCCGGGCCTGATCCGGCACGACATGAACGCGGCCCACGCCGACCACCGTAATTCGACTTTCAGCCGGCGATTCCGGATGCTGCGCGTGTACCTGGCTCGCAACTAACATGGCGGCCATGAGAACGGCCGCGCCCGACAAGCGCCGACGGGGCGATGCCCTGACAGCGTATCTCCCCGCGAACTTCGATATCGCCATCACGACCTTTCTCCTTCCGTTGCGCTTACGGGGGTTCGCACCGTGCGATAAATCCACAACATTGTGTCATTGTGCGGAATTGGAAATATGCCGCAACGTCCTTGACACCGGCCAAGGCGGGCAGTCTCATTCTTCGCAACGCCTTGTCTTTACGAACGATCGCACCCATCAGCCATAGCAGCCATCACGCCATGACCGGCAATCTCGCCAGAGCAGAACCGACGTTTTCGCCGCCCATGCCGATGCGAACCATTGACGGGCCCGCCGCGTGGCGCGGGCGCGACTTCAAGGACGCCGGCGCGTTCACGCATGAACTGACCGGCGGCGAAATCGCCGAGATCGATGTCGCCGTCCGCGCCGTCATCGACCGGCGCATCGATCACATCGCGATCGACCGCGGGAACTTTCCGCTGCCGCGGCTCGGCGAGCGCCTCACGCACATCCGCGACGACGTCCTGCTGGGCGGCCGCGGGTTCATCGTCTTCCGCGGCCTTCCGGTCGAGCGCTACTCGATGGAACAGGCGGCGGCGGCCTTCCTCGGCATCGGCGCGTATTTCGGCAAACCGGTGTCGCAAAACGGCAAGGGCCATATCCTCGGTCACGTGAAGGACCTCGGGCGCAGCGTCAATGATCCGACCGCGCGCATCTACCAGACGACGCACAAGCAGACTTTCCATACCGACTCGGTCGATATCGTCGGCCTGTTATGCCTGAAGACCGCCAAGGCCGGCGGCCTGAGCCGCATCGTCAGCTCGATCTCGCTCTACAACGACATGTTTCGCCGGCGTCCGGATCTCGCCGCCGTCCTGTTCGAGCCTTTCTGCTTCGATCGACGCGGCGAGATCCCCGCCGGCAAGAAGGGTTGGTACGAGACGCCGATCTTTCATTGGCATGCCGGCGAGCTCTCGGTGATCTACGGCAACCGATACTACATCCAGTCGGCGCAACGTTTCGCGGACGCGCCTCGCCTGACCGCGCAGCAGATCGAGGCGCTCGATCTGTTCGATGCGCTCGCGAACGACCCTTCGAACTATCTCGATATCGAGTTCAAGCCGGGCGATATACAGCTTATCCACAATCACGTCACCCTGCACGACCGCACGGACTACGAGGATTGGCCCGAGCCCGCGCGCAGGCGCCACCTGCTTCGCCTCTGGCTATGCCCGCCGAACGGCCGCCCGCTGCCGCCGGCCTTCACCGATCGCTACGGCGGCACCGAAATCGGCAACCGGGGCGGCATCATGGTGCCGGGCGTCAAGCTGGTGACGCCGATGGAAGCGTGCTGAGAAAGTCGGCTTGGACGGCGCTGCCCGGCGCGAGGGGAGATGATTTACCGGACATTCGGCCGAACTGGGCTCAAGGTCAGCGCCGCCGGACTCGGTGGCGGTGGGTTCAGCCGGCTCGGGCTCGCCAAGGGCAAAACGGAAGCCGAGGTGGTCTCGCTGATCCACCTCGCCCTCGATCTGGGGGTGAATATCATCGACACGGCGGCCTCCTATGGCACCGAGGAGGTGATCGGCCGGGCAATCAACTCGAGGCCGCGCGATGGTTTGGTCATCACCACCAAGGCCAGCCCTGCCAAATACCCGAGCTGGGAACTCTTTACGCCCGAAAACGTGGTGGCGAGCATCGACAATTCATTGCGCCAGCTCCAGACCGACTATCTGGATGTACTTCAGCTCCATGCCGTCGCGCCGCACATCTACGAGCATACGCGGGACGTAATCTATCCGGCGGTGCTGCGCGAGAAGCAGAAGGGAAAGATCCGCTTTATCGGCATCACCGAGGCCGCCGCCTATGACCTCGAGCACAAAATGTTTCAACGTGCGCTGGCCGAAGACGATATTTGGGACACTGCCATGGTCGCCTTCAACATGATGCACCAGAATGTCCGTACCGGCGTCTTCCCTCAGACGGCGGAGAAGAAGGTTGGCACATTAATAATGTTCGCGGTGCGTCGTATTTTTGCCCAGCCCGAACGGCTCAAGCAGGAACTGGGCACGCTGGCGACGGAGGGATTGTTGCCGAAATGGCTGGCGGATTCACCTGATCCTCTGGACTTCCTGGTCCACGACGGCGACCCCAGCTCGGTCATCGACGCGGCTTATCGGTTCGTGCGCGACGAGCCCGGCGTGGACGTCGTGTTGTTTGGCACCAGCGATCCGCATCATCTGCGCGAGGACATCCTTTCCCTGACCAAGCCACCCCTGCCGACAGCGGATCGCGAGCGGATCGTCACCCTGTTCGGTCATCTGGTCGGCGTTGGGATCGAGGCGCCCAAGAACGTTCACAGCGCAGTTCGCTAATTTAGTGCCGAGTTGTCGCGAATTTCGTGCCGGGCAGGCTCCGTTGGCCTTGGGTACATACTGTCATTGCTCCTGGGTGGCCCTGGAGGGTAGCCCGACCTCGGCGCGTCTTTTCCAGGCGACAGGTAGGTCTGCTTAACCCCCGAAGCGGCCGTTATATGCGGCATCGGTCGACAATCGGGGTTCATACCAGCCAAAAAGAACCGGTTCCCTCGCCTTGCGCATGGCGAAAAATCATTGTTGGGTGGAGCGAACCGAGCAAAGGGAAAACGACGGCCATGCGGAACTACCTCGACGGCGGCGAAGCGATCCTCGAAGCCTTTCGCAAGCTCAAGATCGACTACATCATGTCGTCGCCGGGCTCGGAATGGTCGCCGGTATGGGAAGCGCTGGCGCGCCAGAAGCTCGACAACAAGGCCGGCCCGGCCTTCGTCGAGTCATGGCATGAGACGCTCGCCGTCAACATGGCGACCGGCTACACCCTGATCACCGGCCGGCCGCAGGCGGTGCTGCTGCACGCCGGCGTCGGCATGCTGCAGGGCCTTATGGGGGTCCACGGCGCCTTGCAAAACGAGGTGCCGATGGTGGTGATGTCGGGCGAATCCCAGTCGCTCGGCGAGAACCCCGATCTAGACATCGAACAGCAGTGGTACACCGGACTTACGTTCGGCGGCATCGAGCGCCTGGTCGAGCCGGTGGCCAAATGGGCGCGCGTGGTGACGAGCCCCTACACACTTTACGAATCCGTCATCCGCGCCGGCGAAATGGCGCAGCGCACCCCCAAAGGGCCGGTCTATCTCAACGTCCCGCTCGAACACATGTTGCACGATTGGACGCCGCCCGATGGCGCGCGCGACGTGCCGGCAGCGCCTCTCGTCCAGCCGCGGGCGCAGGACATCGAGCAGGTCGCCGAACTGTTACGCGACGCGAAAAATCCCGTGATCGTCGCGGAGACGGCCGGCCGCGATCCGGCGGCGTTTTCCGCGCTGGTCGAGCTTGCCGAGTTGTGCGCGATCCCGGCGATGAACGGCCGCGCCAGTAATTATGCCAATTTCCCGACCGATCATCCGCTCTATTTGGGCATGGGCCGATATAAGGCGCTCAAGGACGCCGACCTCGTCCTGCTGGTGGGCGGACGGGCGCCCTGGTATCCGCCGCGGCGGCGGCCGACCCGCGGCAAGATCGTCGCCATCGGCGAAAATCCGCACAAAGGCGACATGATCTATCAGAGCATGCATGCCGACGTTTACCTGGAAGGTGATGCCGCCCAATCGATCAAGCTCCTGACGACGGCGATGAAATCGATTAAGCTCGATGCCAAAGCGATCGCCGCGCGGCGGCAGCGGTTTGCCCGCGAGCACGAAGAATACGTCGCCGGGCTGCGGGCGGAGCGGGAGAAGGCGCAGAACGGCAGCGGCATCGACCCGCTCTCGCTGCTCGGCGCGCTCGGCGACGTGATGCCGGCCGATACCATCTACGTGGACGAGACCATCACCCACTCGCAGCTGCTGCGCCAGCACCTGCCGATGAAGAAGCCGCAGAGCTTCTTCCGCGGTTCCGGCGGGCTCGGCCAGGGCATCGGCACCGCGCTTGGGATCAAGCTCGCCGCGCGCGAGCGGCCGGTGGTGCTGTTGGTGGGGGACGGCTCGTTCCTTTACAACCCCATCATCCAGGCGCTCGGCGCCTCCAAACGCCACGGGCTGCCGGTCACGATCATCGTTCTCAACAACAAAAAGTACGAAGCGATGCGCAAGGGCCACGTGCATCACTATCCGGACGGCGCTTCGGACACTCAGAACCTGCACTACGGCGTGACGATCGACGGCCCCGACTACGAGCAACTGGGCAGCCATTTCGGCTTGCACGGCCAGCGGGTCGAAAAGCGCGCGGAATTGCCCGACGCGCTGCGCGGCGCGCTCGCCGCGACGAAAGAGGGCCGCACCGCGATCCTCAATGCGTGGGTGACGCAGTAGCCCCGGCGCGTTTTCTACCCGCGGCGCCTTCGTTTGGGTTCGCGCGGAAGCGATTCAGCAAGCGTCTCGACCAAAGCCACGAGCGCCAGGCGGAACGCGCTGTGCTTGATGCCGGCGAACGCGTGCGCGAGCCGAAATGACCGATTGTCTGCGAGCAACGCTTGGACCGGCTCGCTGCCGTCGACGCCCTCGAAGAATGAGGATATCGGAACGTCAAGAATTGCCGCGGCTTTGACGAGGCGCCCGGTCGACATGCGGTTGTGGCCGGTTTCGTATTTCTGCACTTGCTGGAACGTGATGCCGAGCCGGTTCGCCAGGTCGCCCTGCGATAGCCCTCTGGTAATGCGCCAGATGCGCACATTGCGGCCGACTGCAATGTCGACCACGCTCGGCCGCTTGGGATCCCGCTTATCTTTGGACATCGCGCCCGCCGCGTTGCTGAACGAGCTTGGTTGGACGGATGGCAGTGACGGTTCCGACGAGTACGGGGTAGGACTTCATGATGGGAGGCTTAGAAAAAGCCGGCCAGAAGGACACAAACAACCTACTGGCCGGCGTAACTACGCAATGACAGTGCGCGTCTGCGGCGCGCGGTTACCTCGTCCGGGCCGGCGGAAAGGTCGGGCTCACAGTGCCCATCCGAACCTGCCCGCTGTCGGCCAAAGTTACCGGTGTATCGCCACGCGCCGGCGGGAAAGTCGGGCTCACTGTCCCGATGCGGACCCTACCACTGTCCTGGGTTGCAGGATTTGTGACGGCTACAACTTTCTCTTGGCGGATATTTTTCACGATAGACTTTTTCTTAGACACGGTGTCCTCCATGATTTAGCCCCGACTCCATGTCGGGGCACTATATATAGTGGCAAAAAAGCGAAGTTGTTAAGTGTCCCTCGCGCTCAACCGACGTTCGCAAAAATTTGAGTCTTCACCTTGCCCCGCCGGTCAATTAGCGTGACAGTCTGTCGGTTTACGTTTGCCGCAAGGACGGGGGCGAACGCATGAGTACCGTTGCCGACGGCCCAAGCGGGGCCGTGACTGCCAGCAGCGCAATGCGCGTTTACAGGCCGGCGCGGCACCCGATCCTGCGCATCCACCTGCTCGGGCCGATGCGCGCGACAAGTTATTTGGGAGACGACGTTCTTCCACGTGCCAAAAAGACGCGTGCGGCTCTCGGTTATCTTTGCCTCGCTTTCGGCGCGCGCGTTCCTCGGGTACGCATTGCCTCGATGCTCTGGGATCGCGTGGACGCCGTGCAAGCACGTACGAGCTTCCGTCAGGCCGTGAAGGAAATGACTTCAGCGATGGGCTCCCTGTCCGCGGAACTCATCACGACGGGCCGCGCGAGCATTCGGTTTAATACCGATGCCTGCTGGATCGACGCCCTTGCCCTTATGGAATCTTCATTTTCCGACTCGGTGCGGACTGATCTGGCGGTCCTTTGCGCCGGCGAACTGCTCGAAGGGCTCGATGAAGTCAGCGCGCCTTTCGGTGAGTGGCTCACGAACGAACGCATCCGCTTCAATGATCGGATCACGGGGTCGTTGGATGCGGTGCTTCAGCAAATTGATCGGCCGGGTTTTGATGCCGATCAGCTTGCGGGCGTCGCCCGCCGCTTAATTTCCTACGATCCGACACATCAAGGCGCATCGCGCGCGTTGATGCGCGCGCTCGCGAAATCGGGTCAAATTGATGAAGCCCTCGAAGAATACGAACGATGCCGGCAAGCCCTGATGAAGGCTTTCCATATCAAGCCCTCCGTGGAATCCGAGCGCCTCTACGACACAATACGCACACGTTCGACCCGAAGACGAGCGTCGCTGGCGCCCACCGTCGCCCGCCTTCAGTCGGCGGTGACTTTCCAAACGCCCGCGCCCGAACGCAGTCGCCTTCGCGTCGGCGTCCTCTCGTTTGATTCGGACGGCCCTGAAGACGATGAAGGTTTGTCGCTTTCGCTCAGCCACGAAGTCGCGACGGCATTAACGCGGTTCCGCTGGTTCGACGTGATTGGCCCTATTGCGATGATGCAAAGGCCGCTCGCAACTTTCTTGAGCAAAGATGCCTTCGAGCGGCAGCAACTGGATTATGCCGTCGATGGTACGGTGACGAAAACAGGGCCGAATTACCATATCAGCGTCCAACTGCTCGATCTCGCGCGCACCCGCCCAGTATGGAGCGATCGTTTTGAACTCCCGGCGCGAGAACTGCACCGGCTCAACGAGTTGGTCACCGGCCGCATCGTCGGAAGCATCGATCCCCTTATATTGTTTATTGAGGGCTGCCCAAAACGCCGCGAGCGTTACGGGGCAACGGGATTGTTATTTCGCGCCATTCCTCTCATCTACAGCATGGAACGCCAAAAGTTCCAGGAAGCCGGCGAACTGATCCAGCGCGCGCTCGCGATCGAACCCGAGAACAGCATGGCGGTGACGCTGCTCGCGTATTGGCATTTGTGGCATGTCGGACAGGGCTGGACTTCTGACAGCACCAGGACGCTCTCGACTGTCGAAACGCTATGCCTACGTGCCCTGGAACTCGACCCCGATAATTCCGAAGCGATGGGCATCTACGGCCATACGCTTGCCTGGAAAAAGGACTTCGACGGCGCCATTCAAGTCTTCGATCGATCGCTGCGGGTCAATCCCAATCTACCCTATGTGTGGGCGTTCAGCGCGGCAACTTACTCCTACATTGGCGAGCCGGAAGAGGCGCTGAGGAGGCTCAATCGCTATCGCGATCTTGCGCCCTTCGATCCGTACTTCCGTTTCTTTGAAATCTTCTACGAAACAGCCTACATCTTCAACCGCGATTACGAACGAGCTGTCGTTGTTGGCCGGCGCGTCGTGAAGGAAGTACCTGAGTTCATCAATGCCTACAAACCGGTGATTGCTTCACTCGGTCATCTCGGCCGGCGGCAGGACGCGGTCCCATACATCCGGAAGCTTCTGTCCCTCGAACCTGATTTCACCATCGAAAAATTCAGGAGAGCATACCCATTCAAACGGCCCGAGGATCGCGACAATTATTGCAAAGGATTGCAGCTTGCGGGCATTCCGAAACGTTGAGGGGCGACCTCGCTCGCCGGCTGGATTGTGTAAGTTGAAATTAGCAATACTCGCCAGATGTCATTGGCATCACGCCGGCAGAAATGCCTTGTGATGACGTAACTTCGTACGCTTCCTGTCATTTGCGACTTGGCATGCGAAACATTAATGACGCGGGAGAACGACCATGCGGCTCGAAGGCGGGTGCTATTGCGGTGCGGTTCGCTATGTCGCGGAGGGCGAGCCGGTCTTGAGAGCGCAATGCCATTGCCGCGCGTGTCAGCATATCTCGGGCGGCGCGCCCCATCTGTTCATGCTCATGCCGACCGAGGGGTTCGCCTACACCAAAGGCGCGCCGAAGAGCTACACGCGGCCCGACAAGGCTGACGCGGTGACGCGGGAATTCTGCGCTCAATGCGGTACGCACATGACCACGCGGCGACCCGGCCTGCGGCCGGTGATCCTGAAAGTCGGAACGCTCGACGATCCTTCCGTCTATGGCGGCCCGCAAATGGCGATCTTCACGGCTGAAGGTCAGCCGTTCCATCTCATTGCCGCGGGCGTGGCCGCCTTCGAAGGCTTGCCGCCGCGGCGCGGGTAAGTTCATGCCGCTTGATGCCCTGTTGCGCCCGCAATCGATCGCCGTTCTCGGCGCCTCCGAGCGGCCCTCGATCGGCCGATCGATTATCGTCTCGGCGAAAAACATCGGCTTCGAAGGCAGGATCTATCCGATCAATCCGAGATACCCGGAGCTGCTCGGTCACCGCTGCTATCCCGCGGTCGAGGACCTGCCCGAGGCGCCCGACGTCGTCGCCTTCTGCGTCAGCTACACACGCATCCTCGAGAATTTCCGACCGGTCGCGGCGAAGGGTGCGAAAGCCGTATCGATCTTCGACGGCGGCTTCGCCGAGCGCGGGGAGGAAGGCGCCAAGCTGCAGGCGCAGATCGTGGGCATCTGCCGCGAAGCGGGCATTCTGCTCAACGGACCGAATTGCATGGGCGTGCTCAACCCGGCGACGCGCAGCTCGATCTACATTCACGAGGTGCGCGATCCGGCGGATCTTGCCGGCAATGTCGGCCTGATCTCGCAAAGCGGTTCGATCTGCATCGGCCTCGTCTCCGACGTCCGGCGCTTCGGGTTCAGCCATGTCATCTCGTCGGGCAACGAGGCGCTGATCGGCGCCGCCGAATATATGGAGGCGCTGATCGACGATCCGGCGACCAAGGTGATCGCGCTCTTCACCGAGACGATCAAGGAGCCGGAGCGCTTCGTCGCGGCGCTTGACCGCGCCGCCGATCGCGGCAAGCCCGTCGTCGTCCTCAAAGTGGGCCGCACCGAGCGCACCAAACGCGCGATCACCACCCACACGGGCGGGCTTGCCGGCGACGCGCGCGTCTTCCGCGAAGTGTTGAAGGCGCATCGCGCCATCGCAGTCGACGACATGGACGAGTTCACCGAGGTGCTGGCGGTGTGCCAGGGCGAGCGCTGGCCGCGCGGACGCCGGCTCTCGGTCATCACCGCGTCGGGCGGTCAGGCCGAGCTGATGCTCGATATTGCCTCCGAGCGCGGGCTCGAAGTGCCGCCCTTGCCGGAGGACTCGCGCAAGGAGGCCGAGCGGGTGATCGGCTCTATCACCGGCGACGGCAACCCGCTCGACGCCTGGGGCAACGGCGACTACGCGACCAACTTTCCGCACGCTTTCAAGGTGCTGGACCGCACGCCGAGTGCCGATGTCATCGTGTTCAGCGGCGACAGTTGCGACGGTCAGCCGATGGGCCGCGCCGAACGCACGCTCGCATACACAAAGATCCTGCTGGACTCCGCGCGGGCGAGCAGCAAGCCGCATTACGTGATGAATACGCGCCCCGGCCTCATGCTGCGCGAGCAGGTCGATCTGCTGCGCAAGCACGGCGTCGCGATGATCGGCGGATTGCGCCAGGGGCTCGGCGCCATCGACAAGCTCGCGCGCTGGTCCGAGCCGCCGCCGGCGCGTCGTGCGCCCGCCGCCTTCGGGCCAAGCATTGCAATGTATTTGCAAAGCGGTACGCGGCGCACGATCAACGAATTCGATGCCAAGCGGCTGCTCGCGGCGCATGGCATCCCGGTCGTGAAGGAGACGCTCGTCGCTTCCTCGATGGAGGCGGTCGAGGCCGCGCGGGCGATCGGCTTTCCGGTCGTGCTCAAGGCGGTCTCGGACGACATTCCGCACAAATCGGAATACGGCCTAGTCCTCATCGATCTGCGCGACGAGGCCGCGCTGACGGCCGCATGGCGCACGCTGCACGAGCGTCTCGCGAAAATCCCCGGCGCGCCGATGCTCGCCGGCGTGCTGGTCCAGCAAATGGTCGCCGGCGGCATCGAGGTCTTTGCCGGCGTGAGCCGCGACCCCGATTTCGGTCACACGCTTGCGTTCGGTATCGGCGGCATCGCGATCGAAATCATGCGCGACTTCGCCTTGCGCCTGTTGCCGCTGCGCGCCGGCGATGCCGAGGCGATGATCGCGGAGACCCATGCGGCAAAGCTGTTGCGCGGCATTCGCGGCGGACTGCCGGCCGATATCGAGAGCCTCGCGCGCTGTCTCTACGCGCTCGCCGATCTGGCGTACGCCGATCGCGCACTCATCGCCGAGATCGACCTCAATCCAATCAAGGTCCTGCCGCAAGGCCAAGGATGCGTCGTCGTCGACGCGCTGATTGCCCCTCTCACCCGTGACAAGGAATGACGCCATGGAGACGATCATCACCTACGAGACCGACGAGAAGGTCAGCATCGTCACCCTCAATCGTCCGGCGAAGCTCAACGCCATCAGCAAAGATATGCGCACCCAGCTGTCGCAAACCCTGCGCCGGGCCGACGAGGATGCCGCCACCTGCGTCGTCGTGTTGCGCGCGGAGGGGCGCAGCTTCTGCGTCGGCTACGACATCTCCGGCGGCGATCCGGCCAAGGAAGCGTGGCGGCACGACGCGCTCAAATGGCACGAAAGCCTGAGCGAGGACGTGGCCATGGAGACACTGCCCTGGGACATGAAGAAGCCGGTGATCGCGTCGGTGCAGGGGCACGCGCTCGGCGGCGGCTGCGAACTCGCCATGCTGTGCGACATCACCATCGCGGCCGCGGACGCCACCTTCGGCGAGCCCGAGGTGCGCTTCTCGAATGTCGGCCCGGCCATGATCATGCCGTGGCTCGTCGGGCTGAAGAAGGCGCGCGAGCTCATCTACATGGGCGACAGCATCAATGCCGAGGAAGCGCTGCGGCTCGGCATGATCAACAAGATCGTCCCGGTCGAGGAACTGCGTGCCGCGACGCTCAAATTCGCCAAGCGCATGACCTTGATCTCGCCCGAGGCGCTCTATCACGCCAAGCTGGCGATCAATCGCGGCGCGGAAGCGGGCGGCTTGCGCAATGCGATCAACGTCGGCCTCGACGTCCTCGCCCCGCTCTACGCCGCCAAAACCGAATTCGGCATGAAGTTCGCCGAGATCAGAAAGAAGGACGGGCTCGGCGCCGCCCTCAAGTGGCGGGCCGCGCAATTCAGGGAATAGGCAGGGGTCGCAAGCTCGCCGCCGGGGCATTCGTGCGATATTGTCGCCAACCGTTCGGTCATGATCGGAAGAACCCATGAGCCTCAGCATCGATCGCATCGACCACGTCGTCCTCAATTGCCGCGATGTCGAGACGGCGGCCGCCTGGTACGAGCGGGCGCTGGGAATGCGGCGTGAGCCTTTCGGCGCGGACGGACGCCTTGCGCTCAAATTCGGTCATCAGAAGATCAATCTGCGGCCGACCGGCGCGCCGAATTGGCCGACCGGCGACGTCGACGCGCCGGGCTCGCTCGACCTGTGCTTCATCACGAGCCAGTCGCCCGACGAAGTCCTCGATCATTTGCGCGGCTGCGGGATCAACGTCGTTGCCGGGCCGGCGCAACGGACCGGCGCGCGCGGGTCCATGACCTCGATCTATTGTCGCGACCCCGACGGCAACCTGATCGAAATCGCCAATTATCCGTCCGGCTGAGCGGGCCGCCCGTCCGCTCCATTACCAAATGTCACAAGTGAGAAACCTGCAACCGCAAGCCCTTTCAGACGACCTCAAACCGAGCATTCGTGCGCTGAATAATCCTCGGGCGGCGGAATTACCGTGGCTGAACACGTCCGGGCTGATCACGATCGCCAATGTCCCGCTTTGTGCCGTCACTGCCTGGCTGCTGTGGCGATCGCTTTCCTGGCCGCTGACGGGTGACGCCGCGATTTTTCATTTCATGGCCAATCAGTTTCTGATGGGTCTCGTTCCTTATCGCGATCTCGCCGACATCAACATGCCGCTGGTCTACGCCATTCACGCTGCGGTCGTGGCGATCGGCGGCATGAGCGATCTGGCATTGCGGACGTTCGATTTGCTGGCCGCCGCCGGGATGTCCGCCCTGATTATGCTGCTGGTGCGCCCGGCCGGCTGGGCGGCGGCGCTCCTGGCGCTGCTCGCCATGCTCGCCACTCACCTTCTGCTTGGCCCCTATGCGGCCGGGCAGCGCGATTATCTGATCGCGATCCTGGCGCTCGCGGTCGCCTGGTTCTCCGTCGCCGCGGGCGAAACTTCGCAGCGCCGCGGTATTTATCTGATGACGGCCGGTGCAACCGCGATGATCGCCGCCTCGCTCAAGCCGAGCGCCTTGCTGCTCGGCCTGCTTCCGGCGCTGACGATCGGCCCGCCGCGCATCCGCGACGCCGCGGCGATGACGGCAGGCGCCCTCGGCGCGGGCTTTGCCGTGTTTGGAACGCTCGCGGCGCTGGGAGGACTTGGGCATTCATCACCATGCTGCACACGCTTTTGCCCCGCCTACGCCTCGCTCGATCATCCGACCTTCTGGCAAATGCTTTTCGCGTGCGCGGGTCTGGCGCCGCTCGGCGGACTGGCCGTCGCTTCCGCGCTCGCCATGGTGACCGCCAACCCGGCGCGCACGCGCGCCATGATGGGGGTCGCGGCATTCGGCGTCATCCATCTGCTGGTGCAGCGCAAGGGCTTTTTCTATCACGTCTATCCGCTCGGCGTCGGGTTGGCCTGCTGGGGCGCCGTCAGCCTGGCGGCGCTGCCGCGATGGCGCGCGCTCGCATGCCTCGCGCTCGTGGTCGCGACGGTTACCTGGCAGGCGGTCGAGGCGTCGCGGCGCATCGAGCCTTTTCCCGAGGTTCGGGCGGCGGGCGCCATGCAGGCGGCACTCGAAAGCCAATTGCCGCGCGGCGCGCGCGTGCAGGCGATCGACTCGGACCGCGGCGGCCTTCTTGCCATGGCGCGCGCCGGCATGCGCCAGGCCACACGCCACATGCAATCGTTCTCGCTGATCCTCACCGACGATGCGGAGCGGACGGCATTCCTGGCGGCGCTCGCGGCCGACCCCCCGGCCGCCATCCTGCTGACCAACGACGTCTGGCCGCAACGTCCGGGATTCCACGTGATGGAAGACTGGCCGGAGTTCAGGGCATTTCTGACGTCACACTATGAGCCGCGGTTCACCGGGCACGAGGACTACATCGATTGGCGGCTCTATCTGCCGCGCTCGTCACAGGCCGCGGGCTAGCACATCCGCTCACGGGGAATTTGATCCCTATCAACGACCGCCCCGGCGGTCCCGATAGTACGGACGCGAACACGAGCTCGTTCCGGGTGGGCGCTCGCGCTGCGCCGCTTCAGCCTGTCCAGCAGCCTGGGAGAGTTACGGGAAGGCTTTGGCGGCGAGCAAAAGCGCACCGTAGACGAAGGCAACCGTGAACGTCCCGGCTACAAAAAGCCGGTCGGGCATTTTGAGCACCTTGCCGACCGGCTGCCGCAACTCGGCGAGCACCAGAACAGTCATCAGCAGACCGAGTGCAACGCTACCCGTTGCCCAAATCATCGCCATCCCTGTTTACTCTCTTCTATCTTATCGCGTCGCCGTGGACCCACATGCACCGCTGAACACCGGGATAGACGACGCAGCGGTAATCTCCGTCATCGCCGACGACCGTGACACGCTGCCCGGAGCTGAGCCGGTCGCACCGCCCGTGCGAGGAAGCCGCTATCGCGTCGAAGGGAATGTGGCACGCGAGCTTCGATCGCGTGACCACGGCTTCGCGCATGGTGCCGCCGAGCGCGGGCGCCGGGGCGAGCGCGACCAGGACGAGCGCCGCGCGTAGTTTTATTAGAGCGTGATGACTTTTCTCCGAATCGTCATCCCGCCCCAATTCTTCTTGGAGAATGGCCTTTTCCGACCTGCCTTCGCCCGCCGAAGCGTCGATCAGCATGAGGCGTCGTGCAACGGGCTTCGCGCAGGCGGAAAACCGGTTCCCACCCCGGGTCGCGCGCGGGCAAGCTTCTCGGGACCATGCTGTCCTCCGGTACGGCCGCTTCGGTCTGCGCTTCGAGCTCCCCTTCCCTGGTAGCGGCGGGCGCCAATGCAGTCGCGGGCCGGCGCGGCGGCAGCGGCAGGCCGTTGCCTTCCACCAGCCTGGCACAGCCGTGGAATATGTCGAGATCGCGTTGATACTTGCGCGCCACCTCCTCACATTCGTCGCGCACGCTGATGACGTAGTCGTCACCCCAGCGGGACCATTGCTCTTTGACGCTCATCGCTTCCTCGACCCGCGCCTTGCAGTCGGCCACGATCTCCTTGCAGCGCTCGTCCATGACGGCCTTCATCTGATCGCGCAGCATCTCCGCCCGGGCAATGGCCGTTTCGCAAACGAGCTTGCGCGCGGCTTCGCTCAACGGCGACGGCGGCGAGTTCGGCATCGCCTCGATGGCGTCGGCGAGTTGCGCGAGCCTCGGATCATCGGTGAGCGGCGCACGACGCGGCGCGAAACTCACCGGCGCGGTATACTCAGGGTCGCGATGTACCAGGTGCGCGGGGACTCGCGGTTCCACTCTTTCCGCACGTCGGATAATGGACATTTTCTTCCTCTCCTGTTGGTTGACCTTCCGCCTCGTGCTCGCCAACAGCCGGCGTCATCGCAACAGTGCCGGCGGATCGCCAATGTCGGGCCGCCTTCCCTCCAGCTTGGCGGCTCGTTCCAGATAGTCCGTCGCCAACCGCCACAGCACTTGAGCGACGTCCTTGCTGGTCGCCAGACGCGATTGCGCGGCGCAGGTCCGCGCGAGATCGACAAGTCGCCAGGGCCGCAACTCGGCGGCCGCCGGATTGCAGTGGACTTCCATGATCGCAGGGCCTCCCTGGGGCTCCCGGTGCGGGCCCCAAGTCCCGACCCCAACGCCGGACAAGTGTACGCAAGCGCGGGGTCGGGACAGGTCCACGGGGCGTGGACGTCCGAACGATGCCGCCGGCGCTACCGTGCGTCTGGCCGGCACCCGACTCGGCAGCACGGGTCTTTTGAGGTAGCTCGCTATTTTCGGGAACCTTCTTAGCTGTCTTGAAAAGAACAAAAACTTAAAATCAGACGACTCTGGAGCGTGATTATTTCTTTATAGGAACAAGCTTTTCGACGCATCCGCTCTAATGTCGGCGCCCGTTTGCTGTGCTTGTGACGGCACTATCGGCAACAACAACGGGCTCGACCGCCTCGTCGAGACTGCAGTCGTCCTTGCCCGGGCCGCCTTGATCGCTGACCTCCGGCATCGGTCTCGTATTAGAAAGCACAGCGAGCCCCGGGCTCACACCGCCTATATTGTTGTTCATGGCCCATATTGCCGCTTGGGTGCGGTTCTGCGCGCGTATTTTGCGGAGGATGGTTTTGACGTGAACCTTCACGGTGGATTCGGCAATGCCGATCCTGCGCGCGATGACTTTGTTGGATTCGCCCTCGACCAGGCAAAGTAGAATGCTTCGTTCGCGTGCGGATAACGGTGGCGTGACGTCCATCTCGCTTTGCCGCAGATCCTCGTCGAGATATTCGATTTGGCCGGATGTTTCCGCGGGTTGCGTATTGCCGGAACGCAGATACGGAAGCAACTCCGGCGGCAGGAGCGTTTCGCCCAAAACGACCAGCTCGAGCGCCCGCAGGAAGATTTCTCTGCTGATGGACTTCGCCAGGAGCACGTTGGTTCCCGCTTCGAACAGTGAAATCAGGTTTTCGCCGCCGTAATCCGCCGCCAATACCGCGACCCGGCCGCGCGGGTGATGGAGCTTGAACCGCTCGATTTCACTCACGCTGGAATCGATCCGCTCTCCGCATTCGATTACCAGCAGGGGCGCTTCATGCCGACTCAGCAATTCCGTTCGCAACTCTTCGACCGTGGCAACCGATTGATCTATTCGCAGATCGGTGCCCTCAAGAATACGGGCGATTCCTTCGCGCAAAAGCACACTCGAGCCCACGAGCACAGTCGGAATCCGGCGCCGCCCCATGGCCGAGCTCCTTGATTTGAAAGTGAACGTCCCCGAATTCCGGGAGCTGCCTAGCTCTTGATCCACAGTCCTCAGCTTCCGGAACCGTGCAAGTCTACGCACGCTATTTTTATTCACAATATCCCGATGGATATACGACAGTGTCGGCGATGCGACTCAAAAAACAAATCGGGATAGCACTTGGAACAAGATTGTAGTAAATAGTTAAGAAGCGCTGGGGCGCGTGTCAGCTGTCGAGTACAAAATGCAGTCGCGTCACGCCACTGTCGTAATTGGGGACCCGAGCGCGGTTTTTCTTCGCGGGCTGGCGAGCGTTTTAAAACCGGCCCAAGGGTTCAAAGTGTTGGCGCAGTGTACCGAGGAGCAGGCCTGCCTGCGGGCCATTCGCGCGCTGTGTCCCGATTTTGCCTTGCTGGACACCTCGTTGGTAAGCCTTTCGCGCTTCGGCCTGTTGCGTGAGCTGAGCGAAGCGCGAGCGCACACGCGGCTTATCGTATTCGCTCCCTGTGTCGGGAAGGTCCAAGCCCTTGCCGCATCCCTGCCGGGGTCGTATCGCGTGCTGCCGAAGGAAATCACGGTGCAAAACCTGCTCCGTTGCATGCGTCTGCGGGTGACCGGGAGGGAGTTTCCGCCGGCCGCGCCCATTGAGCAGGCAGGTATCCCCGGGGGTGACGTCAGGCACGATCGCCTGCCTGCACCCGTCACCGCACGCGAGCAACAGATCATCGGGCTCGTTTCACAAGGACTTTCCAACAAGGAAATCGGACGCGAACTCGACCTCGCGGCGGGCACCGTGAAAATCCATCTGCATCGGATCTACCAGAAGCTCGCCATTCACAACCGCACCACACTCGCGGTGCATCGGACCCACGTGGAAGCAAGCCATGGCACATCGATGGCCGCGGAGGAGCCGGCGCGATTTCGTTCCTACCGCCCGCCCTGTTAGAGCCCGATCCCGCAAAAGCCTGTCCCACACTTGATGCGGGGGTGCCGGCTTGCGGATCATTGCCCTGACCCATCGGAGGTAGCCCGAAAGGATCGCCTGCCCCGAAAAATTTTCTCTTTCGGCGCTACATCGACTTGCCACGATCGCGCCATCGCGTAAACCAAATCTGAGCTTTCCTGAAAGGCATCGGGTGGCGGACACCAGGTCACGGTGGCAGGACGGCATTTGCCGGGGGGCGACGTGAAACACGCGGACGTAGCCGATTGCCTGCGGCTGATCATGATCCGGTTAGCGGCCATTGCCGAAAGGTGCGAGGACGAGCGTATCCGCTACGAACTGCGCGAGTCGATCGAGCAGTTGGTGCAGGTCATCGCCCGGCTGAGCGGCCAAGCCGAGCCGTCCTCGTCGTAGCGACGATGCGTCCCCTCTCCAGCAGTCGCGGCTATACGGGGGGCGGACCAACCAGAGACCAGCCTCACCCCTCGCGGCGGCGCGAGGCCTCGAACAGGAACCAGGTGCGCCGCTCCGCTTGATCGATCCAGACCTCGATCATGCTCGTGGTCGCGACGTCCCCATGCTCGCCGCACAGGTCGTGGGTCTCGCGCATGCGCGCGGTCAGCTCCTTGTTGTCCTCGCGCAGCTCGGCCAGCATGTCGAGCGGCGTGACATACTCGGCGTCGTTGTCGAGCACGCGTTGCAGGCGGGCGACGTGGCCGATCGAGCGCAGCGTGGTGCCGCCGATCTTGCGCACGCGCTCGGCGATGTCGTCGGTGGTGGCGAAAATCTGCTCGGCCTGCTCGTCGAGCAGGAGATGATAATCGCGGAAATGCGGCCCCGACACATGCCAGTGGAAGTTCTTGGTCTTGAGATAAAGCGCGAACATGTCGGCGAGCATGATATTGAGCGCGCCGGCTATGTCCTTGACTGCATTGGGCTTGAGGTCAGTCGGGGTATCGAGCGGGGCGGTTCGCGCGGACTTCGATGCACCGGTCGTCATGGCTCGTCTCCCTGAGGGTTGCGGTGGGCGGCGCCCAAAGGTAGGCATCGTTTCGCATGCCGTCCACACCGACCCCCTCGATCGTTGATACACGCCGCGATCAGATGTATCCGACGCTCGCGCCGGCGGAGATCGAGCGCGTGCGGCGGTTCGGCGAGCTGCGCGCGTTTGCGCCGGGCGAGGCGCTCGCCAAGGTCGGCGTGGGCGGCGTCGGGCTTGCCGTCATTCTGTCGGGCACGGTCGACGTCAGCCACCGCGATTCCCAAGGCGAGCGCATCCCGCTCGTTGCGCACGAGTCCGGCGCGTTCCTCGGCGAACTGGCGCAAATCGCCGGCCGGCCGGCGCTCGTGGACGCCGTGGCGCGGGGGGCGGTCGAGGCGCTGCTCATCCCGCCGGACCAGCTTCGCGCGCTGCTGATCGCCGAGGCGGAGCTGGGCGAACACATCATGCGCGCGCTTATTCTGCGCCGCGTGCGCCTGTTGGAGACCGGCACGGGGGGTCCTGTGATCGTCGGCCGGGCCGACAACGGCGACGTGCTGCGGCTGCAGGGATTTCTTGGCCGCAACGGCCATCCGCACATTCAGCTCGATCCCGAACGCGATGCAGATGCCAAGACGCTGATCGAGCGTTTTCACGTCGATCCCGGGCAACTGCCGATCGTGCTGTGCCCGGGCGGCCAGCTGCTGCACAATCCGGGGGAGACACAACTGGCCCGCTGCATCGGGCTGCTGCGCCCGATCGATCCCGACCTCATCTATGATGTGGCCATCATCGGCGCCGGCCCGGCCGGGCTCGCGGCCGCGGTCTACGCCGGATCGGAAGGATTGCGCGCACTGGTGCTCGACTGCCGCGCGTTCGGCGGACAGGCCGGCGCCTCGGCGAGAATCGAAAATTATCTCGGCTTTCCGACCGGCATCAGCGGCATGGCGCTGATGGCGCGCGCCTATAATCAGGCGCAGAAGTTCGGGGTCGATATGGCGATCCCGGTTGAGACGATCGGGCTCGATGCCGCGGGATTTCGCCGTGACCGCCGCTTTGCGCTCAACCTCGCCAACGGCGAACGCGCGAACGCGCGCGCCGTGGTGATCGCAAGCGGCGTGCGCTACCGGCGGCCGGCCGCCGCCAACCTCGCCGCCTTCGAAGGCACGAGCGTGCATTATTGGGCATCGCCGCTCGAAGCGAAGCTGTGCGCCGGCCAGGAAGTGGCGCTCGTGGGCGCCGGCAATTCGGCCGGGCAGGCCGTGGTTTACCTGGCGAGCCAGGTGAGAAAGGTCTGGCTGCTCGTGCGCGGACCGAGCTTGGCCGCGAAAATGTCGCGCTATCTCGTCGACCGCATCGCCGGGCTTTCCAATGTCGAGGTCCTCACGCGAACAAATATCACGGGTCTCGAGGGTACCGGCGGCATGCTCGAGGCGGTGCGCTGGCGCGGTCCCTCGGGCGGAGAAACGCGGCATCTAATGCGGCACGTGTTCCTGTTCATCGGCGCCGATCCCAACACCGATTGGCTCAACGGCTCGGGCGTCGCGCTCGATGCGAAGGGCTTCATCCTGACCGGCAGCGAAGCGAGCCGGCCGTTGCAGACGAGCGTGCACGGCGTGTTCGCTATCGGCGACGTCCGCTCGGGTTCGACCAAGCGCGTCGCCGCCGCGGTCGGCGAAGGCGCGCAGGTGGTGGCTGCGCTGCACGCATTCCTGGCCGATGAACCAAGTGAGCCCGCGAAAATTATCATCGCAGGGAGCGTATGATGCCCACATGTTTTCACGCCGACGAGGTTCGCGAGGTGACGCCCTCCGCGCGCGGCTGCGAAGAATGCCTGAAGATGGGATCGCGGTGGGTGCATCTGCGGCTGTGCCGCACCTGCGGGCATGTCGGCTGCTGCGACGATTCCCCCAACCGCCACGCCGCCAAACATTTCCACGGCACCGGCCACGCGGTCATCGAAGGGTATGACCCGGCCGAAGGCTGGGGCTGGTGTTACGTCCACGAGATTTTTCTTGATCTCTCCGACCGCATGACGCCGCAGCTCGGCCCGATCCCACGGTATGTTTGAGCAATTGCGGGTCATTGCCTGACACTCGACGCCTCCGCAATCGGACAGTTTTGTGACAAATTCACAAGCACAGCTCGCGAATAGGAATTGACGCAACTTATTGATTCTACAAAGATATTCAGGGCTGGCGGCTGGTGACCATGTCCCCTGTTCCGCATACCGCGCAGCACCGCCATGCACAGATCGCATCACATGAATTATGGGGTGATGATCTTTTTGTTGGAATGTTCCATTTCGGAACATAAACAAATTTTCGTGCGGCAGAAAATATGTCGGAATTCAGACAGTTATATGCCATAGTTTAAACAAATCCTAAAGTCCTATAATGACCCGCCGGGGGACCTCGCGACAGTCCGGTTTACCGATCGCGATGCGGCCGAAACTTCGCAGGAAACTCCGGCGTGTGAGGTGTGCAACTAGTTTTCGTTGGAGGATGATGTTTTCCGAAAACCGGTACCCACCCCGCCTCAAATGCGAGGCAAGCTTTTTCGGCATCATGCTCTAGTACCAGCGTAGGAGGATCCATGTCTCCAAAACATCCGCCGACCATCGACCTTGATGCGTTGCAGGGCAGGCTTGACGATCTCGGGCATCAGCCGCTCGCGGACGCGCGGCCGCCACAAGACAACAGTCATGCCGTCGAACTCGCGCTCGAAACCGCAGCAAACGCCAACGGACACGCCGCGTCGGGCAACGGACATGCCGGGCCGGATGGTGAGCACGCGGAGGCAAAGCTTTCGCCCGAAGCGCCGGCCACCCTCCCGGTGCCCCGCCTCGGTGCCGAGGCGGCAGCCAACATGACGAAGCTCGCGTCGGCGGCAGCGCAGGATATTCGCCAACTCGGCCAGTTCGCGTTCGATGCGGGCAAGCGGGTGCAGGAGGAATGCGAGCAGATGGCGCTCGATGTCGAGGCGAACGGCGGCACCGTCGCGCTGCACCTGACCGGACTTTCGCAACTCCTTGCCGACGTCGGCATGAGCAATCGCGAGACGCTGCACCGCCTGTTGGGCGGAGCGCCCCCATCCATCGTGCCAGCCGCCGGCAACGGTCACGCGCCCGAGCCGCCCGCCGGCACGATTAAAACAATGCGCGCCGCGCCACCCACTAAATTCGTCCGCCGGCCCGACGATGCGGCGCGATGAGATGAAGGATCAGATTGACGCCGTTCTCTCCACCTCGCCCAGCACGAGGGATGGCCGTGCGCGGAGGGCGTCCTCTCCCCTCCCCGACCGGCAATCCGCCAAATCCGCACCCGCCGGCGTCGTTGATCCGCTGACCCAATTGGCGCGGCTGATCGCGCAGGACGAATCGTTCCACGCGACACCCCGCAGTGGCGGCCGGTTCGTCAGGCGTGCCACGTTGTCGGTTCATCCGAACGAGGCGCCGTCACTTGGCGGCGCGCGAGAGAACATCTGGCCCGGGCAGGATGATGAAGCCTCCCCGCTGATCGGTTCAGGCATCTCGGAAAATCCGGCCGGCGAATCTTACGACTTCGATCAAGATGGCGAGTATGACGACCGCGACTTCTCCGATGAACTGCCAAATCATCGGCGCGCCCTCAGAATGTTCGTGGCAGTGGTCGGCTTGGCTTTGATCGGCGCGGCAAGCGCGGCGGGCTATTGGCTGTGGTCGGACGCCCTCACGAGCGTTGACAAGACTCCAGCGACTGTGGCCGCCGTCATCTCGAACAAGATACTGCCGGCGCCGCCGGGCGAGGATAGCCGTTCGGTTCCCAATCAGTCTGGCGAGCAAAGCGTCAAAGGCGCCGATCGGGTGCTTCCCACCGATGAGGAAAAACTTCCCGACGCCGACCCTGCGGCGGCCGCCCCGCAGGCCGTGCGCCCTGTCGGTGTCCTCTACGGTCCGGCCCCGCTCCAAACCGCCGGATTAACATCACCAGCAGCGGCGCCCGGCAGCCCTTCCGCTCCGGTCGCAAACCCGCCGCCGCCATCAAACGACATGCCTGCGGCGCAGAGTGTTCCTGAGGCGGAAAAGCCCGGCCTCGCCGATGGTGTGAAATACGTTGTGCAGCTTTCTTCGCAGCGGAGCGAGGCAGCGGCGCTAGCCACATCAAAGGCGCTGCAAACCAAACATGCGGACCTGTTCGCCGGCCGTCAGCCGTACATTCGCCGCTCGGACCTTGGCGAGCGCGGCGTTTACTACCGCGTTCTGATCGGACCGCTCTCGACCACCGGGGAAGCCAACCAGCTTTGCGGCAACCTCAAGAAGTCCGGTGGAGATTGTGTCGTGCAAAAAAACTGAAACTGTCCGGGGAACGCTCCGCATGGGCAGCATCCGGCCCGATCGTTCTCTAAAGACAAACGCACCATAGTGCTCAGTGATCAGAGGGAAGATCGACATTAGAGTCCTCCGATGACAGCGCGCAATTCGGTGGGGATTGAATTTCGTAGATGACGGCAGCCACCCCGACGACGATAAAGATCGCGATTGCCGCCTGAAAAATCCTTCGCGGCCAACGGCCAATGTGTTCGTGAAACAACGAAAACAGCCCCAGTACCAAGAATCCGCCGAGCGCGATCAGCGCCGCATCAAAGCGGTGAGCCTCCACGAAGCCCAGCCATGCGCAGCGGGCGGCCGTAAGCATGGTGCCGATCAACCACTCAATTTGAGCGTTGGGAGACCGTATCGCAAAGCGGCTCGACCCATTGATGGCGTCTTTGCTCCCAACCGGAGAGCGTCGGCGCCGGAAACATCGGATCGGCAAATGATCCTACGGCGACAGCGATGAGGCCGGGAATTCTCTCTGCTTCCCAATAAACGGTCGAGCCGCACCGGGGGCAGAAGCGAAATGTCACCCAGCGGCCGGCCTCGACGTGGCGGGTGAATTGGGTCGAGTTACCGGAGACAGAATTAATTTGCTCTCGTCTGAACCACGCCTGGTTGCCGAACACGGTTCCGGTCCGGCGTTGACACTCCAGGCAGTGGCACATCGAAACCCGCACGGGCTCGCCCTCACACACGACCTCCAGCTCTCCACAACTGCATGCGGCGCGACGAGTGGTCATGGGCGCGTTCCTCGTGCCATAGGCGCATCGTTTACCGAATGGGCACTATCCGCTGCCGAATGCGTTCTCCGCACGACGCCTCGAGGACGGCAGGGTGTATGTTCACTCGCATATTACTCGGAGCCCGCTACGTCCATGAATGAAGCGCAAAAAGGGCACGACGGCGAGGCGCGCGATCCCGTGCTGATCGATCTCGCGCTGCAGGGCGGCGGATCGCACGGCGCATTCACCTGGGGGGTGCTCGACCGGCTCATGGATGAGCCATGGCTGCGCATCGATGGAATATCGGGCACGTCGGCCGGCGCGATGAACGCCGTCGTGCTGGCGAGCGGTTATGCGGCCGATGGGCCCACCGGGGCCAAGGCCGCACTCGCCGCGTTCTGGCGTCGGGTCGCCGATTCGGCGCGGTTGAGCCCGATCCGGCGAAGCCCGCTCGACGTCATCCTCGGCCGCTGGACGCTCGATACGTCGCCTTTCTATCTCGCCTTCGATTTGGCGAGCCGGATTTTCTCGCCCTATGATCTCAATTTCGCCGGCTCAAACCCGCTGCGCCGAGTGCTTGCCGAGTCCGTCGATTTTGCCCGGGTTGCGGATTGTCCGATCCGGCTGTTCGTGACGGCGACCAACGTTCACACCGGCCGCGGACGCGTGTTTCGCAACCCCGAGCTTACGCCGGATGTTTTGCTCGCGTCCGCCTGCCTGCCGACGCTCTTCCATGCGGTCGAGATCGACGGCGAGCCTTATTGGGACGGCGGTTACTCCGGCAACCCGACCATCACGCCGCTCGTGCGCGACTGCGACTCGCAGGACACGCTGCTCGTCGCCGTCAACCCGGTCGAACGGCCCGGGACGCCGCGCTCCGCGCGCGAAATCCTCGACCGGCTCAACGAAGTCTCGTTCAACGCCACCCTGCTCAAGGAACTGCGCATGATCGCCCTGTTGCGGCAGGTCGCGGACGCGGGAAGTTCCGAGGGCCGCAAGTGGGCCGAAATGCGCATTCATCTTATCGCCAGCAAGGTTCTGGCCGGGCTCGGCGCATCGTCGAAATTCAACGCCGAATGGGATTTCCTTTGCATGCTGCGCGATGAAGGCCGCCGCGCCGCCGAGGCTTTCCTCGCGGACGACAGCAAGAATCTCGGCAAGCGCTCGTCGGTCGATCTGGACATTCTGTTGCAGAACGTTTGACGCCATGGGCCTCGTCGGGATCCTCGTTGCCCTTGGCCTTCTCATCGGGCTCTCGTTCCGCGGCTGGAGCGTGCTGCTCCTCGCGCCTCTCGTCGCGATCGTCGCTGCGGCGTTCGCCGGAGAGCCCCTGCTCGCCCATTGGACGCAGACTTTCATGGGCAGCGCGGCGCAGTTCATCGCGCAATTCTTTCCGATCTTTCTGCTCGGCGCGCTGTTCGGCAAGCTGATGGATGACAGCGGCTCGGTCCAAGCGATCGCGCAGTTCATGAGCGGCAAGCTCGGGCATCGCCGCGCGATCCTCGCCGTCGTGCTTGCCGGCGCGCTCGTCACCTACGGCGGGGTGAGCCTTTTCGTCGCCTTTTTCGTTTTGGCGCCGATGGCGCGCGAATTGTTTCGTGTCGCGAATATCCCGGGACGGCTCATGCCAGCCGCGATTGCCCTGGGCACGTCGACCTTCACGATGTCGGCAATGCCCGGCACGCCTGCGATTCAAAACACCATCCCGATGCCTTTCTTCGGCACCACGCCGTTCGCGGCGCCCGGATTGGGAATCATCGCCTCGGCGATCATGCTCACATTTGGCCTGTGGTGGCTCGGACGCGCCGAGGCGTCGGCGCGCAAGTCCGGTGAAGGCTACGGCGGAGCGGGACTCGCCGATGGCAGGGCCGCAAACGATCAATTCATTCGCGAACGCGCCACGTCGTCGCACGAATTCGATCCGGCCGAAATAGCGCATGGCAAACACGGCGATGTGCCGCCGCCGATCGGCATGGCGATCATCCCGCTTGTCGTGGTCATCGGCGTGAACCTGTTGATGTCGCTCCTGATCCTGCCGCGCCTCGACTTCTCCTTCCTGGCGCAAGAGCGCTGGGGCGGCACGTCCGTTGCGGGCGTTGCCGGCGTCTGGTCGGTCGCGGTCGCTCTCGCGGCGGCCAGTGCAACCCTCATCGTACTCCAGCACGCCCGTCTGCCGGACCTGCGCGGCAGCATGGATGCCGGTGCCAACGCCTCGGTGCTTCCCATCCTGAGCGTGGCGAGCCTCGTCGGCTTCGGCGCCGTCATCGCCGCGCTGCCGGCCTTCGCGTCGGTGCGCGAATGGGTGCTGTCGATATCCGGCGGACCGCTCGTCTCGCTTGCGGTCGCGACCAACGTCCTTGCCGCCCTGACCGGCTCGGCCTCGGGCGGATTGACCATTGCGCTCGATGCCCTCGGCGACACCTACCTGCAAATCGCCCGGACGACCGGCATCGACCCGGCCCTCATGCACCGCATTGCCGTGATCGGCTCCGGCACCCTCGACAGCCTGCCACACAACGGCGCCGTCGTGACGCTGCTCGCGGTCTGCGGCTCGACCCATCGCAAGAGTTACGTCGACATGGTGATCGCCAACATCATGGGGCCGATCATCGCCTTGGCCGTCGTCATCTTCTTGGGTTCGATGCTCGGCTCCTTCTAGCTGCGCCGTGCCATGAACGATTTCGCCCCGCTTTGGATTCTGCTAGGTGGTATGAATCCCTTCACGATCGACCGTGATTCTCACAAACATGACCGACAAACGCGCCAAGGTACCTAGTCCGCCACATCCGCATCGGCGCAATGAGCCCCTCCCGTCCCAGTCGCCGAAATCGCCGGTCGAGGACCCGGATGCACCGACGCGAATCGCGGCCATCATGCAGAGTCCCGGTTACCGGCTCGCCGAGCAGGACGTCGAATTTCTCGGCAGCGACGCCATGCGCGGGCTACGGCTGCAGCTCGAGTATCAGAAACCCGAGCTGCTGCTCGAAGAACACGCAATCGCGCACACGATCGTGGTGTTCGGCTCGACCCATATCTGCGAGCCGGGGATGGCGCGCCGCCACGTCGAGGCGCTACGCGCCGCCGTCGCGGGCAAGCCGGGAGATGCCGAGCTTGCGCGCCGCCTCGCCGCCGCCGAGCGCATCCTCGCCAGGAGCCATTATTACGACGTGGCGCGCGCGTTCGGCCGCCTGGTGGGCGAGGCCGGGCGCAATCCGGGAAGCCCGTGCATCGCCGTCATGACCGGCGGCGGTCCCGGCATAATGGAAGCTGCCAACCGCGGCTCGTTCGACGTCGGCGCCAAAACGGTCGGCCTTAATATCGATCTGCCGCACGAGCAATATCCCAATCCTTATGTGACGCCCGATCTGTGCCTGCGGTTCCACTACTTCGCGCTGCGCAAACTGCACTTCGTGATGCGCGCCAAGGCACTGGTGGCTTTTCCCGGCGGGTTTGGCACCTTGGACGAGCTATTCGAGATTCTCACGCTGGTACAGACGCGTAAGATGAAGCCGGTGCCGATCGTGCTGGTCGGACAGGAGTACTGGCGGCGCGCGGTCGACTTCGATTTTCTGCTCGACGAGGGTGTCATTGCAAAGGAGGACCACGCGTTGTTCTGGTTCGCTGAGACCGCAGATGAGATCTGGCAGGGCATCCTGCATTGGCATGAAGCCACCGGCCAACCGCTCTATTCGGTAGGGTGACCGCCGTGAAACTCTCCTTCCATGGCGCCGACCGCGACGTCACCGGCTCGTGCCACCTCGTCGAATGCGCGGGCAAGCGGGTGCTCATCGATTGCGGCCTGTTCCAGGGCGGCCGCGAACTCAACGAGGAGAACGCCGCGCCGTTCGGGTTCGATGCGTCGGCGATCGACCTCGTTTTGCTCACGCACGCGCATCTCGATCATTGCGGACGCCTGCCGCTGCTCGACAAGCGCGGGTTCCGCGGCGAGATCATTACGACCGGCGCGACCCGCGAGCTTGCCCGCCTGGTCATGCTGGACGCCGCCCATCTGCAGGAAGAAGACGCCGAGCAGCAGGCGCGCCGGGCCGGTCAGCATGGGGACGAGCAGGCGGGCGCGCAGCCGCTCTATACGGTGGCGGACGCCACGAATTGCCTCGACAAGTTCAAGCGCACCGCCAGCTACGACCAGCCGCTTGAACTCTTCCCGGGTGTGCGCGCGACGTTCATCGATGCCGGCCACATCCTCGGCTCGGCGAGCATCGTGCTCGATGTTGTTGAAGCCGGCCGCCAGCTCAAGCTCATATTTTCCGGCGATCTCGGCAATAAAGGCCGGCCGCTGCTGCGCGGGCCGGCGACGCCGCCGAAGGCCGACGTGGCGGTGATCGAGACGACTTACGGGGATCGATTGCACAAGCCGCTTGGGCCATCGATCGAGGAGTTCTACGGGGCGATCACCGAAACATTCCGCGGCGGCGGCAACGTGGTGATCCCGACCTTTGCGCTCGAGCGGGCGCAGGAGCTGCTCAGCGTCCTGCATCACGGAATCGAGACCGGCCACTTGGCGAAGACGATCCAGGTATTCCTCGATTCGCCGATGGCGATTTCGGCGACGGAAGTGTTCAAACGTTTTCCCGAATCGCTTGACGATGAGACGGCAAAAGTCATCGCGGCGGGCGGCGATCCGCTGGCGCTGCCGGGCCTGCACCTCTCCCGCACCACCGCCGACTCGATGGCGATCAACAGGATCCGTGGCGGCGCCGTGATCATGGCGGGCTCTGGCATGTGCACGGGTGGGCGTATCCGCCATCACCTCAAGCACAACCTGGAGCACGGCAACGCGAGCATCGTGTTCGTCGGCTATCAGGGCGCAGGCACGCTCGGGCGTCAGATCGTCGACGGCGCCAAACAGGTGCGCGTGCTGGGCGAAGACATTGCGGTTCGCGCGCGGGTCTACACGATCAACGGCTTTTCCGCTCACGCCGACCAGGCCGAACTTTTGGCTTGGCACCGGCACACCGCCGCGCCGCGCACGTTCCTCACCCACGGCGAGGAGGCCACCATGGGCAAGTTCGCCGCCATGCTGTCGGACACCAAGGTGGAGATGCCGGCGCTCGGCCAGAATTTTGAGCTGTAGGGGCGCGAGATGCGAAAACTTGGCTTCCTTGTCGTGCTCGGATCGCTTTCGGTGAGCCTGATGGGTTTCTTCGCGGCTACGAGCTTCGCGCAGACAGCAAGCGCGCAGGCATTCCTGCAAAGCATTTACGCGACCTACCAGAAAACGGACAAGGCGCTCGACATCGGCTCGCAGCAAAAGGCTGCGCGCTACTTCGTGCCGCCAGTGGCGAAGCTCATCGGTGAGGACACCGCCACCTCGGCAAAACGCAACGAGGTCGGCAAGCTCGACTTCGATCCCTTCATCGGCGGGCAGGACTGGGCGCCGACCAGGATCGATCTCACGGTGCTGGCCGGCGCCACGACCGATCGCGCGACCGGCACCGCCCGCTTCACGCCGCCGGGCGAGAAGGAGCCAACCACCGTGACACTCGATCTCACCAAGACCGCGGCCGGTTGGCGCATCGCTGACATTCATTGGGCCCGACAGGCCGATTCACTTGTCGCGATACTGACGAAGCCGGAGTGACCGACCGGCGCTCGGTATTCCTGCGAAGCGGCCTCTAGCCGGCCGCGACAGCCACGACCGGAACCCCTTCCCGCCCAAACGGTTGCCAACCATGTGACGCTATAACTACAATCGCGTGTCGGTTCGGTGACAGGCGTGTTCCCATGAGTTTGCAGTGGCCGGCCCGGTCAACATCCTTGGCCTGGTCGAATCCCGTGGCCCGGTGGTGGGGGCTGTTGACCTTCGTCAGCGGCGCCAACATCGCGGCCTGGTTCTTGCTCTACGGCCAGCTCCGGGCAGGGTCGGCGAGCGGTCTCGACCGCGCACCCGGCCTCGCGCTGATGCTGTTCCTGTGCGCGGCCTATGTTTTTGGCTGCGCCTTCAGGTCGTTCCTTCCCCGCGCCGATGTTCAGCGCATCTGCTTGTTCGACACGTGGCTCTCGAGCGTCGTCGTCGGCCGCTCGGTCGCGACCGTCGCCGAAATCTGCTTCGCGCTGCAGTGGGCCATTGTGCTGCACCAACTCGGCACGATCGCAGGAGCGCAGACGACGTTGAACATCGCCTGGGCCGTCATTGCGCTGATTGTCATTGCCGAATGCTTCTCATGGTATGCCGTGCTGACCACGAACTATTTGGCCAATGCCATCGAAAATTCGACCTGGGCGCTCGCCTTCGCGGCGGTTGGGATCGCGCTCATCCGATTGCTGCCTGAGTTCGACGGCCCGATTCGCGTCGCCCGCGTCGTCGCAGTGGCCGGGATTGCCGGCTATCTCATATTTCTTCTGACTGTCGACGTCCCGATGTACCTCGGGCGCTGGCGGGCCACGGTTTCCGGCGGCGGCAAGCTGCTGCGCCCGCTCGAGGGACTGCGCGACATCAGCACGCGGTGGGTGGTCACGCACGAGCTTTCCGAGTGGAAAGATGAAATGACCTGGATGGCGCTTTATTTCAGCGCGGCGGTATGGTCGAGCCTCGCGCTGTGCGTTTTCTACGCGCTCACGCAGCATCTGGCGAAGTGACGGGTAGCACTCCAACTAACTTCCGTTGATCCGCGCGATGTAGCGCTTAACCGACGTCGCGACCGCCTGCTTGCCGTTGGCGTCGATCTGCCCGCGGCCGGAAAACGCGCCGTAGACCGCGTCGAACGCGAACGGCTCGAGGATATCCGCCATGCGCGCGACCGTGGCGGCAGAGAGCGGGATCAGGTTCGGGTAGGACCACATGAAGCTGACGTGGCCGCTCGGGACCACCTGGAGGATGTCGCCCGAGAGGATGACGCCGCGACCTTCCCACTCCGCCCAGTGCAGAACGGTGCCGCCGTCGAAGTGTCCTCCGAGACAAATGAGCGTAAGGCCCGGCCCGATCGGCTTGGTGTCCCCTTCCCAGAATTCGACCGCCGGCTCCGCGCGCATCACCCATTGGCGATCGGCGGCGTGCAAGTAGATCGGCACGCCCCCGAGCGCGCGGCTCCACTCGCCCATCGTGGTGTAGTAGTGCGGATGCGAGATCGCGATTGCCTTGATGCCACCCAGGCCGTTGATGAGATCGACCGTGGCGTCGTCGACGAGCGCGATACAGTCCCACAGCACGTTGCCGGCCGGCGTGCGCGCGAGGATCGCGCGCTGGCCGATGCCGAACGCCGGGGTGGTCTCGATAATCGTGAGCCCCGCCGCGAGGCGGCGGATCTTGTTGCTGTGCGACTTCCGCAATCCCTCCAGCGTGGTCCAGGACTGGCCCGCGGCGGGGATGAACTGCCGCTCCTCGGTGCAGATCGGACACGCCGCAGGCGGCACCTCGGAGGGCGAATACTGGGTCCCGCAGGCGGTGCAAATGAAGGCCGGCATGACGGCAGGCTACAATGGCGTAGAGAGAATGGCGAGGGGGCGCAGTGAATGGTGAGTGGTGAATTGCGCCGCTACACTACTCACAACTCACTATTCGCTATTCACTATTCGCTATTCGCAACCCTCGGGAGGAACAACGACATGAATCGTCTGGATGGAAAGACCGCATTGGTGTCGGGGGCTGCGCGCGGCATCGGCGCCGAGACGGCACGCCTGATGGCCGCGGCCGGCGCCGCCGTCGTCATCGGCGACGTGCTTTCCGACCGCCTGCGCGGGACGGCGCGAGAAATCACGGCGGGAGGCGGCAAGGCGCTCGATCTTGCCCTCGATGTGACCTCGGAGGAGTCGTGGGCCGACGCCGTTGCTCAAACCACCAAACAATTCGGCAAGCTCGACATCCTGGTGAACAACGCCGGCATTTTCCTCGGCAAGGACCTGATGGACGCGACCCTGGAAGAATGGAACCGCCTCGTCGCCATCAACATGACGGGCGTCTGGCTCGGCACCAAGGCGTGCGCGCCGGCGCTTGCGGAGGCCGGCAAGTCGAGCCGGCATGGTTCCGCAATCGTGAATCTAGCGTCGGTCGCCGGCCTCGTGGGCTCGCAGCTCGATCCGCTGTACTCGATGAGCAAGGGCGGCGTGACGCTGTTCACCAAGTCGGCGGCGCTGGCCTTCGGCCGCAAGGGCTGGCGCATCCGCGTCAACTCGATCCATCCCGGCGTGATCGACACCGACATGGGGGCACAGACGTTCGCATCGCGCGCGCGCCAGGCCGGCAGCAACGACGTTGAAGGCGCCCGAAGCGTCGCCGCGCGACAGCATCCGATCGGGCGTTTGGGTCTCGCCGAGGACATCGCGCTCGGCATCGTGTTCCTCGCCTCCGACGACGCCGGCTTCATGACGGGATCGGGCATGGTGGTCGACGGCGGCCTCACGGCGCAGTAGGCGGCGCGAGCCGTCAAAGCGGTGCAAGCTATAGGCGCGGTGGCGGTATTTGCGCCCTCTCCCCGTGCGGGCTAGCTTGGGCACACAACGCACACATCTTGGGGCAGTTGGACACTGATCAAAAGTGCCAGAAAGCTCGATGGGTCTTGGATTTCTTACGAGTCGCGCCATACAGAAACCGTCCCAAACCATGGCTTTGCTAAGTCCTTGAAATGACTCGTATTTGCAAAGATGTGTGCCCAAGCTAGCCCCGTGCGGGAGAGGGCAGCTCAAAATATCAACAAACTCCGTTGGGTGAGGGGTGACCCCTCACCCAATCGATGTTGTTGAACGATCGAGTTGCCCTCTCCCGCACGGGGAGAGGGCGCAATAACAGCCCTCGGAGTCAGAACGGAGAGGAATGATGAATCGACGCGTTGCGAGCATGCTGCTGCTCGGGGCGGCTTTACCGTGGCCGTTCGCGGCGGCCGCGGAGGATTATCCCACGCGGACGATCAGGCTCATCGTGCCGTTTCCGGCCGGCGGGCCGTCCGACCTGTTCGCGCGCATCCTCGGCATCAAGCTCACCGAGAGCCTCGGCCAGCAGGTCGTGGTCGAGAACCGGTCCGGCGTGGGAGGCGTCACCGGCGTGGACGTGGTCGCGCGTAGCGCACCCGACGGATACACCATCGGGCTCAACAGCGCCGGCGCGCTCTCGATCATTCCGTTCATGATGAACAAAATGCCGTTCGACTGGGAGAAGGACCTCGCGCTTCTCACGCTAGTGGCGCGGGTGCCGGAAGTGCTGGTGGTGCATCCCGCGCTCAAGGTCGAGAGCCTGAAGGATCTGGTAGACCATGCCCGCGCCAATCCGGGCAAGCTCAACTTCGGCTCCTCCGGCACCGGCAGCATCGCCCATATGGCGGTCGAGCTGTTGAAGACCGAGGCGCATATCGATCTCACGCACGGGCCGTATCGCGGCGCGGCGCCGGCGGTCACCGATCTTTTGGGTGGCCAGGTTCAGATGGTCGTGTTCGACGTTCCCGTGCTGCTGCCGCACATCCGCTCCGGAGCGGTTCATGCGCTTGCCATCACGTCGAAAGCGCGCGCGCCGGCGATACGCGACGTGCCCACCACCGCGGAGGCCGGTTTCCCCACGGTGCTTTCCGACAACTGGTACGGACTGGTCGCGCCGGCGGCCACGCCGCCCGCCATCCTCGCCAGGATTCACGCCGCCGCGACCGCCGCGCTTCGCTCGGACGACCTCAAGGCCCAGTACGCCAAGCAGGACGCGGTCGCGACGCCGACGACGCCCGCCGAGTTCAAAGCCTTCGTCATTGCCGAGCGGGCCAGGTGGAAAGACGTTGTCGCCGCCACCGGCGTGAAATTCGATTGAGGGATGAAACAGACAGAGCAAAATGCGCGGCGCGTGTTGCCGGGCCGATCAAATTAACCTCTCCTGTTCGGCGGGTGAACGGGCTTCCGTCCGCAGGTTCCAGATCACGCCGCCCATGATAAGGCCCGCGCCCGCGAGCCCGACCGCATCCAGTGGTTCGCCGTAGAACGACCACCCGATCAAGGCGATCAACGGAACGCGCAGGAAGTCGAGCGGCACGACCACAATCGCATCGCCGTAGCGGAACGCTTGCGCAACGCAGAGATGGACCGACAGCCCTGTGATCGCGGCTGCGATCCGATGCCCCGTAAAAAAAGAGATCCTCGAAAGCCCGATGCCGTCGATGTTGCCGTGGGCGTAAACGTGCGCACCTGGCGGATCGCTCGCGGGCTCTCGCAAGGCGAACTGGCACAGCGGCTCGGCATCACTTTTCAGCAAGTGCAGAAATACGAGACCGGCCACAACCGCATGACAACGGGCCGCCTCGCCAAGCCGCGGTTATCCTCGGCGTTCCGATGTCGACATTCTTTGAAGGGGCCGATGATCGCGAACCGGCGCAAGCGCTGCTTGCCGACTCGCTCCGCCTGGCCCAGGCGTTCGCGGCCGTCAAAAACGCCACGCTCCGCTTGGCGCTGGTGGGGTTGGTCGAGAAGCTTGCTGCATCAATGCCGCAGGAAAACGGCCCCGCCGCAGATAGCGCCCGCTTCGGGCCACGGGCCGCGTCCATACAAAAAGGGCGGGTCCTTCGACCCGCCCGCGTTCGCATCTCTCGTCGCTTAGAACGGAATGATCTTTATCGTCGCGCGTCATCCCGCTCCAAGATCGCCCCGGCGCAACGATCTTTTGCGCGAATGTTCCGCTAGCACTTGCCCCAGTAGCCTTGGCCGGTGTTCGACCACGGATCGCGGTCCTTCCAGCACTCGGTGCCGCTCTTCATGGGGCCGCCGAGGTCGTGGTAGCCGACCGGCGGGGCCCAAGTCTGCGCCGTGGCCGCGGCCGCGGCCGGTTTTTTATGGCGGGTCTTCGCTTCCCCGGAAGTCGCCATCAAGGACACCGCGCAAACCAGCGCGGTCGCCGCCGATGCAACAACAGCAAACTTTTTCAACGTATCCTCCAATGTTGGTTCGCGTGTTTGCGCGAACTGCTCTGCACATTTCGCCAACGGGCGACGGGTGCCATCCTAAACGAACTCTCGCGCCGAGAACCTCCGGCGGAACATGCCTGCCACGCGGCAGGCGCAACCCTCGTTATGCGCGAGTCAACGAAACAGTCGGTTAAAAGTCGCGACCCCTCACGATCGGATTCGGATGGGCCGCAACCTCTTCACAAACAAGATCAACCCGCCGCCATATCGAGGGGCGGGCCGACGTCTTTCGGGATCGGGCAGACGTAAGGGTGTTCCTTGGTGCGCGCGGCGAGATCCGCCTTGGCGCGCGGGATGAGCGCGCCATCGGTCAATGCCTGCACGCCGGTCGCCGCCATGATCTTGGCGACATGGACCATGCCCTTTTTCGCGGCCGGGGTCTTTCCCTGCGCCGTGAGCTGCCACGAATGGCCCGGCGTGCCGATCGCATAGGTCGAGCAGTGCGCCTGCACGGTCGGCACCACCCAGCTCACATCGCCCACATCGGTCGAGCCGACCATGGGCGCGCGTTTCGTGCCCATCGGCACGACGCTATCGCACAGCGGCGCGTCGCCTTTGGGGACTCCGACGCGGCGATAGGCGGTGGCGATGTCTTCGTCCGAGAGCGTCCCCTGGATTTTGCGGGCGAAAGTGCGGTCCGCCTCATCGAACGCCGGCGGCCCGAGCCGCTCCCAGCATTCGAACATCGCCTGTTCGAGCGGAGCGTTGCCGAGCAGGTTGGAGACGCCGCTGATCACCTTCGCATCCACCTTGGTTTCGGTCATCAGTGCGGCGCCTTCGGCGATCTTCTTCACGCGCGCGATAAGCCTTGTGAGCTCCGGCAATTCCCGGGCGCGGATGAGGTAGCGCACCTTGGCGGTCGCCTGCACCACGTTGGGCGCAATGCCGCCGGTGTCGAGCAGCGCGTAGTGAATGCGCGCGTCGCTCGGCATGTGCTCGCGCATGTAATTGACCCCGACGTTCATCAGTTCGACCGCGTCAAGCGCGCTGCGGCCCAAGTGCGGCGCCGCCGCCGCATGCGAGGCACGGCCGGCGAAGGAGAAATCGATGCGCGTGTTGGCGAGCGAGAGCGCATCGGCCACCTCGCAGAAAGCCGACGGATGCCAGGTGATGGCGATGTCGACGTCATCGAATGCGCCGGCGCGCACCATAAACGCCTTGGCGGCGCCGCCTTCCTCGGCGGGGCAGCCGTAATAGCGCACCCGGCCCGCGACCTTGTTGCGCGCAAGCCAGTCCTTGAGGGCGGCCGCGGCAAGGAGCGAAGCCGAGCCGAGCAAATTATGCCCGCAACCGTGCCCGGCCCCCTCGCCCGCCAGCGGCCGGTGCTCGGCAATCCCCGCCTCCTGGCTCAAGCCGGGAAGCGCGTCGTATTCGCCCAGGAACGCGATCACCGGGCCGCCCTCGCCGGCTTCGCCCATCACCGCGGTCGGGATGCCGGCAAGCTCGCGCGTCAAGCGGAAGCCCTCGCGTTCGAGTTCCTTGATGTGCTCGGCGACCGAGCGTTTCTCCGCATATTGCAGCTCGGGCATGCCCCAGACGCGGTCGCTCAAGCCTTCGAAGGCGTCCTTGCGCGCATCGACCAGGCGCCAGATCTCTTCTGTATTGTCCATGGTGTCCTCGACCTGCTGCGGGGCAGAAGCCCGTACAAGCGCAAGCGCTCACTATATCATCCTGCGTAGCAGGCGATCGGGGTAAACGAAAAGGCGCCCTCCCCCCGCCCGCACGGACCGACGCTGCGCCGTCAGGCGACCGAAACATCTCCGGCCCAAAGCCTATGTCGCTAGGGAGAGAAGGATGGAAAACACCACGCGAGAGGAACTTGCCGGGCCGCAAATAGTCGATCGGAGCATTTTCCAGGCGGAGCTCGACGCATTGCGCGTTCGCGAAAAGGCCCACACGGGGGAAGGCGACGCCATTGCCGCCGCGCGCCGCCGGCTGCCCATGGTCGCGGTCGCTGGCACCACGCCGCTCATGGCCGAGCGCGGCCCCGTTACGCTGCTGGACGCGTTCGAGGGCCGGCGGATGCTCATCGCCTATTATTTCATGTGGCACCCCGGCCGGCCGGCCCCCGAGCAGTGCGAGGGATGCACCTGGGTTACCGCGCAGGTGCGCGAACTGTCCTATATTCATTCTCGCGACGCGACCTTCGCGGTGTTCTGCCAAGGCCCTTACGAAGAGAGCGCCCGCTATCGCGCGTTCATGGGCTGGGAAATGCCATGGTACTCCGCCCAGGGATCGCTCGACACGCTCCTCGTCGGACGCCGGGTCGGCATGATGCACATCGTTTGCTACCTGCGGCAGGGCTCCGACGTCTTCGAGACTTACTGGACGACGCTGCGCGGCGTCGAGGCAATGGATAACAGCTATCGATTGCTCGACTTGACCGTCTACGGCCGGCAGGAGATGTGGGAGGACTCGCCGCCCGGCTGGCCGCGACGCTCCCAAGGCAAGCAGAATTTCCGCATCGATGGACGGCCCATCCCGCAATGGTCTCGCCTGCGGGCGGGGCACTCCGACGATCTCGGAACCGGCAGGCGCTGAATCGCTTGCACCTGGCAGCCTGGGCGACGCGTTTGGCTGGAAAACGGTCGAGGCAATCTGCGCCACGGCGAGCTGCCCAAACAGGCCGGCACACCGCAGTCAAATTACAGTGAGAACAAATAAATATTTCATCTATTATTCCAACGCTTTATCACGTATTTTACGAGTTAGTCCTAAGAGGGTAAAATCAGTCGTTTTCCATCGGCGGATACTACACTTCAAATTCGTTGCGTGGCAGTAACGTATCGGTGGCCAACACGTGGAATGCTCGCCGTCCTTCCAGAGGGCGCGTCCTGGCAAAGTTCATGTATGAACCGATGGCTGAGCACAAATTGCCACATACGTCGGCGCCGACGATCGCAGTGATCGATGACGACGAGGATGTTCTCGACCTGGTCAGGACCATGCTGGAAATGGATGGTCATCAGGTGGTCACATTTCACAGCGGCTTGACGGCCCTTGAGGGCCTCCGTGCCAAGCCGCCGAATCTCGTCATTCTCGATATCAAAATGCCCGACATGGATGGAATGGAGTTGCTCCGCCGCTTGCGGGCCAAGTCCCAGGTCCCGGTCATATTTCTTACCGGCAAGGTGGACGAAGTGGACGAGCTGCTTGCTCTCAAGCTTGGCGCTGACGATTTCATCCGCAAGCCTTTCTCACAGCGGGTGCTGAGCGAGCGTGTGCGCACGGTGCTGCGCCGGTTTCGCTCGACAGGTGCCGCCGGCGAGAGCGAGAGCGGCAACAAGGTGATGGAACGGGGCGATCTGCGCATGGACCAGGACCGTCACAGTTGCCGATGGAAGGGCAAAGAGGTGGTTTTGACGGTTACCGAGTTCCGCCTGCTCGAGGCGCTGGCGACCCGTCCGGGCGTCATCAAGAGCCGCGACGCATTGATGGATGCTGCGTACGAGGATCGGGTCTATGTAGACGATCGAACGATCGACAGTCACATCAAGCGCCTGCGCAAGAAATTTCGCCACGTTGACGACACGTTCGACCGGATCGAAACGCTCTATGGCGTCGGCTATCGCTTCAAAGAGAACTGAAGCTGGTCAATACATTTCCGCGCCGCTTCGCACGGCGTTCGCGTCAAGGCGGCTGTGCCGGCGCGGCGTTCTAACAGCCATATCGCGGCACGCGGACGTCGAGTTTGTCTCGGACCCGTCACGCGGATCATTATACCGCTTCGCCTCAATGCTTGACTCATACATATCTCGGCGGTTATACGTTTATCAATAGCCATCCGGTTATAGATTCGCGAATGCTGGAGTCACGATTCCGCCGCGACAAGGCGGACCATTGCGCGGAGCGTCATTGAAACGAGACGGCCAACCACCGTCAAGGCAGATCGACCGATGAACGAGCCATCGACCGAGAGGCGTTCCGTCGTGGTCGAACGCGAGTTCCCTTGTCCGCCGGAAAAGCTCTGGCGCGCGCTCACCCAGCCGCACCTGATCGATGAGGGGCTGATGCAAAACGACTTCAGCCCGGTCGTGGGTCACCGCTTCAATCTTCGGCGCAGCCCCAAACCCGACGTGAACATCGTCATCGACTGTCAGGTCCTGGTCGTCGAACCGAACAAGACCCTGTCTTACACCTGGGAGGCATTTGGTCTCGAAAGCGTCGTCACCCTGACTCTCATTCCAACGAGCACGGGCACCCGCCTGCGCATGGAGCAGGCGGGCTTCCGGCGGGATCAGCCGCAGGCCTACGCGGGCGCCAAGGCGGGGTGGCAGCGGTTCTTGGGCGAGCTGGATCAGGTCCTGGCGCGGATCGACTGAAATCAATTCAACGCCGGGTCAGGCGCGGTATCGAGCAAACGGAGAAGCTAAACATGAGTGGTGCCGGCAAACGTTGGATTTTCCGCTGGATTCACATCATCTGCAGCATTCCGATCATCGGATATGTTTACAGTCCGTTTGACGCAATTCCGGATTACGCCCCCGCTACGCGGTTTGTTTTCCTTCCTGTCATGCTCCTTTCTGGACTTTGGATGTGGAAGGGCCACGTCGTGCGACGGCTTTTCTCGAAAAGCGTCAGGGCTTCGGAAGGAAGTCGCGCATGAAGAAGAGGGTAATGACGGCGGCCTGCCTCTCAGCCGTCATGCCCGGCCCCGGATCAAGTCCGGGGCAGGCTCTTGTGCCGGGCATCCACGTCTTGAAACACAAACAAAGCCAAAGACGTGGATGGCCGGGACAAGTGTTCCGTCCGGGGACATCCCTGACAGCTGTTCGGAGACATGCCTGACACTGCATCCTTGCATGGAATTGGCTGCTTGGGAGGCCTTCCATGCCGTGGCGAGAGGTGTCGGTGATGGACCAGCGACGGGAGTTCGTGCGCTTAGCAATGCAGGAGGATGTGAACCGGTGCGAACTGTGCCGGCGGTTCGGGATCAGCCGCGATACTGGGTACCGGTGGCTGGCTCGGTTTTTGGCGGGCGATCGAGCGCTGGCCGATCGCTCGCGGCGTCCGCACAGCAGCCCGCTGCGCAGCGACAGCGATATGGAAGCGCGCGTGCTGGTGGTACGTGATGCTCATCAGGCCTGGGGAGCGCGCAAGATCGCGCGTTGGCTTGAGAACAAAGGTATGGTCGCGCCGGCAATATCGACCGTGCACCAGATCCTGCGCCGGCATGATCGGATCAAACCGCCGGTCGGCGGCGCTCCCCCCTGCCAACGCTTTGAGAAGGAAGCCCCGAACCTGCTCTGGCAGATGGACTTCAAGGGATGGGTGCGGTTGAGCAATCGTGGGGTCTGCCAGCCGTTGACGATCGTCGACGATCATTCGCGCTACGCGATTTGCCTTGCTGCCTGTGCCAATGAGCAGAGTGCGACGGTACAAGGGCAGCTTGAGCGGACGTTCCAACGCTATGGACTGCCCGAGGCGTTTTTTGTCGATAATGGCGCGCCCTGGGGGGATTCCTCGGGCGCGGCATGGACCAGGCTCGGCGTTTGGCTGCTCAAGCTCGGGATCGACGTTTGGCACAGCCGACCGTACCACCCGCAGAGCCGCGGCAAGAACGAGCGCTTTCATCGCACGCTCAAGGCGGAGGTGTTCGCCTTCAAACGCTTCCGCGATCTTCGCGACGTCCAGCGCGCATTCGATGCTTGGCGCGCGGTTTACAACCTCGAGCGACCGCATGACGCGCTCGATCTGGAGGTGCCGGCTAGCCGCTACCGCACGAGCGCACGCGTGATGCCGGCCCGCCTGCCCGAGGTGGAGTACGACGAGCACGAGATCGTGCGCACCGTCCCGAAAACGAAGGACTATGTGAGCTTCAAAGGGCAGTCCTGGAAAGTGCCGCAAGCCTTCCGAGGAGAACGGGTCGCGATCAGGCCGCGCACGGCCGACGGTCTCTATGGCGTGTTCTTCGGCTCGCGCGAGATCGCGAAGATCAACCTGCACCACCCCAACGCTGGCGAGACCGGAGAACGACCTTGATCGCTTGGATGGCGTTCTTTGTGGAGCCGAGCGGGGCGTCAAGGGCGGCTCTGCCGCCGCGCAGCGGGCAACCCTTGACGCCTCGCTCGGCTCCAAACACAACCATCCAAGCGATCAAGGTCGAGTTCGAAATCGTGTCAGGGATGTCCCCGAACGCCGTCCAAAAGTGTCAGGCATGTCTCCGGGCTATACAACAAGCCCGGCCATGACGAGGTGAGAGTCGGTACAAAGAGCCGTAATATGAGGCGAGCATGCCGACCAATGAAAAAGCGCCCGGCACGGACCGGGCGCCTGCGCGATCTGCTGCGTGCGGCGCGGGTTACGCCGGCACCTTCTCCTTCGGCTTGATGCGCCAGAGCTGAAACCCCTGCTCATTGATCGCCTTCTCGATGGCGCTCCGAGAAAAATTGTGCGGCGGCTGCTTATCGGGTCGGATGACGCCGGTCGCATGCCAGGGGCCGTGCTTCTGCGGCAGCTTGCTGCCCTCCGGATCGCCCGCGAACGCGCACAGCTCGCTACCGGCATCGGACTTGAACATGAAGATTCGCATCGTATTCACCTCTCTTCTCTCAACAAACGCAAACGGGCACCGGCGTTCAGCGGCGGCGGAATTGCTGGCGCGGCGGCGGACGGCGCGGCATCGAGGCGCGCTCGTCCTTGTGGCGGAAAATCAAACGGCCTTTTTCCAGGTCGTAGGGCGACATCTCGACGGTGACGCGGTCGCCCGCCAGCGTCTTGATGCGATTCTTTTTCATCTTGCCCGCCGTGTAGGCGACGATCACATGGCCGCTGTCGAGTTGCACGCGATAGCGCGCGTCAGGCAGGATTTCGGTGACGAGACCCTCAAACTCGAGCAGCTCTTCTTTCGCCATGGACCACTCCCTGCTGATAGGCGCGCGTCGTCAATTGTCGGACGTCCCGCGCGGCCTGGGGCTGTCGGGCGAACGGGGAGAAACAAGCCGAACCGAAGCGGATTCGTTCACGCGGCCCGAAAGAGACTCGTGGTCAAATCGGGTCCCCCGCGTTCTCTTTCGTATATAGACGTTTGCGGCGTTTCGTTCAAGGTAAGCAGGGAGTTAGCGGAACTCGCTATACGGACCGCTGCGCGCGCCCAGCCCGCGCGATTCATACATAGACGACGCCGACCCATTCCGCGATCAGCACTGGCTTGTCCTGACCTTTGACTTCGACTGTGCATTCGCGGGTGATTGCCAACCCGCCCGCCTTGGGTTCGACCGCACCGATCTTCAAGCGCATGCGGATCTCGCTGCCGGCCGGCACCACCCCGGTGAAGCGCAGCTTGTTGAAGCCATAGTTGAGCCCGCGTTTCACGTCTTTGACGCGCATGATCTGCGCCGACATGGTCGACATCAGCGACATGGTGAGGAAGCCGTGCGCGATGGTGCCGCCGATCTCGCGCCTGGCGCGCTCGACGTCGACGTGGATCCACTGGTGGTCGCCGCACAAATCGGCGAAGCGATCGATGCGGTCCTGATCGACCAGAACCCAATCGGAAATACCCACTTCCTTGCCGACGAGATCCGGCAGTTCCTGGACATCGACCATCCGCGTCATGCCAACCCCCTTTTACTTGTAACAGGCGCATATTGCGGCCGATCGCGCCGCCATGCAAACGTCGCGCAAACTAAGGAGGACGTACGCATGGACCGTTTGTGCGAAGGCCGGGTGGCGATCATCACGGGAGCGGGGCGCGGGCTCGGCCGCGACTACGCGCTGATGCTGGCGGCGCAGGGCGCGAAAATCGTCATCAACGATATCGGCACGAGCCGCGAGGGAAGCGGGAAAGACTCCTCCCCGGCAGCCCAGGTGGCCGACGAGATCCGCAAAGCAGGCGGGGAGGCGGTCACCAACGGTGACGACGTCGCTGACTGGAACGGCGCGAAGAACCTGATCGATTTCGCCGTGAAGACGTTCGGCCGTCTGGACGTGCTGATCAACAACGCCGGCATCCTGCGTGACCGCATGCTCACCAACATGAGCGAGGATGAATGGGACGCGGTGATCAAGGTGCACCTGAAAGGCACGTTCGCGCCCTCGCGCCACGCCAGCGCCTATTGGCGCGATCAGAGCAAGGCGGTCGCCGGTCCGGTCAAGGCACGCCTCATCAACGTCACGTCGACCTCGGGCATCTACGGCAACGTCGGCCAGAGCAACTACGGCGCCGCCAAGGCCGGCATCGCTGCCTTCAGCATCATCGCGGCGCGCGAACTCAAGCGCTACGGCGTTACGGTGAACGCGATCTCCCCCTCGGCGCAGACACGCATGACCGAGGGCCTGCGCGAATTGACGGCGGAGCAACGCGAGCGGCGCAATCCCCGCTGGGTCGCTCCGCTCGTGACTTGGCTCGCGAGTGAAGAATCGCAGGACGTGACCGCGCGCGTGTTCCAGGCCGGCAACGGCATCGTCGCCGTGTGCGAAGGCTGGCGGCGCGGCCCGACCATCGAGCAGATGGAGGATCCGGCAAAGCTCGGGCCGATCGTCAAGGACATGGTGGCGGCGGCGCGCAAGAACTGCGGAATGGACGGGCTGGAGCTGGATTGAGTGGCAAAGCGGCCCGCGATGATCTAATCGCAAGCCCATGCTTCCATTCGTCGCCACCGGTGAATGACGCGCCTGCCTTCCTTGATCAATCCGAAATAATTACCGCCGCCGCCGGGCTGGTCATGCGCACGGTCGATGCCAAGTCCTGCATAGTGGCAAAGCAACAATGTGCCGACTGCGCCGTGGCCGACAAACAGGATATCGCCATCGGCGTCCTGCGTGAGCACGTGTTCAGCCTCGCGCACGATGCGATCTTGCGCATCAACCGCCCGCTCCCATCCGCGGACGCTCACGGCGGGCCGAGCGAAGAACTGATCGACCACGATGTCGAACTCGTCAGGCGGCAGGAATCCGGTCGCGGTCCGGTCGTTCTCGTGCATCGCTTCGCGCAGTTCGACCGTTGTACTCAGTTCGGCCGCGATAATTCGCGCCGTTTCAAGCGCCTTTCGTTCTGCGCTTGAGACGATTCGCACCGTGGGCTTGAGCCGCCTTGCTTTCGCAAAGCTTTCCGTTCGCGCTCGTCCGATGGAACTGAGTCCCCAAGACTGAATCGGCACCGCAGGATCGATGTGGACCTGCGGATGAGTTAGATAGAAAACACGGGAGGTCATCGGTCGAAGATGCGATCAGCCGGGGGCCGTCCGCAATTGAAGCTGCGGACGGCCTTCCGGCGATGCCTACGGCGGGCGGCCGAAAGCCTCATACATTTCCGTATTGGTGCTCCAAGGCGATATCCTTGTTGGTGTAGTCGCGCAGCAGCAACGCCGAAACGATGCTGATCACCGCGCAGATCGCTATGTAGATGCCGATCGGGACTGTCGAGTTGTAGGCCTTGAACAGCCAAGTGGAAATGAACGGCGCCGGACCGCCGGCGATGATCGAGGCGAGTTGGTAGCCGATCGAGGCACCGCTGTACCGCAGGCGCGGCGTGAACGCCTCGGCGATCAGCGCCGCCTCCGGCCCGTACATCATCATCACCGGGACGAACGAGAACGCCACGGCGATGAACATCAGGTGCGGGACCTTGGTGTCGAGCAGCGCGAAGTAGATGAAGGTGTACACCGCGACGGTCACGCAGCCGATGATGTACATGCGCCGCCGCCCGATCCGGTCGGAGACGGCGCCCGCGATCGGAACGGTGATGAAGCCGAGCGCGGTGGTGACGATGAGTCCCCACAGCAGGAGATCGCGCGAAGCTCCAAGAACCAGCGTGCCGTAGCTGAACACGAAAGCGTTGAAGACATAGCCCGGCGACTGTTCGGCCATACGCAGCAGCGCAGTGAGAAACACCTCACGCGGCTGGCGCTTGAACACCTCGATCGTCGGCGCGCGCTCGACCTTGTTTTCCGCCAGGATGCGCTGAAACACCGGAGTCTCGAGGATGCCGAGCCGGATCCACAGCCCGACCGCGACCATCACGATCGAGAGCAGGAACGGGATACGCCAGCCCCAGGTGTAGAACCCATCGCCGGAGATCCAGCTGAACAGCAGCACCATGATGTTGGCGAGACACAGCCCCGCCGGCGCGCCGAACTGCGGCCAGGAGGCGATGAAGCCGCGATTCTTGTTGGTGCGCGCCCATTCCATCGCGAGCAGCACCGAGCCGCCCCATTCGCCGCCGACGCCAATGCCTTGGATCAGGCGGAGCACGGTGAGGATGATCGCGCCCCAGATTCCGATCATGTCGTAGCCCGGCACCAAGCCCACGGCGGCAGTGGCAATGCCGGTCAGCAAAAGGGTGACGATCAGGGTCGCCTTGCGGCCGATGCGGTCGCCGTAGTGGCCGAAGATCGCCGCCCCGATCGGGCGCGCGACAAAGCCGATGAAGAACACGCCAAAGGCGCTCAACGTGCCGGTCAGCGGGTCTTCCTGCGGGAAGAACACCTTGCCGAAAACCAGCCCCGTGACGGTGCTGTACATCAGGAAGTCGTACCACTCGATGGTGGTACCGACCGTGCTGGCAACGACGGCGCGGCGCAAGGCCTTCTGATGTTCGGCTTCGGACATCGCAGGAAGGGCGGCGGCTTCGACGGCAACCATGGCGTTGTCTCCCGGCTGTTTCGTTGTTTCTACGGAATTGTCAGCAAATAGCTTTCTCCCTTAGTGCCCCGATTCCGAAGTTCGCATCATTTTGCGGCGCGCTCGTTTGCGAACTTCGGAATCGAAGGGCACTAACAACGTATTGATCTAGTGTGGCTTTGGATCAGAAGTCCGCATCTCGGACTCGCTGCAAGAATGACGCGGACTTCTGAACCGCCACACTAGTAACCGTTTCCGCGGTTGCCGACGGGCAGCCGCAGGAACAGGCCATCGCTGATTCAGAGTGTTCAGCCCGCCGACGGCACGCGCGCTGCCGCTCAAACGAGGGACTTCGGCACGTCCCGCTGGCAGCTCGACCGTCAGGCTACCTCAGCCTCGTCGCGGACGGAAAGGGGGACGGCGGCTTTCCGCACCTGCTCACGCAACATTAATGTTGGGAGGGCGCCACGTAACACAACCGATCTCAGATCGCGCGCGCCTTATCTCTATTTCTCGCCGACGTTTTCATGTCGTCGTTATGCTCGCCGAGCTTCGGCGCCCGCCGCCGGATCGGCGGACGCTGCCCGTCGAACGACACCGGCAATCCCACGAACGGAATCTCGACCTCGGGGGCGGCTTGCATGATGCCGAGCGCCGCGGTCTGCGGCAGTGCCTCGACTTGGCGCAGGTCGTTGATCGGCGCGCACGGCACGCCAACGGCGTCGAGCCGCTCGATCCAATGGGCGCGCGGGCGCTCTTTCACGATATCGGCGACCATCGGGATGAGCACGTCGCGATGGGCAAAGCGATCCGGATTGGTGCGGAAGCGCAGGTCGCTCGCCCATTCCGGATGCCCGAGTTCGCCCGCGAGTTTCGCAAAGAGCCGGTCGTTGGCGGCCGCGATGATGATCGCCCCGTCCGCAGCCTCGAACGCCTGGAATACGACGACGCGATTGCTGCCGGTCGGGTTACGCACCGGCAGATCGCCGCTGGCGCGAAAGCCGGCGAAGTGGCCGGCGAGCCAGCCGAGCGCGGTCTCGAACAGCGAGGCATCGACCACCATGCCTTTGCCGGTGCGCTCGCGCTGGAGCAAGCCGGCGATGCAGCCCAAGGCCGTCCACATGCCGGTGCCCATGTCGAGCAGCGACACGCCGACCCGCACCCCCGGGCGTTCGGCTTCACCATTGACCGAGAACACGCCGGCAAAGGCCTGCACCATCGGCTCATATCCCGGAGCAAGCCGCATCGGTCCCTTGGCGCCGAATGCGGCCGCCGAGCCATAGACGAGCCGCGGGTTGAGTTCGAGCATGGCGGCGCCGCCGAGCCCGAGCGCCTCCATGGTGCCGGGACGCATGTTCTGCACCAGCACGTCGGCGTCGGCGATATAGCCTTTGAGCCAGGCGAGTTGCGCCGCATCTTTGAGATCAAGCGTGACGCTGCGCTTGTTCAGATTCACGGTGTGGAAGATCGACGCGGTATCGCCGATGAACGGCGGCCCCCATTTGCGCGCGTCGTCGCCCTCGGGCCGCTCGACCTTGAGCACGTCGGCGCCGAGCATTCCCAAGACCAGGCCTGCGTAAGGACCGGCGATGTTGCTCGCAACTTCGACCACCTTGACGCCGTCGAGCGGCAGCATCGTCATCTCCTTATCTTCCGGTGAAGTTGGGCTTGCGCTTTTCGACGAAACTCGCGACGCCCTCGCGAAAATCCTCGGTGCCGCGGCAGGCGGCAAGCTCCCGGTCGGCAATCGCGGTCGCCTCGGCAAGCGACTGGAACATCGCCTCGTAGACTTGGCGCTTCATGATGGCGACCGAGCGCGGCGAACTCAGGTTGGCGATCTCGGATGCGCGCGCCCGCACGGCGGCGAGGAAGCCTTCGGCTGGCAGGACACGTACCAGACCCATGGCCTCGGCTTCCGTCGCCTCGACCATGCGCGCGGAGAATAGGAGGTCGAGCGCGTTCATCGGCCCGATCAGGCGCGGCAATATCCAGCCCAGGCCATGCTCGGCGATAAGCCCGCGCCGCGCGAACGAGGTGGTGAGCTTCGCGCTGTCGGACATGAAGCGGAGGTCGCAGTACAGCGTGATGACGAAGCCGATGCCGGCCGCCGGGCCGTTGATCGCGGCGATAATCGGCTTCTTGAGTGCCAGCAGGTAGCTCAGGCGCTGGGCGAAATTGGCGGCGAGTCCCTCGGTCGGCGTATCCTGCTTCGGCTGCATCACCCCCTGCCCGCTCGCGCGCGCGGCAAGGCCCGACATATCCGCGCCGGCGCAGAAGCCGCGGCCAGCGCCGGTGAGCACGATCGCGCGCACGCCGTCATCCGCTTGCCCCTGCATGAATCCGGCGCGCAGTTGCTCGGCCATCGTCGGCGTCCACGCGTTGAGCCTGTCGGGGCGATTGAGCGTGATCGTCGCGACGCGATCCTTCACCTCGTAAAGGACTTCGGATGTCTCCGTTTTCGCCAATGCTTCCACGCTCATGACGCTGATCCCTCATCTCTCGCTGGGCCTACAGCCGGGTCCGGCAGATTGACCCCATGCGCGGCCATCGGGCAAGGTACCTGCACGCATGATCCCGAAAAGTGGGTACCGGTTTTCGGGAAAGATCATGCGCAAAGAATCGAGTACCAGCGTGAACGAGAGCGGACATATCGTTGCCGATACGGCGGCGCGCATCTTCGCCGATCTGGCCGACCCCCAAAGCATCAACCACGCAAAAGACGGTAGCTGGCGCGAGCCGCTGTGGCGCGCGCTCACGGATTCCGGCCTGACGCTCGCGTGGGTGCCGGAGGAGTTCGGCGGCGCGGGCGCGGATGTGGCCGACGGCTTCGAAATTCTTCAGGTGGCGGGCCGTTTCGCGTTACCCATTCCGCTGGCCGAAACGCTCCTCGCAGGAGGGCTGCTCGCACGTGCCGGGCTCAAGGCGCCCGCAGGCGCCATGACGGTCGCCCCGGTCCGCCCCAAGGAAACAATCGCAATCGAGGCGGACGGCACGTTGCGCGGCCGTGCGCGCGGGGTGCCGTTCGCGGGCGAGGCGCAGCATCTTGCGGTCCTGGCATCACGCGGCGGCAGCCCCACGATCGCGCTCGTGGCGGCAAAGGACTGCCGCATCGCCGCAGGGCGCACGCTCGCCGGCGACCCGTCCGACGAGGTGACGTTCGACGGCGTGCGGCCGAAGGCGGCCGCGCCGGCCGCCCCCGGTTTGGATCAAACGGCGCTCATGCTGATGGGCGCGACGGCGCGCAGCGTCGAGATGGCCGGGGCACTCGAGAGCGTGCTCGCCCACACGGTGCGTTACGCCAACGAGCGCGTGGCGTTCGAACGGCCGATCGCGAAATTCCAGGCGGTGCAGCACAATCTGGCGCGCTTGGCCGGCGAAGTCGCGGCCGCGGTGGCGGCGGCCGGCTCGGCGGCGGATGCGATGGCGCAGGCGCAGACCATCGACGACGGCGTTTTTCTGGAAGCGGCCTCAGCCAAAATCCGCTGCGCCGAGGCCGCGCAAGAGGGCGTCGCCATCGCGCATCAGGTGCACGGGGCAATCGGCTTTACCAAGGAGCACATCCTGCACCGCTTCACGTTGCGGCTTCTCTCGTGGCGCGACGATTTCGGCAACGAGAGCCACTGGGCCGTCGCGCTCGGTAATCTTGTCGCCGCCCGCGGCGCCGATGATCTATGGCCGCTGGTCGCCTCTCGTTGAGGGCAAGTCATGAGTACCGACCTTCGCTTCGATCAGATCCGCCTGCCCTCGGAATGCGAGGCGTTGCGGCGCGAGGTGCGCGACTTCATCGCTCAGGAGGTTGCCGCCGGCACCTTCGATCCGGCCGCGGTCGGTCACGGCGAAGGCCAGAGCCCCGCGTTCAGCCGCAAGGTCGGCGCCAAGGGCTGGATCGGCATGACCTGGCCGAAGAAATACGGCGGGCATGAGCGCAGCTATCTCGAACGCTACGTCATCACCGAGGAGTTCCGCGTCGCCAACGCGCCGGTGCGGTTGCACTTCGTCGCCGACCGCCAGAGCGGCCCGGTCCTGATCAAATACGCGCCCGAGCACGTGAAGATGGACATCCTGCCGCGCATCTGTCGCGGCGAGGTATGCTTCGCCATCGGCATGAGCGAGCCGGGCTCGGGCTCCGATCTTTTCGCGGCGAAGACGAAGGCGACGAGGACCAACGGCGGCTGGCGCGTCAACGGCACCAAAATCTGGACCAGCAACGCGCATAACGCGGATTATCTGATCGCGCTGTTCCGCACCTCCTCGCCCACGAAAGAGAACCGCCGGCACGGGCTAACCCAGTTCCTGGTCGACATGAAGACGCCCGGTATCCGCACCAACCCGATCTATCAGATGAGCGGGCTGCACGACTTCAACGAGGTCGTGTTCGAGGACGCCTTCATGCCGGACGACCACGTGCTCGGCGAAATCGACGGCGCCTGGAAACAGGCGACGAGCGAACTCGCCTACGAGCGCAGCGGCCCCGAGCGGTTCCTCGAAACGCTTTACGTGTTGGTCGAGCTGGTGCGCGTGCTCGGCCCCAATCCGGATCTGCGCGGCGCAGAAGGGATCGGGCGGCTGGTGGCGCAGCTTCACACCTTGCGGCGCATGTCGGTCTCGGTCGCCGGCATGTTGCAGGCCGGCAAGGAGCCGGTGGTCGAAGGTTCGATCGTCAAGGACCTCGGCACGATCTGGGAGCAGAAGCTGCCGGCGCGGGTGCGCGATCTTTCCGCCTTCGTCGAGCCGGAGACGACCAACCGCGTGACGCTCGAAGAACAGCTCGCCTTCGCGACCACGATCGCGCCCAAGCTCACGCTGCAAGGCGGCACCACCGAGGTGCTGCGCGGCATCATCGCGCGCGGGCTCGGGTTACGGTGAAACTTTAAGAAAGGAAGCTTATGGGCCCGTTCAAGGATATCGGCGTCGAGAAATCCGGCCTGGTCGCGCTGATCGAAATCCGCCGGCCGCCGAACAATTTCTTCGACGTTGCGCTCATTCATCAGATCGCCGAGGCGCTCGAGGCGCTCGACGAGGATGGCGGCTGCCGCGCGGTGGTGCTGGCGTCGCAGGGCAAGGCGTTCTGCGCCGGGGCGAATTTCGGCGACGGCAGCAGGCTCACGCCGGAGGGACGCCGGCCCGACGAACAACTGCCGCAGAGCAAGGTCGGGCATCTCTACGTCGAGGCGGTGCGGCTCTTTCGCACCAAGAAGCCGATCGTCGGGGCGATCCAGGGGCCGGCGGTCGGTGGCGGGCTCGGCCTCGCCCTGGTGCCGGATTTCCGCGTCGCCTGCCCGGAGGCGCGCTTCTGCGCGAATTTCACCCGGCTCGGCTTCCATCCCGGCTTCGGGTTGACGGCGACCTTGCCCGAGGTGATCGGGGCTTCGAAGGCGGCGCTCATGTTCTACACGAGCCGCCGCGTCACCGGCGAAGAGGCCCATCGCTGGGGCCTCGCCGACGTGCTGGTGCCGCTCGACGAGGTGCGCAGCGCCGCGCTCAAGCTCGCCGGCGAGATCGCCGAGAATTCGCCGCTTGGCCTCGTCTCGACCCGCGCCACCATGCGCGCCGGCCTTGCCGACCGCGTGCGCGCGGCGACCGATCACGAACTGGAAGAGCAGAACCGGCTGCGCGTCACCGAGGATTTCAAGGAGGGCGTCAAGGCGATGTCGGAGCGGCGCGTGCCGAACTTCGCCGGGCGGTAGGGCGTGACGCGAGCAACGGATCCGTGCAGTTCGTCATCGACCGAGAGTCGATGCTCCCGCTCGGCTACGCAGCGTCCCCGTGCTCGCGGGCAATATCGCCTCGAGCCCCCTCTGGTCGCGACGGCGATGAGCCGGGGTCGGATTTCGAGAGGGCGGAATAGTACGACGCATTCTGCCGTCCCTGCAAAGCTTCGCGCGTGAACTCGATCAGGTGGCGCCCAACGAAGCCCATGTTGAATGCGGCTTCGATCTCGCCATGTTGCCACGCGTGGCGCACGGCGCGCCGGTACGCCGGTGCGTAATCTGCCAGCAGGCCGACGCGGACCGCGAGATTAGCGGCGAGCACGAGGCCGCGCAGGAGGTTGCGTAAGGTCACCCGACGATTGCCGGACGTGTCGAACCCATTCGCATACGTGGCGGTCACTTGATGCTGCAGCCGCGCGAAGAGGCGCTCCGGATCGTAGGCGTACGCGATGCATCGTCGCCAGCTCTCCACAACCTCGTGATAAGGCCGCAGGAAACGGACATTGGACTCGAGGCTCGCATCCTCGACGATCCGTCCGGCGCGCTCGAGCCGCTCCCAGAGCGGCGTCTTCGGCAGAGCCTGCAGCAGGTTGAGCGTCATCACCGGGATCTGCGAGCGATCAATGAACTCGATGATGTGGTCCTCGGTCTCGGCCGCATCGGTATCAAGACCGAGGATAAGGCCGGCGACGACCTCTAGTCCGTAGCGGTTGAGGGTCTCGATCGCTTCGAGCATCGGCAGCGACGCATTATGCTCCTTGCGCATGTTCTTGAGCGCGGCGATCTCGGGCGACTCGATGCCGACGAAGATGGTGACGAAGCGCGCCTGCCGCATCAAGGCGAGGATCTCGTGCTGCTTGGCGATGTTGAGGGTCGCCTCGCAGGCGAACTGCAGCGGATAGCCGCGCCGCTGCTGCCATTGAACCAGATGCGGCAGCATATTGCGCGCCGCTTTGCGGTTGCCGATGAAATTATCATCGACGAAATACACCATCGCCGGGTGCGCGGGCTGCGCGATGATGGTGTCCAACTCGGCGAGAATTTGCGCCGGCGATTTGAGCCGGGGCTGGCGCCCGTAGAGGGCCGGGATATCGCAGAATTCGCATCGATAAGGGCAGCCGCTCGAGAACTGCAGCGTGCCCATCAGATAGCGGGCGAGCGGCACGCGGTGGTAGGCCGGCGTCGGGAAGTCCGCCATCGGCAGTCGCTCCGCGGTCGTGAACCGCACCTGCGCCGGAGGCGGCGCCACGCTCTCGTCGAGCGCAGCGATCAGCCGGTCCGTGGCGTCGCCCAGTTCGCCGACGTGCAGATAATCGAACTCGGGATACATCTCGGGCGAGGCGGACACTGAAGGGCCGCCCAGCACTGTTGCCTTTCCGGCCGCCCGGGCCCGGCGCGCAATGTCGTGAATATGCGGCGCCTGGATATGCATTCCGCTCACCATGACGACGTCCGCCCAACGAAAGTCGGCAGCGCGCGCCTTGCGAATGTTCTCGTCGACGAAGCGCACCTGCCAGCTCTCCGGCAGATAGGCCGAAATGAGCAACAGCCCCTGCGGCGGCATGAACGCCTTGATTCGCCACATCAGCGGGTAGGCGTGCGCGAACGTGCCAAAGGAAGCCGCGTAGGTCGGGAAAATGCAAAGGACGCGTCGGACCCGCCGAACCTGGAGCGCTGAACGCATGTTTTCGCTCCCGGGGGAGCCCCTTGCTCGACTCTCTCCCGCCGGAGCGCGAAGGCGGCTTGCCGGTTATCGCGCTTGCTGGCCCCGAGGTCAAAGTTCACGCGCCTCCCGGCGTCCGATACGGACCTCACGACTCGGACGAACGCTTGCGGAGCACGGGCCCCGGCCATCGGGGCTTTGTTCGCCGCACTTGCGCCTCACGGCGAACCCGTCGGGGCCCGCCCCGTGACCTAAGTTCAAAGGAACTCAAGAAAAACAAGGCGATTCAAGGAGAAACAACATGCCATATCAAGTTGATACCCACGCGGATTGACTCTATACCTCGCCTGTGAGGGACTTGCGTCGGTTCGAAGGGGGGACCCGGATGTCGGGGGGCATTGTCGCTGTTACCTCATTGGCTCTAGAAGCGCGCATCGCGCTCGGGCCCGGGGTTTCCGTGATCTGCAGTGCGGGTTCGCAGCTCGCTGCCGCGCTTGAGGCGGCAGTCGCCCGCGGTGCATCGGGCATCATTAGCTTTGGGGTTGCCGGTGGGTTGTCGCCTCGTCTGCGGGCCGGCCACTGGATCGTCGCGTCCGCCGTCAGAACCGGACAACGGCTTTTTCCGACCGACCGGGCATGGACAGAATGCCTGTTGAAAAGGCTGCCAGCGGCGCTGCACGCCGAGATCGTCGGGGTGGATGCGCCCGTCGCGGAGTGTTCCGAGAAACGGTTGCTGCACAGCCGGACCGGCGCAGCAGCGGTCGATACGGAATCGCACATTACGGCCCGAATCGCTGCCGCCCATCAGATCCCCTTCGCCGCCTGCCGAGCGGTCATTGACGCGGCCGATGCGCGCCTGCCGCCGGCTGCACTGGTAGGGCTGCGTCCGGACGGGACGGCGGACGTAGCCGCAGTCTTTCGCTCGGTCCTGCAAGAACCGCGACAATTACCCGATCTCGTGCGTACCGGGCTCGACGCGCGCATCGCCCGCGCGACTCTCTACGCTGGTCGGCAGAAGCTGGGCGCGGGAATGGGCTTTCCGCATTTCGACGATGCGCTGTCGGACACCCGCACGTCGACTGGCGCGGAAATCTATGTCAGGGGCTCAAACCAACATCGAGGTCCGGCACCGACGGCGGTATCACGCAGCCGGCTGATGAACCACATCGAACGCGATCGTCCGGCGTCAGCCGGGGTCGGGGTTTCGAATGCTTCCTGCGTCGCCGGCGATTTCAAGTATTTGGCCGATAGCTAAGTTGCTTCGGGATTCAGTAGGCATTCCTCCACAGATGCGATGCTGATCGAGCACCCTGTCCTCGTGACCGGCGCGGCCGGCTTCATCGGCTTCTACGTGGCCCGCCGGCTCGCCGGTCAGGGTCGCCCCGTCGTCGGCGTCGATAATCTCAACAGCTATTATGACCCGACGCTCAAGCAGGCGCGGCTTGATCGCCTCGCATCGGACGCAAGTTTCCGTTTCTACAAGCTCGACCTCGCCGACCGCGTCGGAACAGCCCGCCTCTTTGCGACTCACCGATTTCCCGTGGTCGTGCACCTCGCAGCCCAGGCGGGAGTACGCTATTCACTCAACGATCCGCATGCATATCTCGACGCCAATCTTACCGGTTTCCTTAATGTGCTGGAGGGTTGCCGCCAAAACGATTGCCAGCACCTCCTGTACGCGTCGTCATCGTCGATTTACGGCGCAAACACGCGCCTGCCGTTTTCCACCTCCGACAGCGCCGATCACCCGCTCAGCCTGTATGGCGCAACCAAGAAGGCTAACGAGTTGATGGCGCACTCCTACGCGCATCTGTTCGGTCTGCCTGCCACGGGACTGCGTTTCTTTACGGTCTACGGTCCGTGGGGCCGGCCGGACATGGCGATGTGGTTGTTCGCCGCTGCTATCACAGCCGGGAATCCGATCCGGCTGTTCAATCACGGGCGAATGCGCCGCGACTTTACCTACGTCGACGATGCGGTTGAGTCGGTTGTGCGTCTGGTCGACAAGCCGCCTAAGCCGGACCCAATGTGGTCGGGAGATGCTCCCAACGCGGCAACCAGCGCCGCGCCATGGCGCGTCTACAATATCGGCAACAGTCGGCCGGTCGAAGTAACGGAAGTCGTCCGGCTGATTGAGCGGGCAATCGGCAAGCCGGCGAGCTACGAAATGCTGCCCATGCAATCCGGCGATGTGCCGGAAACACGCGCGGACATCAGCGAACTCGTGGCGGCGATCGGGTTCGTGCCGAAAACGTCAATCCAAGAGGGGGTTGATCGCTTCATCGCGTGGTATCAAGAGTACCGCGAGGGGAAACTGGCGTAAGCGTTTTGCGGCTTGCTCCGCGGCGGCTCAATCTTTGGTATTCGACGTGTCGCATGGGCGAAAGATCGCGGTAATCGGAATGGGGTACGTCGGCCTGCCGGTCGCGGTCGGATTTGCCCGGTCGGGCGCCCGGGTAATCGGTTTTGATATCAATAATCAGCGAATCACCGAACTTCGTGCCGGCTACGACCGAACGCGTGAGGTCGGCGCCGGCGAACTCGCTTTTCCTACTCTCGAATTCACCTCGGATAGCGCCGCTTTGGTTAACGCCGATTGCTACATCATGACCGTCCCGACGCCGATAAAAAACGCCCACCAACCCGATCTTGGAGCACTGCTGCAGGCGTCCGAGTTAGTTGGCCGAGCGCTGCGGCGTGGCGACGTAGTGGTCTATGAATCGACGGTTTACCCGGGCGCCACCGAAGAGGAATGTATCCCGGTGCTCGAGACGTCGTCTGGGCTCGTCGCCGGTCGCGACTTTTCCGTCGGCTATTCTCCCGAGCGGATCAATCCCGGCGACAAGGAACATCGCTTTGAGACCATTCGCAAGGTCGTAGCAGCGCAGGATGAACGCGCTCTCGATATTGTCGCTGCGGTCTACGGTTCAGTGGTCGCTGCCGGGATCCACCGTGCACCGTCGATTAAAGTCGCTGAGGCGGCAAAGGTGATCGAGAATGCGCAGCGCGATCTCAACATTGCGTTCATGAATGAGCTCTCGGCTATCTGCCACGCATTGGACATCGACACGATGGATGTACTTGCGGTCGCCGGCACTAAGTGGAACTTCTTGCCGTTCACGCCCGGACTTGTGGGCGGTCACTGCGTCGGCGTCGACCCATATTATTTGGCTCACCGCTCTGAAAGAGCAGGATACCATCCGGAAATCATTCTCGCCGGGCGGCGCATCAACGACCGAATTGGCGAACGTGTCGTGCGCGAGTGTTTGCGCCGCCTCCTCAAGGGCGGCATGACGTCTGCCTTGGTCACCGTGCTTGGGCTGACTTTCAAGGAAAACGTGCCGGATATACGCAATTCTAAGGTGGTCGACATCATCCACGAATTCCGCTCATTCGGGATATGCGTGCAGGTTCATGACCCATATGCAGACGCGGCCGAGGCCGATCGTGATTATGGCATCGCCATAACCCCTCAAGATGCGCTCAAGCGCAGCGACGCCGTCGTGCTCGCCGTCGCGCACGACATTTACGTCAGCGCGGGATGGCCCCTTATTGAATCGCTGCTTAAGGATGGGCGCGGACTTGTGATGGATATAAAAGCCAAACTTGACCGCGTGCGTGCGCCGGCGGGCATTCAATTATGGCGATTATGACGATAAGCGACGAGCAAGATCATCGCGCGCGGGTCGGCTGCTCGAGGAGGGTGCCGTCGCTCGCGACCCGGTATTTGTATCGCCGCCAGGTCACGCGGGTTCCGGCAAAGCTCACCAGGTAAATCGTGAAAGCGACGAGATCGTAGAGCGGAATGAGCCAGCAGGGCTGTGGTGGCAGGCGAAACGCGCGTTGCACGGCGAGGCACAAGATTACGCGGCACGCCAGCGCGCCCGCCATAACAGCGCCGGCGCCGCTTGCGCCGAGCAGCGCGGCGAGGAGGCCGAGCGCGAACGGGTGTAAGGCCACGGTGCCGGCGTAACCCAGCGGATCGATGATCTTGATGGTGCGCACGACGCGCAGCTCTCGAGCCAGCATGGCCCAAATTCCACCCACGCTACAGACGTGCCCGATCGAGCCGGACGCGAACGCGACCTTCAGGCCCGTGTCACGGACCGCCTTGCCGATCGCGTAGTCCTCCGCCAGCACGTCGGCGAACGCGCACAACCCGCCAATCTCGTTAAGGGTTTGCCGGCGAATCGCGATGGTGGGGCCGAGGCACGGCTGAGCCAGGTGCCAGTGCAGTGCGAGGACGACTTGCGGCAGGAAATGCATGTTGATCGCGAGCGCCGCAAGCCGGCTGGCAACGGCTTTCGCCGCAATCCCGTGGTACAGAAAGCTCACTGCGCCGACGTTCGGCTGCTCGAGCGTCGCGACGACCTCGGCCAAATAACCGGGGTCGACCTCCACGTCGCTGTCGCACATGACCAGGGTCTCGAAACGCGCGAGCGGCAGGATGTTGATCAGATTGGAGACCTTGCGGTTGTAGCCGTGCTGGCGCGCGTCAATGTGAATGGTGATCGGCACATGGGGAAAACGCGCCTGCAGTCGTTGCACCACTTCAACCGCCGGGTCGGAACTCGCCTGCACGCCGCAAATAATTTCGATCGGCCCCTGGTATTCCTGAGTGCAGAACGATGCGAGGCGCCTGAACAGATCCGGCTCTGAGCCGTCCAGCGGCTTGAGAATGGTCACCGGGGGATGCGATGTCGGGCCGGCGCGGCGGAGGGGCCGGAATCGCAAGACGACGACGCTCATGAAGAGCGTACAGACACAGCCGACGAGGGCCCCTGCGATGCTGAGGTAGGCAATTAAGTTGAGCGTGAAGGCCATCGGTCCCCGATCTGGGGGCTTGCCTCGCGGCACCTCACAGGTTCGCCCGAAGGTATCTGCCCGCAGTACGACATTCGCGCTCGGATGAACGCCCGATTGGAGCCTTCCCTCCAAGCACCCGAAACCATAGCATTGCAGCAGGCCTATTCAAGCAAAAATGCGGCGTACAATGCTGTTTATGGTGTGATGTTGGCGAGCTGGCTGGCGTTCATCTGCGGATCGTGGTTCAAAGCGGGCCGCGTCTGCCGATAACTCTCCGACGCATCCATTGTCAGAAGAGCGAGCTAACGACCGCAAACCATGAAGACGCGTGGCGACTTTGCGACGACGGGCGCGGTCTTCCGGCTGGTCCAGCTTTCCGTTTGTTATCCGTGGGCAGTGACGCTCGCCTTCTTCCTCTTGGCGGCGCTGTGCGCTGGTTATTTCACACGGCATGTCGCCATCAGCACCGACAGCAAAAAGCTGATATCAAGCTCGCTGCCCTGGCGCCAACAGGAGGTCATGATCGACGGTGCTTTTCCGGAACGGATCAATCGCATTCTCGCGGTCATCGATGCGACGACGCCCGAGGCCGCCGACAATGCGGCCGAAGCGCTGGTGACCGAGCTTTCCGCTCGGTCGGATGTGATCCGTACGGTCGAACGTGTTGGTGGCGGCGACTTCTTCGAGCGGAACGGAATTCTCTATCTAAGCTTGGACGAGGTGCGCCGCGATACCGCCGACCTGATCTCGGCACAGCCTTTCCTCGCAACACTGGCGGCGGATCCGACGCTCCATGGCGTCATTGATACCTTGTCGCAATCGCTCGATGGCGTAAGGCGTCAAAAGACGACGCTGGACGATCTGAGGCCGGCGCTTGCCGCGATCGCCGATGCTCTGCAATCGCTGGAGAACGGAGCCGCGACCGCTTTCTCCTGGCGCACATTGATCGCCGGGCGCGCGGCAAAACCCAGTGAACTTCGTCGTTTCGTGAGCATCCGGCCGGTCCTGGAGTTTGGCGACTTGCAGCCCGGCGGCACGGCTACGGCAGTTATACGAGAGGCGATATCCCGGCTCGGGTTCACACCCGACAAAGGCGTGAAGGTGCGTCTCACCGGATCGGTCGTACTGTCGGATGAGGAGTTCGACAGCATCGCGGACGGGGCGGAGTTGAACGGCACCATGACGTTGCTGCTCGTCGGCCTCGTGCTGTGGCTCGCGCTGAAGAAGGCGCGGATCATCCTGGCGGTGTTTGTTAATTTGATCGTTGGGCTGGTCGTGACGGCCGCCGTCGGCCTGTGGTTGGTCAAAGCGCTCAATCCGATCTCGATCGCCTTCGCCGTGCTGTTCGTCGGCCTCGGCGTGGATTTCGGCATCCAGTTCAGCGTCCGCTATCGCTCGGAGCGATATGCGGCCGGCGATCTCGAGCCGGCACTCGGAGCGACCGCCCGCTGGATGGCGGGACCGCTCGTGCTCGCGGCAGCTTCGATCGCGACGGCATTCTACTCCTTCCTGCCGACCGCATATGTGGGTCTTTCCGAACTCGGGTTGATCGCCGGCACCGGCATCATCATCGCGCTCGTGACCACAGTTACTCTGCTTCCGGCCTTGCTTTCGCTGCTCAATCCCTCTGCCGAACTGAAGCCGATCGGATATGCCACTCTGGCACCACTGGATCGCTTCCTGCACGACCACCGCAGGTGGGTTGTCGGTCTGACGCTGGCCGCGACGATCCTCGGCTTGCCGCTGCTGGTCGGTCTGCGGTTCGACTTCAATCCACTCAATCTGCGGCCTCAAAATTCTGAATCAATGTCGACCTTGCTCGAGTTGATGAACGATCCTGATACCACTCCCAACACGATCGACGTGCTCAAGAGCAATGTCGCCGAGGCCGTGGCGACCGCCGATCGCCTGCGCCGGCTGCCGGAAGTCAGCCAAGTGGTGACGCTGCAGAGCTTCGTTCCCGAGGATCAGGACGCCAAGCTCGCCCTCATCGAGGACGCGAGCTTTTTTTTCCAGAACACCCTCGAGCCCGAGCGGATCGATCCTGAACCGACGCCGGCCGCAACCAGGGCGGCGATCGAGAAGCTTGTGCCCCAGCTGTCCGAGGCGGGGTGCGATCTCGCGAGTCCCGCCGCCTCGCAGGCACGTCGTCTTGCAGATGTGCTGGCCGCGCTGGCGAAAGCTCCGCCGGCGCGCCTCGATGAAGCGCAGCGCGTCCTCATCACTCCATTGAAGACCACGCTACGGCAAGTCAGACAGCTCTTGACCGCTCAGCCGGTCAACCTCGACACGCTCCCGCCCGCGCTCAAGCAGCTTTGGGTCGCCGCCGACGGCCGGGCCCTGCTCGAGGTCTCGCCGAAGGGAGATGCCAACGACAATGCAAATCTGAAGCGCTTCGTGGCGGCGGTTCGTACCGTGGTGCCCGATGCCGCCGGAACCCCGGTTTCCATGATCGAGGCTGCCATCACGATGGTCACAGCATTCGCCGAAGCCGGCATTCTGTCAGTGGTGGCGATCGCCCTCATCCTGTTCGTCGCGCTGCGCCGCTGGATCGATGTCGCGTTGACGCTAGTGCCGCTGCTGGTGGCTATCGTGGTCACGTTGGAAATCTGCGTGATCATTGGGCTCAAGCTGAACTTCGCCAACATCATCGCACTGCCGCTTCTTCTCGGCGTCGGCGTTGCTTTCAAAATCTACTACATCGTGGCGTGGCGCTCGGGCGAGACGAACTTCCTGCAATCGAGCCTGACGCGGGCCATCTTCTTCAGCGCCTGCACGACGGCGATTGCGTTCGGGAGCTTGTGGCTCTCCCACCACCCCGGCACATCGAGCATGGGCAAACTCATGGCTCTCTCGCTGCTGACGACCCTGGCCGCCGCCGTGATCTTCCAGCCTGCTCTCATGGCAACCCAGCAACGCAGCCGGCCCGAGCGCTGAACGGTCGTGATGATTTGATATCGCCGAGAGCGACGCCAGATGGCGTGCCGCGCTCTCGTTATGCCTTGCTGGTCGGGACGCGCACCAGCTGCCAGCGGCGCCGCCCTTCGGCGGTGTACCACAGCATGATGGCCGGCAATCCGAGCACGAGGTCGCGCGCGCGTAGAATGAGCGAGAGCGCAAGTGCGCTGGCAGTATCGACGCCCAGGACCACGCCGACGAGGACGAAAGTCCCTTCCTGTACGCCAAAACCTCCCGGTACGAAGAAGAACGCGCCGCGTGCCGCATAGGCCACGCTTTGCAGCGCAAGCGCTTCGCCCGGCGACAATGGCCGATCGAGGGCCTGTGCGGCCGCCCACAGCTGGAACGCGCTCATGAACCATCCAGCGAGATGCAACAGGAGAGCAAGCCAGAGCCGGCGGCGCCGCTGATAGATGTCGAGCACGTTGCGCGTCAGGTCGAGGTTCGCTCCCGCGTCGGAGAAGCCCAACATGCGGGCGATGCGCACGATGATCCGTTCCGCCGCCATGAGTGCGCCGCGACGTCTAATGACGAGAAAGACAGCAAAAATCGGCGCGATCGCGACGGCGACGGCGCCAAGCCAGCGCGCAAGTTCATCCCCATGGACGACAAAGACAAGGGGGATCAGCCCGATCATGGTGTAGATCCCCTGCGACAGCGCCTCGAGCGCGACATCGACCACCGTACTCGCTGCCGCGATGCCGGCAGGGGCGCCGAGCAGCGACAAGGCGCGCGCTCCCGCGACTTCCCCGATCGCGGGAATGATGCCGGCAAGGTTCGATACGCCGCTGCGAATGAACCGCGCGGCCAGGCAGGACAGGAATCGGGTGTCTTCGGCAACCGACTTCCAAGCGGCGGCGCAAAATGCCATGGCGACCAGCTGCAGCACGCAAACCCAGGCGAGGCCGAACCAGCCCACACGATCAAGCGCGCCATAGACGGTCGCGAGCCCGGCATGAGCTGCAAGCGCCGCGATGATGCCGACGCCCAGCGCGCCGCACAAGACGAGGCCCAAGCGCTTGCGGGCTAGCATGGGACAGTCTCGGCAGAAAGGTCCGAGAACTTCGCAAGTCGCACGCCGGGACGCCGGCACGCGGCAACGACATCCGGGTCGATGAGAGCCTCCAGTTCGTCGGTCACGCGCCAATGCGTCGGCGGTCCGTAGGGCGGCGGCCAGGAGCGGCGCGCCGGATGAAGCCCAATTTCGCTCACCCCCGGCGGCAGCTGCTCGAGCAGACGAAGCACCCAGTTCCGTCCGATGGCGCCGCCATCATGCTTGCCAAAGAACCAGTCGTTCGAGACGATTCCGGCTGAGCGCAGCACACGCCGCATCAGGCGCAGGAGCGGCCAATGACCCGCGACGTCGAGCAATCTGCGACCTAATCCAACGCGCCCCGCCGCCCGCCAAGAACACAATGCAGGCTCGCGGGGCAGCCGGATGGCCCGGATTCGGTATTCGGGCGCGAGTGCGATGAGCGCGGCGAGCAGCCAGGGGTGCTGATGAAAGTGCTTATGACCGTCCACATGATCCAGCGCGAGGCCGGTTTTGCGGAAGAGCTCGAATTGCGCTCTGACCTCAGCGAGCGCCTGACGACGCACGTGGGGGAAAAGCGCGAGCTTGCATCCGGTCTTCCAGGTCCGGCGACTGAAGCCGCACCCGTTTTCATCGAGCAGATCCGCAACCTGCTCCTTGCTCAGCGCGGCAGGGGCGTGCAGGAGCGCCACGTGGAGTCCTACCCCGAGCGCGGGCATGCGCCGGGCGCGCGCGATCGCGTCGGCGGCGGCTTCGCCGGCCATCACCAGGCTCGCCGAGGTGAGCACGCCGCGGCGATGGGCCTCCTCCACCGCCTCGTTGACTTCGACGGACATCCCGAAGTCATCGCCCGTGATAATGAGCTTGCGTCCGCTCATGCGGCGGGATTTCGATCTGCCAGCGGCAGGCCTGCCGCAACGAAGTCGTCAGCGACGATGCGCCCCCCTGGCTGGATGCTCAGCTTGCGGCCACGATAAATGATGGTGCGGTTGGCGAACGCCCAGAGCCAGACGCCGAAATAGAGAAATTCGCGGAACATGAGGAACCACGGCGTGGGCGTCTTTGCCGTCGGCGCGCGTCCGACCCGCGCTTCGACGGTCGCCAGCAGCAGGGCACGCAGCGCGGCGATGAACCCGAACAGCAGGGCGGTGACCGTCCCCGGAGAGAGCGCGACCATGAGGAGCGCAACCGGCAGCGCGTGGGTGAAGATCGACGCCAAGCATTCGCCCGGTCGCATTGCGCGCATCGTTCGCGCCCAACGTAACTCATGGATGAAAAGTTGATAAAGCCGGGTTTCCGGAATCGTCGTCAGGACCAGAAATGGCGCAAGCTCGATCTTTCGGCCGCGTTCAGTGGCGATGCGGCCGATGTGAGCGTCGTCGCCGATCGCGGTCGCGAGTGCATGAAAGTTGTCGAGTTCGGTTGCGACGAATTCACGGCGCAGCGCCATCAACGGCGAGTAACAGGCCGTCACTCCGAACACGATCCCGTCAACCGCAGCAGCCGGCAAATACCACGCATCAATGTAAAGCGCGCCGAGCTGACTGACCCAGCTTTCCGGGTGGGCAGGCGCGCCGCGATAGAGGCAGGTGATGATCGTGGCCGGCGAAGCAACGAGGCGGGCGGTGATCTGCCGAAGATGATCCCGGCCAATGAGGATATCGCTGTCCGAGACCACGATGACATCATGCTTGGCGAACCGCATCATGTTGATGAGATTGCTTGCCTTGAAGTTCGGCCCGTGCACCGCCGGGTCCACGACGATTTCGATATCGAGGTGCGGGTGCTGCGCCTTGAGCTCTCGCACGATTGGAAGCGCCGAATCGGTTGGCGACCGGACGCCGAATATAATTTGCAGCGGAGCCGGGAAATCCTGGGCGCAGAACGACAGCAACGCCTCGTGCAGTCGCGGCTCGTCGCCGCAAAGCGGCTTGAGCACCGTCGTGGCCGGCGCGCGCGCGGCAGCATCGCCGGTTTTCGGCGGCAGGCGTGACACGCAACAGATTGCCAGCAACAGATAGCCGAACGAGCCGATAGATATCGCCACGCAGACGGCTAACGTTGCAACGACAACGAATTCAAGCATAGCCCAGCGTGCCCCGTTCCGAGCGCAACACACCCCCGGCGCTGGCGATGAAATGCTGCCCCAGTTCCCCAATTGTCGAGTATCATAACGTATACCGCTTGGCAACTTAAGGCCAGGGACGTTCGCTGGCAGCTCGCGGAATGTGAACCAGAAACCTGATGTCTGCTCAAAGCTCCGAGCCGCCGAGGTCGTGCGGCGGCCGCGCGCGAGGCATAGCGCGCGCCGATCAGGGGGCTTGGCATCCGGAAGGCATTGCGGGGCAGCGGCCGATATCGTATTTGGCTCGCCCGAGGGCTCAGGCATGATGCGCGCGCTGTTCCTTCAAGCTCCGGCCTGCGACGGCTTCGATGGGGGCGCCGGATCGCGCTATCAAGCGCGCCGCGAGATTCGCTCATATTGGTACCCGACTTGGCTGGCGCAGGCGGCGGCGATGCTACCCGGCAGCAAGCTGATTGACGCCGTGCCGCACCGCATCGAGCTTGACGCCATCGTGCGCGCGGCAAGGCAATATGATCTTGCGGTTCTGCACACATCGACGCCTTCCTTCCGCTCGGACCTTATTGCGCTCGAGGCGCTCAAAGCCGCCAATCCGACGCTCATCGCGGGGTTCGTGGGCGCCAAGGCGACGGTCGATCCGGCGGGCGCCCTCGCGAGCTCGCCGAGCATCGATTTTGTCGCCGGGAACGAGTTCGACTTCACCATCAGGGAGATCGCCGAGGGGCGCGAGCTTGCGGGGATCGCCGGCCTGTCCTATCGCGGCCGTGACGGAACGATCACGCACAACCCGCCGCGGCCAGTGCTGGAGGACATGGACCAGCTGCCCTTCGTCACGCCGGTCTATCAGCGCGACCTGACCATCGAGAAATATTTCATCGGCTATCTGCGCCACCCCTATGTGTCATTCTACACCGGGAGAGGCTGCAAGTCCCGCTGTACCTTCTGTCTGTGGCCGCAGACAGTCGGCGGCCATCGTTATCGCACCCGCAGCGTCGCCAATGTCATCGACGAGATCGCCTGGGCGCGTCAGGCCATGCCTCGGGTGAAGGAATTTTTCTTCGACGACGACACCTTCACCGACGACCGCCCACGCGCCGAAGCGATCGCGCGCGAACTCGGCCGAATGGGCATCACCTGGTCGTGCAACGCCAAGGCCAACGTGCCGCGCGACACGCTCAAGGTCATGCGCGACAACGGCCTGCGGCTACTGCTCGTCGGCTACGAAAGCGGGAATCAGCAAATCCTGCACAACATCAAGAAGGGCATGCGCGTCGACGTGGCACGCGCCTTCACCAAATACTGCCACGAACTCGGCATCACCATCCACGGCACCTTCATTCTCGGACTGCCCGGCGAGACCAGAGAAACGATCGAGGAGACGATCCGCTTCGCGGCCGAGATCAACCCGCACACCCTTCAGGTCTCGATCGCCGCTCCCTATCCGGGGACAGCGCTGTATCGGCAGGCGGCGGAGCGGGGCTGGCTCGACGTCGAGAACGCCGAGCTGATTGATCACAATGGGGTGCAGCTCGCGCCATTGAGCTATCCGCACCTCGGACACCAGGAGATCTTCGGCTCGGTCGAGGATTTCTACCGCCGTTTCTACCTCCGCGCCCCAAAGATCGCGGCCATCGTCGGCGAGATGGCGCGCAGTCCGCAGGTGACGCGGCGGCGGCTGCGTGAAGGCCTCGAGTTCTTTCGCTTCCTGCGCGAGCGCCGGGAGAACGTCCACTAAAGCGCATGTGCCCGGCGCAATAGAGGCCAAGGCACGCGACTACGGCGCGCCGATCGCGATGACCGGCGACGCCCATTCCCGCTTCTATTGGGCGAGCAGGGCCGAATCACCGGCGGCGAATGCGGGCGACTGTGGCGCAGAGCGGCTTGCAGCGGCGGGCGAACCGGAAGCGGGGCGGCTCGCAGTCGCAAAATGCTTGGCTTTGGGGACCGAGGCGGCGCGCTTTGTGGCGGGAGCGGCGGCGGAACGGGCCGTGACGGGAGCTGTGGGCGCCCAGGCCGAACCAGTCGCTGCGGGTGCGGGTATGGAGGCAGCCGCAGTTGCGGGTTCTGCGTCGGGGTCGTCAAGGGCGGGGGACTCGACAACGGGCGGTAGGCTGAGAGCCTCGCGCAGTTCGGCGCGCCGCATCTGATAATAACTGGAGCGGACAAAGCTGTAGAAATCGATGGAGGAATCCTCCGCCATTTTTAATTGGCCCAGCCGGTCGACGGCATCCACGCCGGTTGAACCAACGGTCATAGCTACCGTCGGAACGAGGACCATGCCGACCGGGTTGCTGACCATGTCCACGGCCGATCCGACCGCGTCACGCACAGTCGCCGGGCCCAGATACGGCCGCACCACGTATGGGCCCTCGGCGACGCCCCAAACGAACAACGTCTGGCCGAAGTCCCCGCTCTGCTGGGGCAGTCCACTGGCAGCCGCGACGTCGAAAATTCCCGCAATGCCAAAAACGGAATTCACAACGAACCGCGTCCCTGTTTTCGCAGCGGCCTCCAGGCGACCCTGAAGTACGTTGTTCACGAAGATGCGCGGCTCTCTCAAATTCGAATTGAAGTCGTGTACACGATCGTGCACCGGGCCCGGAATTGCGGTTTTCACGAATTGGGCGGGCGGTCGCAATGCTTCCTGGTTCGCCGCCATCACATGACGGTTCACGCTCTCTTGGGGATCGTTCACCGGCATGGAGGCGTCCCGCGGCAGCCCTGCGCACGCGCCGAGGAGCAGCGGTAAGACCACCGCGATCGTCCATCCGAGCGGACCTCGAGCGCCACGCATACTTTTTCTTCCCGTCCCCCGTCGGGCTGCGGCCGTGCGCGAGAAGCCTTCGCAAACGCAAACCACCGCGTAGGAAGCCCCAGCCTGCCGCGGTGACCTGCTATCCTATCAGCTGCAAGTCCTCGCGGCTGTCGCATTTTTGCCACATAGCGCAATTTTACGGAGATATGGTGTCGACCTCCTTAGCGCGGAATGGCCGCTAGATATTGTTGGAGCATGCGGTTTTTTCCGCAATGGGCAACGCGGATCAAACCCGGCATGAATTGATGTTGTCGCCGGTGAGCACGGGCGAAATAGCTGCGGAAACGGGCTGTCGCCACCTGGAAGCGAGAAATCACCAACCCGCTGGCCGCCTTGACGCGACCCCAATCAGGGCCAAAAAAGCACGCGGGCGGCGGTCCCGCCGGTGATCTCTTGCGGTCCCCCACATGTGGAATAACGCGAAACCTGTCCGGAACGGAACACTGGGATGAAGAATTTGAAAGTTGCCGCGAGCTTGGCAAAGAGCGGGATTGCGGCAGCCGTGATTGTATTTGGCTCACCGCCACTGCTCGCGCAGGTGCCGAGCGCTGCCGTCGCACACATCGAAACCTACTATAAGGAAATGATGCCGACCATCAGGCAGGCTGGCCGGCTGAGTGTGCGCGAGCGCGATAAGCGCTTTGCGCCCGCCATTACCACGGCGTTCGATCTCGCGACCATGACGCGGCTGGCGGTGGGGCCGCCGTGGAAAGGCTTCTCGCCGGAACAACAGGCCGCCGTCCGAGAGGCCTTCACGCGATTCATCGTGGCCGATTATGCCAGCCAGATTAACGATTATTCGGGGGAAAGCTTCGTCGTCGATCAGCAGTCCAGCCCGGAAGTCCGCGGCGGCGGCGAGATCGTCAAAACGAGGCTAATACAGCCGAGCGGGCGCGTCGTGAACATAAACTATCTGGTTCGCGGCGGACGGGTGATCGACGTCTATCTCAACGGCACGATCAGTGATCTCGCAACGCGACGCGACGAATTTGCCTCGATCATCGCTTCGGGCGGCGCCGATGGATTGATCAAGCGATTGCACGATCGAACTCAGAATCTTCTGGCGAGGTGACGCCTGCGTATGTTCAGGCAGCTGGCCCGCACTCATCAGCAGCTCGCTTTAAGAATTGCTGGCGTATGATCTTATTCCGAAAACCGGTACCCACTTTTCGGGATCATGCGCTAACCAACTGCGCACCGCGCCTTGGGCACGGTGTGTTGGCTGCCATGGGCCGGGTGTCGAGGTCTGCGAGCAGTTCGGGCATTTCGGTGAGGAGGCCGACGAGCGGCGCGACCGAAGATTTCAAGGAAGGCGTCAAGGCAATGTCGGAGCGGCGGGTGCCGAACTTCGCCGGGGGTAGGGCTACACAGTCGAACTAAGCTCGGCTGAGCACAAAGGTGAGACACCATGAAAGCGGTTTACATCCAACAATTCGGCGGGCCGGAGGTTTTGCGCTACGGCGATCTTCCCGACCCGTCCGCCGGGCCGGGGCAGATCGTAGTCGATACGGTCGCCGCGAGCGTCAACGGCGCCGACTGGAAGGTGCGCGCCGGCAGCTATGCCCAGGCGACGTTTCCCTTGGTCCTCGGGCGTGATTTCTCCGGCGTGGTCAGCGCGCTCGGCGCCGGTGTTACGGATCTGCGCGTCGGCGACGAGGTCTTCGGCGTGCTGGAGGCGGGACGGGACGGGACTTACGCCGAGAAAATTGCCATCGGCGCTGCTATCGTCGCGAAAAAGCCCGCCGCCCTGTCGCATGTCGACGCCGCGGCGCTGGCGCTCATCGGGCTCACCGCCCTGGTCGCGGTCGAGGACACGTTGAAGCTCAAGTCGGGCGAAACGATCCTGATCCAGGGCGGCGCCGGTGGCGTTGCGAGCTTTGCCATCCAGGCTGCCAAGCATCTCGGCGCTCGCGTCATCTCGACGGCCAGCGCAAAGAACCTCGACTACGTGCGCGGCCTCGGCGCCGATCAAGTCATCGATTACAACGAGACCGACTTTCGCCAGGCCGTGAGCAACTGCGATGCGGTATTCGATACCGTCGGCGGCGATGTGGCGTTGCGCTCTTTCGCGGTCCTGAAGCCGGGCGGCCGCGCCGCCTTCATTGCCTCCGGGGCACAGGCGCCGAAGCCTGATCGCGGTGACGTTAAGAGCTTGCGGCCGGCGGTCGGCCGCGACCGGGCGCATCTCGAGCGTATCGTCGAGCTTTATCAGGCAGGCGCCGTCCGAACCCCGCCCGTTACGCGCTATCCCCTCGCAAATGCCGCAGAGGCGCTGCGGGTGAGCGAGTCGCGCCATTTCAAGGGCAAGCTCGTGCTCACGGTGCGATGAGCCTATTAGCGACATCAGGGGAAGAATGCCGTGTTGCGTCATTTCGGAATGCTGATCCCGTCGACCAATACGACATGTGAAATTGAATTTAGCCGTTTGCCGCTCGATCTCCAGGTGCACACGGCCCGGCTTGGCAAGGCGGGCGCCACGCCATTTTCGCCGAGCCTCGATGCCGACGTGATCTACCAGTCGAAGCTGTTGGGGAGCGCGCGCGTGGAAGTGATCGCGCTCGTGCAAACGTCGGCGAGCCTGTTCACCGACGATTACGATGCCGTGACGATCAAACGAATGACCGAAGCGTCGGGCGTCCCCGCTTTGACTTCGGCGCAGGCCATCGGCCGTGCGCTGCATGCGCTTGGAACGGCGCGTGTGGCGATCGCCACGCCCTATTCCGAGGAAGTGATCGGGCGAGCCAAACATTATTATGAGACGAAGTACGGGATCTCGGTCATCGCGACGCAAAGCCTCGGCGCAAGCGACGCCTATGCCATCGGCAAAATGGACCCAGGCATGGTGCAAACCGCCTTCGACCGGATCGATCGTCCGGATGTCGAGGCGCTCATGGTTCCGGGCGGCAATTTCCCCACAATGGATTGGATTGCGCAGTGGGAGCAGCGCTACGCCAAGCCGATCATCACGACCAACCAGGCGACCTTGTGGGCGGTCCTCAAAGCCATGCGGATCGCGACGCCGCTAACCGGCAAAGGACGGCTGCTCGAAAAACTGCCCGAAGGCTGAGGTTGGAGAATAGCCGCTCCGCTCTAGTCAGCCCTTCCTTGCGCGTGCGCCAGCCGGTTCTCTCAGTTCTTCGGGCGGCGGCCATTCGAGCGGCACTTTGGCCCGCGGTACCCCCTGCGGGAATCGGGCTCTCGCCAATGGCTCTACTCTGGTAAACAGAAGCCTTGCTCGAAAAGCCGGCGGGCTCTCGACAATGAGTATTCCTCGCAACGCGCGCGAGGGTGGAAAGAAAGCCGGGTCCTTGAGCGCGTAGTGCTCCGGGCGGTGGCACCAGGCGGGGACCTGCAATCCCCAGCGTTGCGCCAGGTGCTCGCCGGCCGCGCCAATCCAGGCATCGATCAAGGCGTCGCCAACCAATGCCGGAACCGGATCGAGGCGCCGCTGTTGGGCGGCCTTGTCCGGATGGTCGAGGTAAAATTCATCGACGAATTCATCGAGCGCCATCGCGAAATCAGAGGCGTTCTCCCGGGCAATGCGAGCAACATCGGCAAGATTTGTCGGGCGGGACATAACCAATCTCATTTACTCTGCCGGCAGATGTGGGCGGCTCCCACCAAGACACGGTATTGACAATATCATGTTAGACCAGCGACTTCGATAATTAGCAAAGGAAGTAATAACAGTAACTAGGTGGCCCGCCGCTTTGGTTCTTGGCTGGAACTAAGCAGCCCTCCGATAGTCTTCATCAGAGGCTTGGACTGGTATATACCTTGCAGTACGCGCCAGAACGGCCAAATGTGGCGTTTTTTCTATATCCGTAAGAACGGCGATACGATTTGGTGCAGACGTTCCCAAATCTTGTATATCTAAAAATTTAGTGATGGCACTATTCACTGCGTTCGCGTACGGTACTACCAATTCAAAGAGAGTAAGCTGACTACCCATTTTGATGGCGGCGTCAAATTCCCAAATCTCGGACGACGACCCTTTGAAGGTTCTTTTTCTAGACACGGCCGTCGGGCCATACACCCTATCCAAGCGCTCCCACAAATGAGCGCGATAGTCCGCATGTTGCACAGACGCCAGATTGAGTGCCGTATTTTCCACTGCGATTTTAGCTGCATTGGCTACAGCCACCACAGCGACCACCAGGGCGTCTCCTGGTACATCGATGTCAAAAAACATATTCCTATCAAATCTCACACCAAATCTTTCGGCTATTTCTCGAGCGATTTGAGCAAAGGTCCGTTCTCCGCCGAGTAGGCCAGCTTCGCGTCTAGCGCCCCCCGCATCCGACACCAAGAATGAATCCCTTAAGCGAGAAATCTCGACGCCAACCATTGACCCACCTGGGTACAGGAGCGGCAATGACAGTCGCGCCGTCTCATTCTTTAACGAAAGCTTTACGAGGGCCGTCGCCACTTCTTGGGCGATCTGGCCTAACTCCAATGGTACAGCGGACTTCATAACATACCCTGCCAATCAGGAGGGTCGATCTTCTCGACGCCCTCAATATGGAACTCGGCTCCCAAAGTTCTCAAAAAATCCCTGAAACTTCTTAAACCACCCGAAATTGGCGCCGCAATAGGCAAATTGGCTTGGGGGCCGAACGCCCACGCGCCTAATTTCGCATTGTCGCTGAACCGGTGAACGTGATCTCCGTCAATCTGGTACGGCAGATGCCTCAAGCCGGAATACTTTCGGGCCATACTGTTTAGATGGGGGTTGGCTGGCCAACCATCCAGTCGCGCGATGGTCACAAAGGAGCGACCGCCAGCAATCTCTAGCGTTGCGGTCACTTCATGAAGCGGCCGGAAGGCCCAAGCGATTATCCGCAATCGGACACCCTCCAATCCGATACCGTGTTCGTCACCAAGAGGCACCAAGACCTCCGTGGTTTGCGCGGCCGCCGTGTGCAATTCGACGCGCGGTGTTCGGACTCTTTTTCCCGTGGGGAGTGGCGTCACTTCGGGCCATGAGGGCCATATCATCATGGTCTTCGGTTGGACGGCGATCAGCGCCCAGCCTGCGGGAACCGCACGTGATCTTTGTCTGCGCCAAGCCACGCCCGTCGGCCCAATAGCCCCCACGGATCAACCAAGGCGCGCATACTGCGCAGCCCGCGCTCCTCGGATCAAGGATAGGGGTACTGAGGGATGCTTTTTTCAAGGGTATAATTTGCCTAACTTTTTACCCCGCCGCCGCCCGCCGTGCCTTCGGCACGGTGTGGTGGCTGCCGTGGGCCGGGACGTCGAGGTCGGCGAAGAGTTCCGGCATTTCGGTGAGCAGGCCGACGAGCGGCGTCCGGCGCGGGCCGTGTTTCTCGCGCTCCTCCCGGCCCGGCCGCTTGACCTCGTCGCAGCGGGCAAGCCCTTCGATCGTTGTCCCTTCTTCGGCGAGGCGCCCGAGCAGCGGGGTGAGGTCGTCGATCCGCTCCGCCACCACGTGGATCACGCCGCTCTCGGCCTGCATCGGGCCGGTGACCGCGACGTAGCGCGCGCCGAGCACCACCGGGCGGAAGCGCTCGAAGGTTTTCGGCCAGATGATCACGTTGGCGATGGCGGTTTCGTCCTCAAGCGTCATGAACAGCACGCCCTTGGCGGTGCCGGGCCGCTGGCGGATGATGATGAGGCCGGAGACGGTGACGCGCTCGCCGGACGCGCGGCGGCGCAGTTCTTCGTTCAGGATGATGCCGCGGCGGTCGAGATCGGGCCGCAAAAACGCGGCCGGATGCTTGCGCAAGGTGAGCTGAAGAAAGCGGTAGTCGTTGACGACCTCCTCGCCGAGCGGCATGGGCGGGAGAGCCACCTCGGGCTCGGACGACAGAGGACGGACGACAGAGGACGGAAGGGCTTCTTGCTCATTTTTTATCTGTCGTCCGTCGTCTGTCCTCTGACCTCTGAACAATGGCAAATCGTCCTGATCGCCGGCGCGGCCGAGGACTTTCGCGGCCCACAGCGCATCGCGTCGCTTGAGACCGAGCGACGTGAACGCGTCGGCATCGGCGAGCCGTTCGAGCGCCCGCGGCGAAAGCCCGGTGCGCAGCCACACGTCGCGCAGCGAGTCGTAGCCCCTGCCCCGCCGCTCGGCGATAAGCTTGGCGGCCTCGTCTGGCAGGCCTTTGATCTCGTTAAGCCCGAGGCGCAGGGCGTGCGTCGCGCGCACATCGGATTTCATCTCCGCGTGGAGCGCAGAGAGCCGTTCGGCGGGTGGCGGTCCGGGCTCGAGCGTTGCCTCCACGGCGGAATGATTGACATCGACGCTGCGCACCTCGACGCCATGCTCGCGCGCGTCGCGCACGATTTGCGCCGGCGCGTAGAAGCCCATGGGCTGTGCGTTCAAGAGCCCACCCGCGAATGCGTCGGGATAGCGGCACTTGATCCAGGCCGAGGCATAGACGAGCAGCGCGAAGCTCGCCGCGTGGCTCTCAGGGAAACCGTATTCGCCGAAACCTTCGATCTGATGAAAGCAGCGCTCAGCGAACTCGCGTTCGTAGCCCTTAGCGATCATGCCGTCGATCATCTTGCGCTGGAACGTGCCGATAGTACCGACGCGCTTGAACGTCGCCATGGCGCGGCGCAGCTTGTCGGCTTCCGAGGGCGTGAAGCCTGCGGCGACGATCGCGATCTTCATCGCCTGCTCCTGGAACAGCGGCACGCCCAGGGTTTTGTTGAGAACCGCTTCCAGTTCCTGCGACGGATAGCTCACCGGCTCCAGACCCTGGCGGCGGCGCAGATAGGGATGCACCATGTCGCCCTGGATCGGGCCCGGCCGCACGATCGCCACCTCGATGACGAGATCGTAGAAGCAGGACGGCTTGAGCCGCGGCAGCATCGACATTTGCGCCCGGCTCTCGACCTGGAACACGCCGATGGAATCGGCGCGCGAGAGCATGCGGTAGACCGCCGGGTCTTCGGCCGGGATCGAGGAAAGCATGAGCCGCTCGCCGTAATGCTGTTCGACCAGCGCCAGCGCCTTGCGCAGGCAGGTGAGCATGCCGAGCCCGAGCACATCGACCTTGAGGATGCCGAGCGCGTCGAGATCGTCCTTGTCCCACTCGACGAAGGTGCGCTCGTCCATGGCGGCATTAGCGACCGGCACCACCTCGTCGAGGCGGCCGCGGGTGATGACGAAGCCGCCCACGTGCTGCGAGAGATGGCGCGGGAACGAGAGGATCTCGTCGATCAAGCTCATCATCCGGCGCACGCGCGGGCTGTTGCGATCGAGGCCGACGCGAGCGAGGTCCTTGGGCGAGGCTCCGCTATTGCCGGAACCCCAGATGCCGGTCGCAAGCGCGCCGATCGTGTCCTCGGAGAGCCCGAATGCCTTGCCGACCTCGCGGATCGCCGAGCGGGTGCGATAGGAGATCACGGTCGCCGCGATGCCGGCGCGCTCGCGCCCGTAGCGCTGGTAGATGTACTGAATCACCTCCTCGCGCCTTTCGTGCTCGAAATCGACGTCGATGTCGGGCGGCTCGCGCCGTTCGGCGGAGACGAAGCGCTCGAACAGGAGATCGGCGCGCTCTGGATCGACCTCGGTGATGCCGAGACAGAAGCACACGGCGGAATTCGCCGCCGACCCGCGGCCCTGACAGAGAATATTTTGCGAGCGGGCGAAGCGGACGATGTCGTGAACGGTGAGGAAATAGGGCGCGTAATTGAGCGAGTCGATCAGCGCGAGCTCATAGTCGAGGCTGGCGCGCACTTTATCGGGAATGCCGGCCGGGTAGCGTTCGGCCGCCCCGGCAAACGCGAGATGCACGAGCGCATCCTGCGGCGTCGCGAAGCCTTCGCGCGTCTCGTCGGGATATTCGTAGCGCAATTCTTCCAACGAAAAAGTGAGTACCTCGGAGAGGCGCCCCGTTTCGGCGATCGCCTCGGGCGCATCGCGGAACAGGCGCGCCATTTCGTCGGGCGGCTTGAGGTGGCGCTCGGCGTTGACGGCGAGCAGCCGGCCGGCCTCGTCGATCGTCGCGTGCTCGCGGATCGCAGTGAGCACGTCCTGCAACTCCCGCCGGTCGGGATGGTGATAGAGCACGTCGTTGACGGCGATCAGCGGCACGCGTGCCCGGTGCGCAACTTCGATAAGCGCGGCGAGCCGCGCGCGGTCGCTGCCGCGGTAGAGCATGGAGGCGGCGAGCCGTACGCGCTCCGGCGCCGCTTCGGCAAGCCGGGCGAGCAACGGATAAAGCCCGGCACGCTGCTGAAGTTCGTCATGCCCGGCCTTGGGCCGGGCATCCACGCCTTTGGTTTGCCGAAAATGAGAAGACGTGGATGGCCGGGACAAGCCCGGCCATGACGGCCCTGAGAGCACAACCAACTCAAGCCCTTCGACGTGGGCGAAGAGGTCGTCCAGATAAAGCGTGCACTCGCCCTTCTTGGCCCGGCGGTTGCCGACGGTGAGCAGGCGGGTGAGCCGGCCCCAGGCGGGGCGGTCGCGCGGATAGGCGAGGATGTCGGGCGTGCCGTCGGCAAACACCAGACGGCTGCCAGGATGATAGCGCAGCGCAAAATCATTCTCGCGCTTGATGAGATGGGCGCGCACCACACCGGCGACCGAATTGCGGTCGGCAAGCCCGAGGCCGCCCAGCCCAAGATGATCCGCCTGCACGATGAGCTCCTCGGGATGCGAGGCGCCGCGCAGGAAGGAGAAATTCGAAGTGACGGCAAACTCGACGTACGCGGACATACGCAGAACTCCAAACAAACAACATTCCACTCCATCTCACGCGAACGTGCCGTGCAGGAACCATTGCGGCTGCGCGGTCGAACGGTAGAGGCCGGCGCGGAACAACCAGAAGCGCAGGCCCGCCTTGTCCTCGACGCGGAAATAATCGCGCGCCGGGCCGCCCTCCTCGCTCCACCAGGCGCCTTCGATTCGCTCCGGCCCGTCGGCGGCGATCACCTCGTGCAACGCGCGCCGCCAGCGGAAGCGCACCGGCGGACCGTCCGGCACCGTCGCGATCGCCTCGATCGGTTCGGGCTTTGCCAACAGGCGCAGCGGACGTGGGGAGAGTTCGACACCATCGCGGAAGCGGCGGAACGCCGCCCATCCGTTCTCGATCGCGACATCCGCCTGCGCCGGCACCGCTCCTGAAGCAAGCTCGGGGATGTGGCTGTCGTTGGCGATGAGCCGCATGACGCGGCGCGCCCCGAGCCGCGCGCTCAAACGATCGATCAGACGGTCGAGATCGGCGTCGTCGGCGCGTTCGCCGAGCCCGATCTGCTCGGGCGGACAGGTTTCCGCGGCGAGCACCGAGAGCCGCGCCAGATCGAAACCGAATCCGGGATCGAGCGCGTCGGCGAGGCTGGCGAGGCGCTCGACGTAAAGCGCGCGGACGTCGTCAGGATCGCGCACCGGACGCGAGGTTGAAACCACGATACGCCGCACCGCGCCGTCGGTGCGGAACAGCGCCAGCTCGATGCGCCGCGCCCCCTCGCCGCGCCGCTCCAGCATGGGCTTGAGACGGGCGGTAAGCCGCATGATGACGCGCAGCACGTCGTCCTCGCGCGCGACCGGTTCGGCAAACGGCTGCTCGGCGACGTATGTCGCGAGCGGCAGCAGCGGCGTGAGTGGCTCGCGTTCCTCGCCGAGCGCGCGGGCGAGTTGGCGCAGCACCTCATTGCCGAAGCGGGCGGCAAGCGGAGCGCGCGGCAGATCGAGAATGTCCCCGATGCGCTTAAGTCCGACGCGGCGAAGCGCGACGATTGTTTCTTCCGGGAATCGCAAGGCGGCGATGGGCAGCGGCGCAAGCGCAGTGCGCTCCGCGCCCGGCGCGAGGATCCCGGCGCGGCCGAACCGCGCGAGCGCAAAAGCTGAGCCGATGGTCGAAGCAATCGCCGCGCGCACCGCAAAGCCGAAGCGTTCGAAGCGCGCGAGAAGATCGGCGAGAAGCTTTTCTTCGCCTCCGTAAAGATGCGCACAGCCGGCAATGTCGAGCAGAAGGCCGTCCGGCGGATCGACGGCGAGCAGTGGCGTGTAGCGCTGGCACCAGTCGGCGATGGCGTCGAGCAGGCGCCGGTCGTCCGCCGAATTCTCGGCGACGACGGTGAGGTCGGGATAACGCGCGCGCGCTTCGGCGAGCGCGAGCCCCGGCTTGAGCCCGAGGTTCGCCGCCGCCGCATCGACGGCGGTGAGCCGCTCGACATTGCCCTGCCGGCCGGTGACGACGAGCGGGCGGGGATCAGGCGCCGTGCGCTGCCGCGCGATGCGGTCGGTCGCAAGCCGCATCAGCCACAGGCTCAGAAACCGGTGGCGCGAGATCGAAACGCCGTTCAGCACGATGCCACTCCACGAGCCACGACCCGACCGGGCCGCGGCGGTTACGCGTCAAATGAACGGAGAAGCGCGGGGGACCGGGTCCCGCCGGGCTCGCGCGCGACGGCGCGGCGGCCACCATCCAGCGGGTGGCGGCGGCGGAGGCGTCGGTTCCCGGCAGAGTGCGCAGCAGGAAGGCGCAGACGTCGCGCTGCCCGGCCGCAAGCGAAAGCCTGCGCGAGGCGACAAGGTCGAGCCGCTCGACGCTGCGCACCTCTCCGATCACCACGCCGACGGCGCGGCAGCGCAGCGCCTCCTCCATCGCCCACAGCACGTCACGGGATTTGGCGCCGGCAACGGTCACCAGCCGTTCGGGATGAATTCCGACATCGTCGAGACCGGGGCCATAGGGCGCGCCGTTCTCGAGAAGCGCCATGTCCTCGACGATCCAAAGCACCGCGCGTTGCTCTTCGCTGTGTGCGGCAAGCCCCAAAACGAATTGTGTTGCCGCAGTGATCGCGCTCTCGCCGGCGGCGGCAACTTCATGCAAGGCGGCGCGTGCAAGTCCGCCGCCAAGCACCTGATCGATCGCGCCAATCCCGACAGGAATGACCCCGTAATCCAGGTCGGGCTCAAAGGCGCGGAGGGAATGCTTAAGCGCGCACAGGACCTCCCGGCCTGCCTCACGGGGCTGAGCCGAAACGGCACTGCTTGTCGAAAAACGCACGACGACCATGAAGCACTCCCGGGCATAACCCGGAGGACCGACTATTGTTCATGCTTTGTTCTTAAGGATTCCCCAAGGAATGCCCCGCCGTCAAGCGGGCCGTAATTCGCTTGATTCTGTTGGTTACCCCTGCCCCGCCAAGTGACGGCGCAACGCGTCGATCGAGGGAAATCGCATCATGCCTTGGGGCAGGTCGGCCTCGATCGAGCCGTCACTGTAAAGTGTGTAACCCATTCCTTCGATGACGCCGGATTTGAGCACCGTGACCGCCTGAGGCTCGCGCGGCGGCCTGATGGTGACGGCTTCGTTTTCCCGGGGGGTCTCCGGCGCGCGGGGAGCCTCGGGCGCGGGGCGCGCCGCGGCCGGGGCGCCCTTGGCCGGCTCCGGCGCCCAGACGGAATCGAAGCTGCGCTCGCGCGTGGCCGCCCGACGTTGCGGATCGGCGCGCGCCGGCGCGAACGGATCGCCGGGCGGCGGTACCGGGGGCGTCGGCTCGACGCGCGGCGCCGCCGGCGTGGGTTCGGCCGGCGGTTCGGCCAGGACCTGGGAGAGGCCGGCGTTCCCCGCAGGCGCTGGCGAGGGCTTTTCCGCCGGTGCGGGCGCGGCGGCAGCGACGGGCGGACGGGCCGGCTTGCGCGCATCGGGCTCGCGGCTCGCACGAAGTTCGCGCGCAAGATTGGCCAGGGCGACGACAATCAAGCCGCCCACGATGCCGGTCATCCCGGCGGAAATCATCGTGTTGCCGATATCGAAACCGTTGTTGGCAACGCCGAAAAGCGTCATTCCACACCCGGCAATGAAGACGATGACGCCGAGCGCGAGCAAGACAATGAACATTGCAGCGATGCCCCCTGTCGCGCCCACATCTACTCTAACCGGGCGCAAAAACAGCGAATTCTGACGGGTTGCGGACTTCCCCGCAAGCATCAAGCGGCATTCGCGCCTGGGTTGCCGTCCCATCGGCCGGGACCAGGTGGCCGAAGGCAGCCCGGTTGCCCGGCTTTGCTGCCCAGCCTATCTAGAGGTATTCGCCCATTGAGGAGGAAGCCGATGTCGTTCTCCCTGCCCGATCTGCCCTATCCGCACGATGCGCTCGCGCCGTACATGTCGCGCGAAACGCTCGAATACCATCACGACAAGCATCACCAGGCTTACGTCACCAATCTGAATAACCTGATCAAAGGAACCGAATGGGAGGGCAAATCGCTCGAAGAGGTGGTCAAGGGGTCGTTCGGGAAGAACGCCGGCGTTTTCAACAACGCGGGCCAAGACCTTAACCACAACCATTTCTGGAAATGGATGAAGCCCGGGGGCGGCGGCGACAAAATCCCCGGCAATCTCGAAAAGAAGATCGCGGCCGACCTCGGCTCGATCGCCAAGATGAAGGAAGACTTCGTTCAGGCGGGCGTCACCCAGTTCGGCTCCGGCTGGTGCTGGCTCGCGGTCAAGGACGGCAAAATCACCGTCATGAAGACGGCGAACGGCGAGAATCCGCTGGTGCACGGCGGCACGCCGATTCTCGGCTGCGACGTCTGGGAACACTCCTACTACATCGACTATCGCAACCGGCGCCCGGATTACCTCAAGGCGTTCGTCGATCACCTCGTCAACTGGGATTATGTCGCCGAGTTGTACGGCGCTGCAGCAAAGTAAAGCGTCACGCGGCCGAGGCGGAAATCGTTCCGCCTCGGCTTAGCTTCATCGAATTCTGATTAATCCCCGTTCATTTCAAGATTAACTTACGTTCAGTATCATACTTAAGCATCGCAAACATCTTGCGCGCTGCTCGACAACATGCACAAATATCGATCGAAACAACAAAGATAACGATCACCCCAGAGCTTTTGCTCGGCCGCTGTCCGCGCGTAAGATGTCCGCGAATTCATCCAAATATTGGTCCGTCGATCGCGCGGCCGATCTCGCCGCGGTCGCGGTTCTCGCGAGCGTTGCCGTCGTCGCCGCGCTGACGTTCCGCGACTACGGCCTCGGATGGGACGACTACACCCACGCGGAATACGGCGACCTCCTGCTCTCGCTCTACGGCTCGGGCTTCCGCGACACGCGGGCGCTCTCGTTCGTCAATCTTTACATGTACGGCGGCGGCTTCGACATGCTCGCCGCGCTGCTCGCGAAGATTTTGCCGTTCGATCTGTTCGAAACGCGCCGGCTCGCCGGCGCTGCGATCGGCCTCGTTGGCCTGTTCATCGTCTGGCGCATCGGGCGGCGGCTCGGCGGCAGCAAGGCCGGACTGATCGCGCTCGCCCTCCTGTGCATCAGCCCGCTCTACTACGGGCACATGTACATGAATCCCAAGGACGCGCCGTTTGCCGTCGCCATGGCGTTGTTGCTGCTCGGCTTGGTGCGCGCGTTCGAGGAATACCCGCGCCCGGCGCCGCCGACGCTTGCGATTTTCGCCATCGGCCTTGGGCTGAGCATCGGCACGCGCGTGATCGGCGGCATATCGGCGTTCTACGCCGCGGCAGCGCTCGTCCTCATCTACGGCATCGAAATGCGCCGCCTGGGAGCGCGCGCCGCATCGACCCGCCTCGGCACGTTCGTCGTCGTGCTTCTCCCCGGCCTCGTGCTCGCCTATGCCGTCATGGGATTGGCGTGGCCCTGGTCGGTGACCGCGCCGCTCAATCCCCTGCGCGCGAGCGAGTACTTCTCGCATTTCTTTGAGAAGCCGTGGAAGGAGATGTTCGAGGGCGTAGCGATCCTCGTCCCCGACATGCCGCGCATGTACGTGCCGACATTGTTTGCGCTCAAGGAGCCGGAAATCGTGCTCCTGCTCGGCGTCGGCGGCATGGCAGGCGCGCTCGTCGCCGCCTTGCGCCGTGATCTCCCCTCGCCGCGGCGCGCGGTCCTGCTGCTCATAGCGGTCGCTTCGGCGCTGCCGGTTGCGTTCACGGTGATCAGCCGCCCCGCCATGTACAACGGCATCCGGCATTTCGTCTTCATCATGCCGCCCGTCGCGGTCCTCGGCGGCCTCGCCGGCGCCTGGCTGTTCGAGCGGCTCGCGCGGTACGGACGGCCGGCACTTGCGGCCGGTGCGATTGCCGCGACCGCCGCGCTGGTCTCGCCGATCGTCGAAATGGTGCGGCTACATCCTTATCAATACACGCACTTCAATCATCTCGCCGGCGGCATTCAGGCCGCCGATGAGCACTTCATGCTCGACTATTGGGGCCTTGCGTTCAAACAGGCGGCCGACGAGCTGCACGCCAAACTGACGCTTGCTTTGGAATCTCCCGCGCCGGGACGCCGCTGGCGCATCGCGGTTTGCGGGCCGCATAATCCCGCGAAGGTCGAGCTTGGTCCGGAGTTCGTCACGACCTACGAGACCAAGGGCGCGGACTTCGCGCTCATGCTCGGCGAGTTCTACTGCGCCGAATACAAGGCACCGATCATGGTCGAGATCAAACGCGAGGGCGTCGTCTACGCCCGCGTTTACGACATCCGCGGCCGCACCGTGAGCGGACTATTCGTGAAATAGATTACGCCGCAAGCGACGCCAGGATACGCGCCCAGCTGCGCATTCCCTTGTGGAACGAGGTGAGGTCGTATTTCTCGTTCGGCGAATGCACCCGGTCATCGTCGAGCCCGAAACCGACGAGGAGCGGATCGAGGCCAAGCACGTGCTTGAAATCGCCGACGATCGGGATCGAGCCGCCGGAACCGATCGCGACCGCTTTGCGCCCCCATTCGGCCGTGAGCGCCGCGCGCGCCTTGGCCAGCGTCGGATTGTCATAAGGCAATTCGAGCGCCGGGCTGCCGGCGTGGCTTAGAAATTCGACCGAACAGTCGGCCGCCAACCGCTCGCGCACGAAGGCGCGGAACGCGGTGCGGATCTTGTCGGGATCCTGATCGCCCACGAGGCGGAACGACACCTTGAACGAGGCCGCTCCGGGAATGACAGTCTTCGAACCTTCGCCGGTATAGCCGCCGATGATGCCGTTCGCGTCGCACGTCGGCCGCGTCGAAAGTTGTTCGATCAGGCTGCGGCCCTTTTCGCCGGCGGGAATCTTGAGTCCCACCGTGCCGAGGAAGTCCTCAGGAGTCAGATGCAGCGCCTCGAGTTCGGCCTTGATGTCGGCCGGCAATTCGCGCACGCCGTCGTAGAAACCCGGCACCGTGACGCGGCCGTCCTTATCGTGCAGCGCGGCGATGATGTCGGCACAGAGGTGGATCGGGTTGCGCGCGCCGCCGCCGAACAATCCGGAGTGAAGATCGCGATCGGCCGCGCGCACTTTCACTTCTTCGTAGAGCAGACCGCGCAACGACGTGGTCACGGCAGGCGTTTCCGCGTTCCACATGCCGGTGTCGCACACCATCGCCATATCGAGGCGAAACTCGGCGGCGTTGTCGCGCACGAAGGGGAACAGATTGGCCGAGCCGCATTCCTCCTCGCCTTCGATCATCATGGTGACGGGAAGCGGCAGCTTGCCGGTGACATCCTTGAACGCGCGGCACGCCTCGACGAAGGTCATCAGCTGGCCTTTGTCGTCGCACGCGCCGCGCCCGTGAATGACTTTGCGGCCGTCCGGCAATGCGCCAATGCGCGGCTCGAACGGCGGCGTGTCCCATAAATCGAGCGGATCGACCGGCTGCACGTCGTAATGGCCGTAGAACAGCGTGCGCGGCCCCGATCCGTCGGCCCCCTTTGCGACCACGACCGGATGCCCCGCCGTCGGGCGAATGCTGCAGTCGAACCCGATGCTGGCGAGGTCCTTGGCAACATGCTCGGCCGCGGCACGGCACTGTGGTTTGTACGCGGGATCAGTCGAAATTGAAGCTATTCGCAGCAGGGCAAACAGCCGATCGAGACTTTGCTCGAGATTTTGATCGATCCGGTCGAGGACGGCGTCGATGGCGCTCATGATTGGCTCCAGTTACCATCGCTTTTATACTGCGTGCATCCCCGCGTTGCCACGGCCAAAGGCGGCACCAGTGTTGCAGCAAGGCAACGCACCGGCCGGATCATTGTTGCGCGAGTTGCCAAGGCGCTTGTCTTCCGGCGGCACGGCGTTCAAGATTAATGCGAACCCGTCAGTAGTACGGGGATGTCAGGGGAACATGGACGAACTCATTCGGTTGATTGCCGTGGGGCATTGACCGAATGATCGCGGAACAATTCACCGGCGTTTTCACACCCTCCCGCCCCGAGTTGAGTGAGTCAGGCGGCGCGACCCACGGTGCGGCCCGCGGAACAAACCTGACGTAAGGGAACATTGCGGCGGCGCGGTCTGCCTTCGAGGGACCCCGTCGCAGGCGTCGAAATCGGGGGCGTTTCATGTCCTATGCGGTTATGGACATCAAAGGGATTGGCCCGCTCATGGCGGACAAGCTCAAAAAGGTGGGGATCAGAACAACCGCAAAGCTGCTCGAAACTGCTGCAAGCGCAAAGGGACGCAAAGAGCTCGCCGCCAAAATCGGCGTCGATGAGAAGACGGTTCTGCGCTGGGCGAACCTCGTCGACCGGATGCGGATCAAGGGCATCGGCGAAGACTACGCGACGCTGCTTCAGGACGTTGGCGTCGATACCGTAAGGGAACTCAAACACCGCAACGTCGCCAAGCTCGCCTCGGCCATGCGGGAAGCCAACAAAAGAAACAAGAAGGTGCGGCTCCTTCCCTCGGAACGACGCGTGCAGCGCTGGGTCGATCAGGCCAAGCAATTGCCGTTGAAGATAAGCTATTGAATCAGACGACAGAGGACAGAGGACAGATACGAGCCTCGATTATCCGTCCTCTGTCCTCTGTCCTCTGTCCTCTGTCCTCCGTCCTCCGTCCTTGACACCACCCCATGCGCGGCGCAAAGCGCCGGCCGTGAGCATCGCGCATCCCCGCACTGCAGCGGCCTCGACCGCGCCGCACCCGCTCGACCGGCTGCTCGCGGAGGGTCGCCCGATCGTGATGGGCATCCTCAACCTGACGCCCGACTCGTTTGCCGACGGCGGACGTTTCGTCGATCCTGCCGCCGCGCTCGCCCATGCCGAACGAATGATCGCGCAGGGCGCCGACATCATCGACATCGGCGCGGAATCAACGCGCCCCTACCGCGGCATGCGTCCGGTCTCCGCCGATGAGGAACTCACGCGGCTGATGCCGGTCCTGCCGCAGGTCATTGCCTTGGGCGTCCCGGTCTCAATCGACACCATCAAGGCCGAGATTGCCACACGTGCGCTCGCGGTCGGGGCCGTTATTGTGAACGATGTGTGGGGATTGCAGCGCGATCCGGAGATGGCCCCGGTGATCGCCGCGCACGACGTGCCCGTCGTCGTGACGCACAATCGCGAAACCGTCGACCCCGCGCTCGACATCCTCGCCGACATGGAAGCTTTTTTCTCGCGCTCGCTGGAAATTGCCTGGAGCGCGGGCATCGCCCGCGACCGCATCGTCCTCGATCCCGGCATCGGCTTCGGCAAAACGCCCCCGCAGAGCCTCGCGGCGCTTGCCGGCATCCCTCGCCTACGCGACTTCGGCCTGCCGTTGCTGATCGGCCTATCGCGCAAACGCTTCATCAACGCAGTCTCGCCATCGGCGCCGCAGGATCGGCTCGGCGGTTCGCTTGCCGGCGCTGTGCTCTCGGTCCTCGAGGGCGCCGCGATCGTGCGGGTGCATGACGTTGCTGAAACCGTGCAGGCGCTGCGCGTCGCGGCTGCGATCCGCGCCGCGCGGTGAAGCGCTTGCGGCACTAGCAGGCTGCTGAAAAAGGGGTTTGGCGAGGCTTCCGGAGTGTGATTCCGTGCATGTGTCTGATTCCTTTGGGCTGGGGCATGCGATGCGCGGAGAAGATCAGCGATCGGAAGGGATAT